>JGI2924J29684_1078085_pt1 | contig 30610 bp, 26 predicted proteins | sample BenlonsequencITS_FD_29684 | JGI IMG/M metagenome (IMG submission 29684)
CCCCGCCGGTGGCAGGCATAGCTTAACGTCTTATTGCCATCGACGAGAAACACGGCATCATCGACGTCGTGTCTCTCGCGTAATTTTGTGAGGAACGAACTTTCAGTGATTCTGTTCTAGTCGTCTCAAGCTTTGTATGGAACAATTCGTCCGATTCCGGATCGACAGCAGCATACTGCTACCACTGTTCATCGTCGAGCCGGATCACCGTCTTATCAGCCGCGACGTAATCCGGATTTCGAAAGGAATCAGGCTGTAGATCCACCGACCCAGTTGTGAGCAGGCGACCGGGCCCGTTTAACACCGCCTATTTCGACTATCTGAACAGTATTCGAAAAGAGGATCAAGCAAGACGAATCTGGATACTGAGCTTCATCAACTGTGTTGGTGTTGCTTCGTGCTCCAGTGATATGGAGTTCTTTGAAAATATTACTACTCATTTCTTCAGCCTGATCTGACACTACCCAAAAAGCACGAGAAATTTACTCTCCTTGATTACCGGGCTGCTATCCGAGAGCATACCGAGGCGCTCCCCATCTTTGAACCATCGCGGCGAGAGGGAACGATGGCGGTGGCCCTTGACGACACCGAGAGCATACCGAGGCGAGACGTAGTCATATTGCCTTAACAAGACACCACTGCCAGGGGTCGCGTTCGAGGACGCAGTATCGTCCTCGCCAGACCGATCGCCGTCCCCCCGTCACAGAGTTCCCTCCAGATTGTAACTCAACCACAATAAACCCCCCCACCAATAGCACACTCACTAGTACGTCCTTGCAGACTTCGGACAACACTCGCCGCGAACCCGACGACTCGCCGTCCTCGAGAGTCCCGCACAGTTTACTCCTCGGAGTCGGCTACGGCAGGTATGGAATTCAGCCTCAACGAGGAGCGGTTCGTCGAGACGATGCAGGCACAGGCCGAAATCGGCGGGACGGCAAACGGCGGGCTCCACCGACTGGCGCTCTCCGACGAGGACGCGGCGGTGCGTAACTGGTTCTACGAGCGGATGGATCGGGCGGGACTGGAGATCCGGATCGACGAGTTCGGCAATATGTTCGGCCGACGGGAGGGGAAACGCGACGCCGAACCGGTACTGATCGGCTCCCATCTGGACTCCCAGCCGTACGGCGGGATCTACGACGGGGCCCTGGGAACGATCGCGGCCCTGGAGTTCGTCCGGGAGCTCGACGACCGGGGGATCGAGACCGAGCGCCCCGTCGAGATCGTCAACTGGACCAACGAGGAGGGGTCGCGGTTCCAGCCGACCCTGCAGGGAAGCGGCGTCTGGGCCGGCGCGCTCGACATCGAAGAACAGTACGCCGCGACCGACGAGGACGGGACGCCCGTCGAGGCGGAGCTCGAACGGATCGGCTACAAGGGCGACCACCCCGCGGAGCCGGCCGCCGACTACGACTCCTACCTCGAGTTGCACATCGAGCAGGGGCCGTTCCTGGAGGCCAACGGGAAAGACGTCGGCGTCGTGACGGGGATCGTCGGCCTGACGTGGGGCGAGTTCACGTTCTACGGCGAGGCCAACCACTCGGGGGCGACCCCGATGCACCACCGCGAGGACGCGATGGTCGCGGCGGCGGATCTGGTCACGCAGGTCAGGCGCATTCCCGGGCAGCTCGGCGAGCGGACGGTCGGCACCGTCGGCTCCGTCGACGTCGAGCCGGACTCGATCAACGTGATCCCGGAGGAGGTCTCGGTCACGTACGGCTTTCGCGATCCGGACGCCGAGACGCTCCGGGAGGCCGAACGGCGCGTGCGTCGGGAGGCGGCAGCCGCTGCCGAGCGCGAGGACGTCGCCGTCGAGCACGAGAACCGCGCCGACGCGACCCCGGTTGCCTTCGACGATCGGTGCGTGACTGCCGTCCAGCGGGCAGCCGACGACCGCGGGTACGACTCCATGGAGGTGTTCAGCGGGGGCGTCCACGACGCGACCCACGCCGCCGAAGTCTGCGATACGGGGATGGTGTTTGCCGTCAGCGAGGGCGGCAAGAGCCACACCGAAGCGGAGTACACCGACTGGGACGACTGCTACAGCGCCGGGGACACGCTCGCGGGGGCGGCGCTTGCGCTGGCCGACGACGGCCTGTAGCTACTCCAGTAGCTCCAGCACCGCCCGCGAGAGGACGTCGACTCCGATGGAGAGGCTCTCCTCGTCGACGTCGAACGTCGAGGTGTGGTGGCCGGTCGGATGGTCCGTGCCGATCCCGACGAACGCTCCGGTGCCCCCGCCGGCCTTGACCGCCTGCAGGAGGTGGGTGAAGTCCTCGCTCGCCCCCAGACTCCCCCGGCGAACGGTCGAGGAGACCGCCTCGCTGCCGTCGGCGATCGCCGCGACGAGGTCGACGACGTCCTCGTCGCCGTCCTCCCGGGGCGCCTGGCCCACGAGCGACGTCTCGACGGTACAGTCGTGCATCTCCGCGGCGGAGTTGAGGACGCGGACGGCCGACTCGCGCATGTACTCCATCTGGGCCGTCGTCTCGCCGCGAACTTCGGCGTCGGCCGACGCCCGGTCCGCGACCACGTTCGAGGCGTTGTCGGAGCGGAGGTTCCCGAGGTTCACGCGCGTGTTCCCCTCGCCATGTCGCGGGATGGCGTACATGTTGCCCGCCGCCGCGACCAGCGCCTGGACCGCGTTGCGTCCCTGGTTTGGCGCCAGGCCCGCGTGGGCGGACTCGCCCTCGAACTCGACGTGAAGCTTGCTAAAGGCAAGGGCCTCGTCGACCCCCGCCACGACTTCGCCCGTCGGATGTCCCAGCCCGATGTGGACCCCGAGCAGGGCGTCGACGTCCTCAACGTGGGGTCCAGCCGCCATCGGCTTCCCGCCGCCCAGCACCTCCTCGGCCGGCTGGAAAAAGACCTTGAACGTCCCCGAAAAGTCGCTCTCGAGGACGGTCTCGAGCGTGCCGAGGCCGAAGGTGATGTGGGCGTCGTGGCCGCAGGCGTGCATCGTGCCGTCGATCTCCGACCGGAACCCCTCCCGCGCGGGCGGGTGGCTCCCGTCGGTCGACTCCTCGATCGGCAGCGCGTCGATGTCGACCCGCAGCCCGACGGTCGGCCCCTCGCCGCGGTTGACGACCGCGACCGCGCCCGTGTTACCGCCCTCGAGGGCCTCGAGGACGTCCGACCGATCCGTCCGTGACTGCGCCCGATCGAACCACTGTGAGCGTTCGTCCTCGTCGGGAACGCCCAGCCGCGCCGTCGGCTCGATCGCGTCGGGACCGACGTGGATCTCGTCGACGCCGATCCGTTCGAGCTCTTCGACGATCCGCGCGGTGGTCCGGAACTCGCGCCAGGCGGGCTCCGGGTAGCGGTGGAACTCGCGGCGAAGCTCGATGAGATGGCGCTCGTCCGGGGCCGAACTGTCTGATACCATAACCCACGGTTGTCGGCTCCCGTATTTGAAGACGACGATCAGGTACTGCAGCGAGCCCACTCGCTGCCGGGCGCGATCCAAAGAGCCAAGACGTTCGCTGGGCGGGTTTCGGCTGCTATGAGACAACACGGAGAACCGCTCGGAGCACCCATGTACATGGATATCGCGAACAGCGTGTACATGTGGGCCGCTGCGGGCGTCGTCGTCCTGCTGGTGATCGCTCAAGCGGCGCTTTTCATGCGTCGTGCCTACCGATCCGGGAAGGAGATGGGAATGGACGAAGACCAGCTCAAGACGGGGCTGCGGGCCGGGATGATCTCGGCCGTCGGTCCCGCGATCGCGATCCTCATCGGGATGATGGCGCTGGTCGCGACCGTCGGCGGGGCGATCGCGTGGATGCGCCTCTCCGCGATCGGCTCCGTAATGTTCGAGCTCTCGGCGGCCGAGTTCGGGACCCAGCAGCTGGGGTACTCGCTGGGCGACGACGACCTGACCGAGGTCGCGTACGCCAACGCCGTGTGGGTGATGACGTTCGGTGCGGTCGGCTGGCTCGTGGTTTCGGGCCTGTTCACCCCGCAGATGGAGAACGTCAGACAGCGGATCGGCAGCGGCCGGGAGGCGCTGTTGCCCGTCGTCAGCGCCGCAGCGATGCTCGGGGCGTTCGGCTATCTCGCTACCAGTGAGGTGATGTCGGGCAGCCCCTTCACCGCCTCGGTCACCGTCGGCGGGCTCATGATGCTCGGTCTCCTCCACGTCGCGGACAGGTGGGAGCTCCAGTGGGTTCGTGAGTGGGCACTCGGCACGGCGATGATCGTCGGCCTGCTCGCGGGCGTCCTCACGGAGGTCACCCTCGGAGGGGTGTGGTAAGATGGCACAGCAGGAACAGCGACCCGCCGACGATCGCTCGAAAGAGGAGGTCTACGAGGAGGATTTCGTCCCGTACATCCACAAGTGGGGACGGCGAACGAACCTGCTCGCCGTCGCGCTCTCTTTCGGCCCGGCGATGGTCCTGCTCAGCGTGTACGGGATCCTCCCGCCCGCGGGCGCGATCCTGGGCGGGTTCGTCTCCGTCCTCGGCGCCTGGGGGGCGTTCTGGCTGGTCGAGCCGATCTCGTACTACCCGGTGCTGGGCGTCTCGGGGACGTACATGGCGTTTCTGTCGGGTAACATCTCCAACCTTCGGCTCCCGAGCTCCGCGGCAGCGCAGGAGGCCGCCGACGTCGAGATCGGCACCCCGGAGGGAGACGTTATCTCCACGCTGGGGATCGCCGGCTCGATATTCGTGAACGTGACGATCCTTACCGTCGGCGTCATCGGGCTCGTCTCCGTGTTCCAGGCGTTACCGGAGCTGTGGCAAAGCGCCCTCGAGCTCTACCTCGTCCCGGCGATCTTCGGGGCCATCTTCGCGCAGTTCGGGCGGGACTTCCCCAAAGTCGCCGCCGTCGCCCTCGGGCTGGCGTTCGTCGCGAACCTACTGCTCGAACTCGGCTACTTTGCAGTGTTCCCCGGGGATCCGATCTACGTCGTCATCGTCGTCGCGGTCTTCGGGACGATGCTCGTCTCGAAGTGGATGCTGGACCACGGGCTGATCAGCCACGACCAGTAGCTCGCGGGCCCGAGCGACCGTCACGGCCGATCGCGTCTGTCCGGACACGCTGCCTCCGGGCGCTGTCGAACTACCGAACACGACGCCGACGAGGACGTCCTCGCGAACGCCAGCTGTCGGTATCCGTTAGAACTTTCTGCCCGTATGTCGTTGCCGAACACAGTGGATCACCTCGACGACCTCTCCCTCGAGGAACTGCAGGCTGCCCTCGAGGACGTGGAGGGAAGCAAGCCGACACAGCGGCTTCTGGCGGCGATCGCGTACAAAAACGGCGTCACACAGACCGAGCTGGCCGACTGGTACGGCGTACAGCGACGCACCATCTACAGCTGGCTCACGCGACTCGATACCGACGACCCGCTCGCGGACGCCGTCACCGACGCGCCTCGGCCCGGACGGAAGCGAAAGCTCTCGGAAGCGGAGCTCGAGGCGTTCCGGGAGACGGTTCGCGACCCGCCCACAGACGCCGGGATCGACGAGCCGGCGTGGACGCCGGCGCTCGCCCGGCAGTATCTCGCCGACACCTACGACGTCGAGTACTCGATCCCGAGCTGTCGTCGGCTGCTCAAGGAGGCAGGATTGCAGTATCGGCCGTCCTCGGGTCCCGACGCCGACGAGCGAATCTCGTCCGCCGATGCCCGTCCTCGACGCGATGGCCGATGGACGCCGGAGTAGTTCGCGTCGCTCGATCCGGAGCCGATCGCGCTACGACGGGCGACTCGCTGTCGACGCCGTCGAACGCTACCGACCGCTGCGGGGCATCCAGCGACCGGTCGTCGCAAGTCACCCCGATCGCTCTCGGGCGATACGCTCGAGAACGAGAGGTTAGTTCTGCCGCGGCCGAGCGCTCGCGGACGTCACACCGTTCGGAGACGGCCGCCAGGAGCGGAACGGTCCCGGATCCCATGACCGTTCTGGCCGTTTCCGCTTCGCCGCTCCGGAAAATATATGCTGCAACGACCATTCAACTGAGAGGAACCGTACGGTATGGAACCATGAGCCATCCACAGTCATCGGCCGACAAGTCGCTACCGGACCCACACGTCGACGCGACCGACGAGTTCTACCGGCTGCTGGTTGCGAACACGTCCGAGGGACTGCTTACGCTCGACGAGACCAGCACGATCGTGTTCGCGAACCCGGCTATCGAGGAGATACTGGGATACGCGCCCGAAACGCTCGTCGGACGCTCGAAACTCGACATCGTTCCGGATCGCCTCGAGGAGGCACACGAGCGCGGGTTCCAGACCTATCTCGAGACCGGGGAGAGAACCATCGACTGGGACGGGATCGAGCTCCCGGCGCTGCACAAGGACGGCCACGAGATCCCCGTTACGATCAGCGTCTGCGAACACGAGTACGACGGGCAGCGACTGTTCACCGGCCTGTTCCGGGACGTCTCAGATCTGAAAGCACGGGAGCGACGGCTGGAGGAACAGAACGAACAGCTCGAGAGGTTCGCAAGGACGCTCACTCACGACCTCCGGAATCCGTTGAACGTCGTTCAGGGGTACGCCTCGCTCCCGGTCGACGAGGTCGGCCAGGACGAACTCGACGAGATCGCGTTCGCCGCCGCTCGGATGGAGACCCTTATCGAGAACGTGCTGGCGCTCACTCGGGAAGGTGAGACGATCGGGGCGACCGAGCCGGTCGAGCTCGAGGAGATCGCGACCGACTCCTGGCAGTGGGTGAACACCGACGACGCCGAACTGGTCGTCGAGAGCTCCGGGACCGTGCTGGCCGACCGGAGCCGGCTGGGATCGCTGTTCGAGAACTGCTACCGGAACGCCGTCGATCACGGCGGGTCGGCGGTGACGGTTACGGTCGGCGAACTCGGCGGGAAGCCGGGATTCTACGTCGAGGACGACGGCGACGGTCTCCCGGACGACGATCGGGATCCCTTCGAGCGGGGGGTCACGACGGCCGAGGACGGCACCGGGCTGGGACTCGCGATCGTCGAGCGGATCGCAACCGCACACGACTGGACCGTCGACGTCGGAGCCGGTACGGACGGTGGTGCACGTTTCGAGTTCGTGACGTCGCTATGAATCCAAACAGCTGCGTGCAGCAGTTTGTGATAACTATGAAGTACAAATTCCGCCCCCACCAAATACACCTTCTGTAGCTATAAATACAACCGAAATAGCGTCGGAGAGGGCACAAATATATGTCTTTCACACCAAAATATCCTATATGACAAGCGTTCTTGAATCAGCCACCGACCCCGCCCATCATAAGATTGTAATTTTTGCACACTACTACGACGCAGTTCGATAGTTACGGACCGCTCCTCTTGGTATCTTCTCCCAAGGCTATATATAGATAGCCGCTGTGAGTTACGACATATGGAAACGCCGGGGGTGAACAATCGACCGCGACCTGCGTTCCAGAGGGGGAGCCGTGCCTGGGAGTTGCTGGAGAGTCTCCAACGGCTCACGGCGACCGGCGTCTGGTCGTACGACAGTGCTACCGATAACGTGTGGTGGAGCGAACAGGCAAAGCGGATCCTTCGTCTCGAGCCGGACGCCGAACCCGACATCGAGACGATCGTCGCCTGTTTCGTTGACGCGGATCGATCGCAGACCCGCGATCGACTGATAGACGCGCTCGAGGACGGCGAGTCGTTCGAAACTGACGTCGGGCTTGCGGTCGAAGGAACGACCGAGCGTTACGTTCGGCTCCGTGCACAGCCCCAGCAGCGAAACGGCGGACTGGTCACGCTGTACGGGACGGTCGAGGACGTCACCGACGCGAAACGCCAGGAAAAGCGGATCCAGGTGCTCCGACGAACGAGCCAGGAGCTTCGGGAGGCGAACTCCCAGCAGGCGGTGGCCGAAATCATCGCCGAAACCTCGAAGAACATCCTCGGGTACGTCAACGCGACCGTCAGGCTGGCGGAGACATCGAGCGGAACGCTTCGGACCGTCGCCGCGACCGAGGAGTGTATCGAGCGGGCCGGCAAACGGCCCGATTACCCGATCAGCGAGAAAACACCCGCGGCCCGGACGTACCGAACCGGGGAGCCGGAGCTACACACCGACCACCGCGCTACCGAGGACGATCGCGACCGCGGCGAGTTGCGGTCCGGCCTCTACGTTCCGATCGGCGATCACGGCGTTCTCAGCGCCGGTGACGTCGTCGTCGACGCGTTCGACGAACGGGATATCGAGGCTGCCAGTCTACTCGGCCAGCTCGGGGCAAAAGCCATCACGCGGATCGGCTGGACGAAGCGGTCGCGGGCGATATGAGCACACCGAACCGACACTCCGAGACGTTTCGAAACCAGAAGCGGCGATTGGAACACACATGTTCGACAACGACGGGCGGAAGCTGAAGACGACCCGAACCTCGCTCCGGATCCTGGAGCTTGCACTGGAGTACGAGCGCGTGACGCTCGCCGAACTCGATCGGATGATCGACAAGCCAAAGAGCTCGCTACACAGCCACCTCAACACGCTCGTTGACTGTCGGTATCTCGTCAAGGACGGCGACGTGTACACGACGAGTTTCAGGTTCGCGCTGCTCGGCGAGCGGGCACGTCAACAGAACCGCCTGGCACCGGAGGCGATCCGAACCGTCGATCGGTTGGCGGCCACGGCCGGTGAGGAGGTAAACGTCACCGTCCTCGAGTACGGTCGCCTACTGATGGTGTACGGCTCTTCAGACTCCGAAACGAGCGAGGACGGATCGTTCCGGAGGGAGTACGATCTCCACAACACGGCCGCTGGAAAGGCCGTGCTCGCCGAGCTCGATCGGGACCGGGTCGAACGGATTCTCGACGAGTGGGGGATGCCCCGGGAGACCGAGGCCACGATTACGGATCGGGAACGGCTCTATGACTGCCTCGACGAGATCGCCGACCAGGGGTACGCTATCGTCGACGAGGAGTTCGCACCCGGACTCGTCGCCGTCGGTGCGACAGTTCACGGACCCGACGGGGAGCCCATCGGCGGGCTCAGCGTCGGCGGACCGAAGTATCGGATCGACATGGATCGACTCCACGGCGACCTCGCCGAACAGCTCCTCGCTACCGTCGAATCGCTGGAATCCGAGACGACCCTTCTCCGGTGAGCTGCCGATCACGCTCCGTCGCGTATGTATTCGTCCAGTCGCTCGGCCATCGCCAGTGCGAACGCCTCGTCGTTGATCGTGGCCTCCCGCTCGACCAGTTCGACGCCGTCGGCGCTGGCGCGAAGCGCGTCGAAAAGGGCGGCGTCTGCCTCGGGATCGCGGAACGGCTCGCCGTCGGTATCGAGCGCCGATACGCCCTCGAGCGGGAGAAAGAGCGCCGTCGGCCCGGAAGCACGCGAGAGTTTCTCGCCGATAATGCGGCCGAGTTCCGCGTTCTCTTCGGGCGTCGTTCGCATGAGCGTGACCTCCGGGTTGTGGACGTGAAACGTCCGTTCGTCGAACTCATCCGGGACGGTGTCTCGTGGTCCAAAGTTCACCATATCGAGCGCACCGGTCGAGACGACCTGGGGAGTTCCGGTCTCGGCTGCGGCATCGAGCCGTCCGGGGCCAGCGTTCAGGACGCCACCGACGAGTTCGTCGGCCCACTCGGTGGTCGTCACGTCTAACACCCCGTCGACGAGCCCCTGACGAATGAGGTCCTCCATCGCTTGACCACCGGCACCGGTTGCGTGAAAGACGATCGTTTCGTACCCCTGCTCCTGGAGGTACTCGCGGGCGGTTTTGACGCAGGGAGTCGTGACTCCGAACATCGTGATCGCGACGGTCGGTCTGTCTTCGGTTTCGACGCCGGGATCGGTGGTGGCCATGCCGACCATCGCGAGCGCCGCGTTGCTGATCACCCGCTGGGTGAGCTGGTTGATCCCTTCGATGTCCGCGACGGAGTACATCATCGTCACGTCCGTGGCCCCGACGTACGGCTCGACGTCGCCCGAGGCGACCGTCGAAACCATGAGCTTGGGAACGCCGACCGGAAGCGCGCGCATGGCCGTCGTCGCGACGGACGTGTTCCCCGAGCCGCCGAGCCCGAGGACGCCGTCGAGACGATCCGCCTCGTGCAAGCGTCGGACGATCGTCGCCGCACCCTCGCCCATCGCTTCCATCGCCGCACCGCGGTCACCCGCCTCTCGAAGCTGATCTAGCGTCGTGTCGGCCGCGTCGGCGACCTCGTCCGCGGACGTGTCGGGCTCGAACGCGGGCTCACCCACAACCCCGGTGTCGACGACGTGAACGTCGGCGCCCTGCGATTCGATGACGTCCCGTGCGAAACCGATCTCCTCCCCTTTCGTATCGAGCGTCCCGACGATGATGACTGCCATCTCAGATCGTGATCTCCTTGAACTCCTGGGCTTGCCGCTCGATCGCTTCCTCGGTCGGCAGCCGTTCGACGCTGGACGCACCGAAGAAGCCGACGACGCCGTCGGTGTTCTCGAGAACGAACTCGGCGTCGTCCGGCCAGGCGATCGGACCGCCGTGACAGATCACGAGGACGTCCTCGTCGACGGCTTTGGCGGCGTCGTGGTGAGCCTGCACCCGCTCGGCGGCGTCCTCGAGCGAGAGTGCGGTCTCGGCACCGATGTCGCCGGAGGTCGTCAGCCCCATATGCGAGACGATCACGTCGGCGCCGGCTTCGGTCATCTCCCGGGCTTGCTCCCGGGTGAAGACGTACGGACAGGTCAACATCCCCTGCTCGGCGGCCTCCTGGATCATCGCTATTTCCTTGCCGTAGCCCATGCTCGTCTCTTCGATATTTCGCCGGAAGCGACTCTCTTCGTCGAACAGCCCGACGGTAGGGAAGTTCTGAACGCCCGAGAACCCGCGACGTTTGAGATCCGTGATGAAGACGTCCATCTCCCGAAACGGATCGGTCCCGTTGACGCCGGCCAGAACGGGCGTGTCCTCGACGACGGGCAGGACCTCCTGTCCCATCTCGAGGACGATTTCGTTGGCGTCGCCGTACGGAAGCAGACCGGCAAGCGATCCGCGCCCGTTCATCCGATACCGACCCGAGTTGTAGATAATCAGGAGATCGACGCCGCCTCGTTCGGCGAACTTCGCCGAGATCCCGGTTCCCGCACCGGCACCGACGATCGGTTCGCCGCGCTCTACCACCGCTCGTAATCGTGAGAGGGACTCTTCCCTGGTGAAATGCATAATCCGCGGTCTATAGATGGTGGTATTGGGTAATGAAGCTTTGGGAGAGAATCAGTACCAACCTTATTCGACCGCGTAGACGCGACCGTCGGTACCACCGAAATACAGCGTTCCCTCGAGCAGCGCTGGACTGGAGCCGACGCCACGTCCGCCGGTTTCCAGAAACCACGCCTCGTCGCCGTCGGTCGACAGCGCGTGAACGCCCGCGTCCCCTCCCTCGGTCGGTCGATGGGTGCCGATATACAGCCGATCGTCCGTAACGACCGGACTGCTGCCGATCTCGGTAGTGGTAGTTTCGAACCGCCACTCCAGCTCGCCGTCGGTCCGATCGAACCGGTAGACGTTCGCGTAGTTCGGCTCGCCGGCGTCCATCGCGTTGAACGGCGTCTCGCCGACGTACACCGCCGTTTCGTCGACGGCTACCGACCCGGAGATGTAGTATCCGCCCGTGTCGGTCGTCCACTCGACTTCGCTCGAAGCCGCGTCGACGGCGTGGATCACTCCGTCCCAGTCGCCGACATACACCGTTCCGAACGCGACCGCGGGGCTCGACCAGATCATCCCCCCGGTCTCGTAGGTCCACTCGACGTCCCCGGTTGCAGCCTCGAGCGCGTAGAGAACGCCGTCCGAGGCGCCGATGTAGATCGTTCCGCCGGCGATCGCCGGCGTGCTGACGACCTCGTTCCCGACCTCGTGGCGCCAGTTCGGCTCTCCGGACGCCGCGTCGAGCGAGTACACCCACCCGGTCTCCGGAACGTCGGCGTCGTCGGCGTGCCACTCGCAGGCGAGGTTGTGACAGCCCACGCCGATGATAACCGCGTCCTCGTGGACGATCGGACCGCCGCGAACGAGTCCACCGACCTCGCTCGCCCAGCGTTGCTCGCCCGTCTCCGCATCGATCGCGTAGACGTGCTCGTCGTAGGAGCCGACGTACACCGACCCCCGATCGGAGCCGTTCACCGACGTCCCAGCGGCGTACGCCGCTGTTCCCTCGACGCGATCTTCCGTCTCGAACGCCCACTCCCGTTCCCCCGTCGCCGCGTCGATCGCGTACACCGAGTGATCCGCGCTCCCGACGTACACCGACCCGTCGGCGACGATCGGGCTCGACCAGACGGGGCCGTCAGTATCGAAAACCCATTCGACCGACGGCTCCTCCCCAGTCGACGCGACACCTTTCGCGTACCCGGTGTTGTGACGGTCACCGCGAAACGACGGCCACGCGGTGACCGACTCCGTGATCGGGTGCTCCCCCTCGTCGTCCGTCGAGCCGACACACCCACCAACGAGTGCGAGAGCGGACAGAGACGCAGTCGTCAGAAACCGTCGCCGATTCGTGTTCCCCATACGCCACCCTGTACACAATTCGATAAATAAGCTTTGCCGGGACGCGGGGTCGAGAACGCTGATAGACGGCAGCTCCTGGAACCAGTTACTTCGCAGCGACTGCGACAGCCCCGCGATCAGACGACGAGATACTCGTCCAAGTCCTCGTCCTTGAGCTGCGAGACCGTCCCCTCGTAGACGATCTCACCCTGATCCAACACGTACCCCCGATCGGCGAGCTTCAGCGATTCGTGGACGTTTTGCTCGATCAGCAGAATCGTCAGTCCGCGGTCGACGATCTCCTCGATCGCCTCCGATACCGATCGGACGATCTGGGGTGCCAGTCCCTCGGTCGGCTCGTCGAGCATCAACAGCTTCAGATCCGGAAGCCGCAACGTTCGTGCGATCGATAACATCTGTTGTTCCCCGCCGGACAGCGTCCCCGCCTTCTGCTCGCGGCGTTCTTCCAGCCGCGGAAACAGCTCGTACAGCTCCTCGAGCCCCATCGTACTCTCCTCGCCGCCGCGTACGCTACGACGAACGGTGTTCCACCACCCGCGGGTGATCCGCGACAGCTGGAGGTTTTCCTCGACAGACAGTTCGGCGAACAGGCGCCGTTCCTCCGGCACGATCCCGATCCCGTTCATCGTGATGTCGTCGGCCGGCCAGTCGGTAACGTCGGCTCCGTCGAACCGAACGGTTCCCGACCGGACCTCGGGTGGGTCGGCGCCGGCGATCGAACGGACCGTCGTGGTCTTTCCCGCTCCGTTTCGTCCCAACAGCGTGACGATCTCCCCTTCGCCGATTTCCAGCGACACGCCTCTGAGGATATGGCTGGCGCCGTAGTACGAATGGACGTCCTCGAGTTCGAGAAGGCTCACTCCGCTCCACCTCCGAGATACGCCTCGCGGACCCGCGGGTCGTTTCTGATCTCCGCCGGCGTCCCCTCGGCGATGAGCTGTCCCTGGTGAAGCGTCAGAATCCGGTCGGAGATGTCGAAGACCACGTCCATATCGTGTTCGACGAGGAGGATCGTCATCTCCCAGTCCTCGAGCAGTTCGCGGATCAACTGCACCGTCATCTCCGTTTCGTGCGGTGACATCCCCGCGGTGGGCTCGTCCATAAACATCAGGTCGGGATCGGTCGCCAGACCGATCGCGATCTCGAGCCGGCGTTTCTCTCCGTACGGCAGCGACTTCGCCTCGGTATCGGCTTCGTCCTCGAGCGTGAGTGCCTCCAGAATTTCGCTCGTCCGCGTTTCGACCCCGCCGTACTCGTCTCGACGTCGGAAGAAGTTAACCCGAAACGAGCCGTGCTCGGTCGCAAACGACGCGATCGCGATGTTGTCCCGAACCGAGAGCTCCGGAAAGATCGAGGCCGTCTGCAGCGATCGTCCGATACCGAGCTGGGTAATCTCGAAGGGCTCCATCCCGGAAATCTCCGTCCCGGCGTAGTGAACCGATCCCTCCGTCGGAGACAGCTGTCCCGTAATCGTGTTGATCAGGGTCGATTTCCCCGCGCCGTTTGGCCCAATGAGCGAGACGAGCTCGCCCCGCTCGATCGCTAACCCCACCCCGTTGAGAGCGGTTATTCCACCGAACCTCTTCGTCAAATTCTGGGTTTTCAGTAGTGTCATCACCGGTTCCCTCCCTCGGTCTCGCTGTGTCCGTGGCTCGGTCGCTGCCGACGAAACGTCCAGGGCTCGCTCGGCAAAGCGGCGATCGATCCGAGGACGGACTCGCAGAGTGTCTCGGAATCACTGAACGGGACGGTTACAGCGACGCGACCGTGGTCCGGACCCGTGACGCGTCTGTCCGTTCCGTGCGCTATCGTCTGTCGCATGACTCGTACGCATAGTATGCGATCCGTTCCCAATTCAATCTTACGCCCGTCGGCCCGAAGTCCTCGCCGAGAACACCCGCTGTTGAGCTACCCCTTCGGACTGCAGAGAACGGTTCGCTCGATCGAGGCCCGACCTATCGGTCCCTCGTTGCGGCTTCGAGCTTCGAGCGAACCGTTCCAGCGAGCTGCTTGAGCAGTCCCACGATCCCCTGTGGGCTCCACGCGACGACGACGGTGAAAAGAGCCGTAAGGATCAACAGCCAGTACTGTCCGACCGGTCCAGTAATGTCACCGATGAGCGGGGGTGCCCACGCGATCCCGTCGAAGACGCGATCGAAATACAGGAAGACTCCCGCTCCGATAACGGGTCCGAACACCGAGCCGGCACCGCCGAGTATCGCCATAACGACGACCTCGCCGCTTGTGAGCCAGTACAGCGAGGACAGCAGCGACGATTGTGACTCGATCGTCAGGAGCGCACCGGCGAGCCCGGTGATGGCGCCCGACATGAGGTATGCGGCAAACTTGTAGCGCCACACGTCGACGCCCACTAGCGCCGCGCGCCGTTCGTTCTCTCTGATCGCTTTGAAGATGAGCCCGTACGGCGATCGGCGCACTCGATTGACGAACGCCACGACCGCGACGAACACGACGGCGATGAGCAGGTACTGGTAGTCTTGCCAGAGCGTATGGAAGACACCGGGGAGGGGGGTTTGAAGGTAGAAGTTACCGACGCCGAAGAACAACGGTTCGACCGGGACCCCGGTGAGCCCGTCGTCGCCACCGGTGAGCCCGTCCAGCGGGGACAGCGAGAGGTAGTACAGGATCTGTGCCATCGCGAGCGTGACGATCGAGAAGTAGACCGTGTGGAGACGAAGCGCGATGAGCCCGGTTATCGCCGCGAGCAGGACGGCGACACCCGTCCCGACGGACAACATCAGGAGCGGATCCCCGTAGACGTGTATCGCAAGCAGTGCGGCGGCGTAACTCCCGACACCCCAGAACATCGCGTGTCCGAACGAGAGATACCCCGTCTGGTGTAACAACAGATTGAATCCGATAGCGAAGATCGACCAGACGAGAATCGTCGTCGCGAGCGAGTGGTACCCGCGAAGAACGTCGCTAATAATCGGTGATCGGGCGAAAAACCACGACCAGAGCGATACGAACCCGATCGCAACCACGATCGGGAACCGTTCGGTCGTTTTGATTCGATCCCATCGCTCCCAGAGACCGATCGAGGCCTTTTCGTCGGTCACTTGTGTAACGGACTCTTCACTCATGTCGTGATCTCCTCCGGTCCGAAGAGACCAGTCGGCTTGATCGTCAGAACGACGACGGCGAGAGTGAATATACCGATTCTCGCCCACGTTCCAGTCAGGAGCGCGTCGACGCTAACGAAGACGAATCCGAACAGCAACCCGGCGACGACAGTTCCGGTGATACTCCCGACCCCGCCGACGATGACGACGAGTAATGCGGGAATGAGTACCTCCGTAATACCGATTTCTGGATTTACGGTGAATATGGGTCCAGCCAGAATACCGCCTAACCCTGCGTACGCGGCACCGATAGCAAAGATCAGCATGAACGCCCGGCCGACCCTGATGCCGAGTAGTTCGACCATTTCGTCGTCTTCTGTGCCGGCACGAACCGCCAGTCCAATATCGGTGAACTTGTAAAACGCGTACAAAAGCAACAGCGTGAGGACGGTGAGAACGATAACGTACACTCGCCATCGGTTCAGACTGGTCACACCCGACACCGAAATCGCTCCGGACGCCCAGCCGGGACGGTCGTACGTGTACCCGCGCCGTCCGAAGAGGATCGCGATCAACTCCTGGACGACAATCAGGATCCCGAACGTAACGAGCAGCTGGTCCAGCATGCTGCGATCGTACATCGGCTTCGCGATCAGTCGTTCCATGACGATCCCGATGGCAAACAGCGCCACCGGGACGAGGAGCAACGCGGCAGCGAATCCCCATCCGAGCCCGATCGGCGACCAGGCTTCGGCGATCCCTCCGACCTCCATCTCGAACGCGACGAACAGCCCGAGATACGCACCGATGAGATACAGCGCGCCGTGAGCCAGGTTGACGAACCTGAGCGAGCCGAACGCGATCGAAAAGCCGATCGCGACCAGGATAAAGACGGACGCGTAACTCAGGACCAGGTAGGTGAAACTGATCGCCCAATCTATCATCGGTACTCTCCCCGTTTGAGCGGTTTTGGTCGGCGGTCGTGAACGGAGCTCACGGTATCTCAGTCCTCTCTGGCTGGCATCTCGCAGTTGGAAGCGGGCTCCTCGTCACAGCTGTACTCCGTTTCGGAACCCGGGATCTCCTCGACGAGATCGAGCCAGATGCCGGTGTCCTCGTACGTTTCCTCGTCGACACCCTCGACCACGTACGCGGGACGGGTTGCCTGGTGGTCACATTCCCTGTACCCCATCTCTCCCATCGCGTACTCCCACTCGAACGTTTCGAGCGTTTCAGCGACCTCCTCCGGGTGGAACGATCCGTTCTCTTCGACGGCCGCGGAGTAATGCAGACACGCATCGTACACTTCCATCGCCGCCTGTCCCGGCGTGTACCCGTACTCGTCCTCGAACGCCTCGGTGAAGTCGTCGCTCCAGTCGGTTCCACCCGAGGGATGCCAGTTGGCCGTTCCGACGACACCTTCCGCGGCCTCTCCAGCGGGCTCCATCGAGAAGGCGCTGAGAAGCGGCACGACGACGTCCAAGTCCTCGAACCCCCTGTCAGCCAGCTGGGAGAGGCCGCTGGCCATCGCGTCACCCATCGACGTAAACACGAGCACGTCCGGCTCCTCGCTCGCCAGATCGTTGATCTGCGTCTCGTGATCGGTCTCACCGTAGGCGATCGCGCTGGTACCGACCTGCGTCCACCCTTCGTCTTCCATCAGTGCCTGCATGTGATCCCGATTCGATTGTCCGTAGGCGTAATCCAGGTAGATCTGGAAGAACTCCTGGTCCTCGCCGAAGAGCTCCGGAAGCACTTCGGCGAGCGCCTCTGCGCTCGTTCGGGCGCTCATCGCCGATCGGAAGGTGTACGGTCCACAGTCCGTTCCCGTTATCTCGCCGGTGTGAGAGAAGACGGCACCGTGAACGACGTGGTTATCGGCCGCGATCGGAATCGACGCGACTTCGACCGAACTCGAGATACCGCCCGTAAAGAACATGATCTCGTCCCGGTCGATCATCCGCTCGAGCGTGTCGGTTGCGACGTTCTCGTCGCCTTCGGTGTCTCCCGTGTACCCTTCGACCTCGTAATCGAGGACGCCGTCCCCGGACAGGTCGTCGATGTGATCGACCAATCCACCACCGTTGTTCAGGTGATCGATAGCGAGCTCGAAGCCGTCTCGTTGTTGCTCTCCGTCCGCCGCAAGAATGCCGGACAGTGGTCCGTTGAACCCGTATCCGACGGTATCCCCGTCGATGGGATAGTTGCCGAGTGGCTGTTCCTGATCACCAGCACAGCCGGCCATTGCAGCGAGCCCTGCCGTTCCAACAGCACCGCCTGCTCTCAGGATGTTCCGTCGACTGGTACGATCTAGTTGGCGTGCCATACTTTGGATGTTGGAATCATACCACATAACTGTAACGGCAAATTGTGGAGATCGTCGTATAAGATTACGAAAGCAACGGCCTGCGTTCATACCCAAGAGACCGGTCTTTCGCTGCCTCAGCGAGTGTCGACCGAAGATGGATTCCCATTATGTGAATGAACGGGCTGGAGGCGTAAGGAGAGACGCTCTTCTATCGGGACAGAACGATCGAAAGGCGTCTCAGAGGGATTGCCAGTCGGGCCTTCCGTTCGGAAAATGAGAATAGGTTCTCACCGGGGGCCTCCAAACCACGGTCCGGTATTTCCGAAAAATGAACCGCTTATATGTATACACCCGTACTATTGTAATACTATAAGCGTGGCTACTGGAGGAGCCGTCCGCATTACGGCAGTGATCTCGGCAGGTTGTTAAATCGCGATCGGAGCGCCAATACGGCTGCTCGTCTTGTTCACATTATGTGAATGAGAGACTACCTGAAAGCCAAAAAAGGACGCGAGTGATGGCCTCTGGTTGGTCCGTGGCAAAACGGGAGCACGTTTTTAGCGCAGATCAGCGGTGAAACAGGATCCCATTACCCGTTTTTCGAAAGAACTGCCAGCGAAGATACTCAGAAAGACGGCAGGAATCGGTCTCTGAACCGTTTCGATGCACCCATTACGCGATTCACGGCAGCGAGTCGGAGGCCTCTGGAAGCCGAGAGCTGCCGAGGAGAGTAGCTCTCTCGCAGGACCGTCCCGAGCACGATTTTGCCGTCGTACTATATTCGCGCCCCATGTATTACAAAAGTACTTTTGTAACTATAGACCAACTCAGCACCCATATATCCATATAAGGCACTACGAGACGGCTATATATTTGACGTCAGAACGAGAAAGAATACTCTGTTCGGGCGGGATTGCTTTTTGCGTGCTTCGTTCGCTGATCGAGGCGTGAAAACGTAACGGCGAGTTCCGACCCTCGCGGAGAAACAGTCGGTGTCGACCGGCTGAGTTCGGTCTCTCGGGATCAACCGTTGGATGCTAGCTACTCGAACCGATCAGTCTCCCACTGATCGAGCGTCTCGAGATCGGCAGCCGTATTTAGATCCTGGACGGTACCCGGATCTTCCGTCTCGATAAGAGCGGAAGCGTCGTCCTCGAGTAGAACACGTCTCCCGCCGGTGTCACCTGAAACGGTGAGTAGCGCCGGGAAGTGGCGACTATCGAACAAGACCGGGTTGCCACGATCACCGTCGTACGCCGCTGCGAGTGCGTCGCCGACGCCGGCGTGGTAGGCGTCGGTGAGGAGATCGATCGTGTCAGGTGTAACTGCCGGCAAATCGCCTAGCATGAATACGACGGCGTCAACGGATTGCTGAACGGCACGAAGACCGGTCCGCATCGACGTCGCCTGTCCTCGGTCGTACGCCGGGTTCTCGACGATACTGACGTCACGTCCTCGGAGTGCCTCCCGGACTCGATCAGCCTCGAAGCCGACGACGACCGTCGTTGAATCGAGCGTTGACGCGAGCAGCGTCTTTGCTGCCTGTCTGATCACCGGTTCGCCATCTAACCGAGCGAGAAGTTTGTTCGCGGAGCCAAAGCGCGAACTCGTTCCCGCAGCTAACAGGATCCCTGCGATGGTGGTATCGCTGGATGCGGTGTCGAAATCGTCGGGTGCTATCAGCGGAAGAGTCGTATCGGTGTGAGTCATTGAGCGAGGAATCGCGGCGGTGTTCGGAGCGTACGGTTTGAACGCATCGCACGGTCCCGGGCTGTGTGAGTGGAACTCCCCCTGCCGATCACGCCGATTCGTTCTGTACCGGTGCTTCGAGTTGGACGGTATCGACGATCGCTACGTTGGAAAGCGTATCGAGAGCCACGATCTCGCCACCGACAACCAACCCCGAGTGTGGGGTCGGACCGACCAGAATCGCATCCCCCTCTTCGAGATGCTGAATTGAGTGCTGGAAGTGGATCTGGGCCCGACACAGTTCCGGATGATGGACGTTCGTGAAATCGATATCGTCCACAGTCGCACTGACACGCTCGTAATCGCTAGCGAGAGTGATCGTTTCAGTGCCGTCGACGTGCTGCCGATCGAGTAACGTTAAAGCGGCTTCGGTCGGTTTGTACCCTCCCTTCGGGCCGGCTACGCTTTCCACGAGTCCGGTCGTTGCAAGCATTCGCATCTGATTGCGAATCGTCCCTGGTGCGCGATCGATCTCGTTAGCAATGACTCGAGCGCTTACCGGAGAGCCGTTCGATTGATGCTTGTTGATTAGCGTAGTCAGGATCAGTTTCTGGCTGCTATTCAAGCTGATCTGGTCCATAGTAGACGAGTAGGAGCTGAAGTATACAATTTATAGCCATCGTTTAGATATTGCCGATAAAATACAATTTATATAGGATCAGTAATCCCAGGCCAGTACGATCGCGCGTCTTGCTGGACCCCGTTCCGACAAATGGGTATGGACGGCAGTAAACAATATGAATACTCGTAACATCCCGATATGTTGTACAGTCGGTTACAGGTGGGAAAAGATGCGAGCCTGGAGAACGGTTGGTCCGAAAGACGAAGCGCGTCAGATACCGATCGATCCTCGAGACGCCGAGACGCTACTGGCGATGGATGACGTCTTCCCAGAGACGAGATATCGTTTCACTGATTGGGTTAGTCGTCTTCTGTCACCGACCCGTTGATCGGTTCTTCGATCGCTACGTCCGTGTCCGGATCGTCGAACAGTGGGCTCTGTTCACCGGGCACAAACGTATTCAGAAGCAGTGCAGTGAGACCGACCATGATGACGGGTTCGCCGAAGAACATCTCGGCCGCACCGGGGAGTCCCTGTAGCGCTTCCGGGACGACTTCAACCCCGAGACCGAGACCGAGCGCGGTCGCGATAATAACCATGTTCCGGCGGTCCATCTCGATGTTCAGGAACAGCAGCCGCATTCCGCTGGCTGCGACCATACCGACCATCACGAGCACCGCACCGCCGAACACTGCGTCGGGCGTCGCCGCGACCGTCGCACCGACCTTCGGAATGAGTCCGAGCCCGACAAGCAGGACACCACCGATTCCGACGACGTGACGGCTCATCACGCCGGTGAAGTTGACAATCCCGACGTTCTGTGAGAAGGAAGTCGTCGGAAACGCGCTAAACAGGGCACCGATCGAACTCATGAAGCCGTCCGCGAAGATCCCACCGCGCAGTTCACGGTTCGTCGGGTTCCGCCCTTCGGCCGCCGTAATACCGGTCATATCCCCGACCGTTTCCATCGCAGAGACCAGAAACAGGAATCCGAAGGTGAGGATCGCTACCGGTTCGAATTCGTATCCGAACTCACCGGGCGTCGGGATCTCGATCCAGTTAGCCTCCACGACTGGGCTGAAGTCCACCATGCCCATCGCAACTGCGAGGACGTAGCCGACGCTGATACCGAGAATGATGCTCAGAACCCGTGCGGTGCCGCGAAGAAACAGGTTACAGAGGACTGCGATTCCCATAACGGATGCCGCGAGGCCGAGGTTCTGAAGCGACCCGAAGTCCGGCGAGCCGACGCCGCCGGCCGAGTACTCCATTCCGACCGGAATGAGGTAGAGCCCGATGATGACTACGATGAGGCCGGTGACAAGCGGCGGGAAGTAGGGTTTAATGCGTTTGAACTGCCAGCCGATGACACCCTCGACGAGGAAGCCGGAAAGAGCGAGTGCACCGAAGACGGCCGCTAGTCCGTACTCTGCACCGATTGCACCCGCCGCTCCGACGAACGCGAAGCTGGTCCCCATTACGATCGGGAGTTTCGCTCCGACGGGGCCGACAGTATACGCCTGAACGATCGTCGCTAACCCCGAAAAGAGCAACACCATCTGCACCAGATAGCCAGTCTCACCAGCACCGAGTCCGACGTCGCCGGCGACGATGAACGCGACCGCCGTCGTCGGAACGATCATCACCGCAACGTGTTGTATTGCGAGTGCAATGGCTGTGGGTAATGGGGGTTTGTCCTCGAGACCGTACGATAAACTAATCTCTCCGCCGGTATCGCTTGACATTCTATGACGCATCCTACTACATCTGTGTTTATATTTAAAATTTCCTCTTACCCCAATATTCGTTCGACCGCAGGGAGCAATCACCCGTCAACCAACACGCCGGACCGACAGGTCGTGTCGAACCGGGCTGGCGGAATTAGTGTACGATCCCAAAGCTTAATTCGCCGTGAGCCTCCATATCAGGAAGTATGCCACGAGAAGATACAGTAACTAGTATTCAAGTCTGCATAAACGGAGAGGACGAACGGCTCGAAATCGGTCGTGATGAGACGCTCATGGAAAGCCTTCGAAATGCGGGCTACTACGGCGTCAAAAATGGCTGCGACGAAGGAGTGTGCGGAGCCTGTAACGTCATCCTCGGAGACGGTCGCATCACTCGGTCCTGTCTCGTACCGGCGGCAAACTGCGACGGCGAGGACGTGATGACAGTCAAGGGATTGCTCGACGACGACGGGGAGCTCCACCCGCTTCAGCAGGAGTTCCTCGACCGGGGTGCCGCCCAGTGTGGATTCTGCATTCCCGGCGTGTTGCTAGCGGCGTACCACCTCCTCGAACGAAACGACGATCCGACCGAAGCGGAGGTCGCCGATGCACTGAGCGGGAATATTTGCCGATGCACGGGGTACGTCCAACAGATCGAGGCGGTACAGGCCGCGGCCGACCGGCTGTCCGGTTCGGAGGTCTCGGCAGGAGGGGAGAAATAGGATGACGCGACCGGAGCCGGAATCACCCCCGCGAACCGCCGCAGCCGAAACGAAGCCACCCGTCGGAGAATCCGTCGACAAAGTCGACGGCTGGGGGCTCGTTACCGGTAACGCCCGATACACCGACGACGTCCCGACTCCCGACACCCTCGCTGTCCGAATCCTCCGGAGTCCGCACGCCCACGCTCGCATCCGAGCGATCGACACGGAGGCGGCAGCGTCGCTCGACGGCGTGCGCGCGGTTCTCACTCACGAGGACGTTCCCGACGAGCGCTTTACCCGGACCGGGTTCCCCTATCCCGCTCCCGCTCCGTTCGACGAGCGCGTCCTGAACGAGACGGTCCGGTTCGTCGGCGAGCCCGTCGCGGCCGTCGCCGCACGAACTGCGGACGCCGCGGAGCGCGCGGTCGACGCCATCGAGGTTGATTACGACGTCCACGAACACGTCCTCGACGCTCGATCCGCGATGGAACCCGGGGCGCCGACACTTCACCCTGAAGCGTACGAGAATCCACAGGAGAACGCGGACCCGAAGCGCAATATCGTCTGTGAAACCAGCCACGAAGAAGGCGATGTCGAGGCGGGCTTCGAGAACGCGGACGCGGTCGTCGAAGGCGAGTACGAAACCCAGGTCGTCCAACACCTTCCGATGGAAGTGAACACGACGATCGCGTGGATCGACGACCGTGAGCGGTTGGTTCTGCGGACCACGACGCAGGTCTCTCATATCTGTCGAGACAAGATCGCCCGCGCGTTCGATCTGAACCGAACCGACGTGCGAGTGATCAAACCTCGCGTCGGTGGCGGGTTCGGCGTCAGACAGGATACGGTACCGGGTCAGTTCATCGCGGCGGCGCTGGCCCTCGAGACCGGCGAGAAAGTTCGGCTGCGTAACGAGCGAAAGGAAGACCTCCACGTTTCCCAGACCCGTCACGCCCAAACACTGCGTATCAAAACGGGAGTCCGCGAGGACGGAACGATCACGGGCATGCACGTCGATATCACCTCGAACACGGGCGCCTACGGCTGCCACGCGTTCGCAGTGCTCGCAAACGCCGCCCACGAACCGATGTCGGTGTACCCCTGCGAGAACCGTCTGTTCACCGGACGGGCAGTGTACACGAACCGTCCGCCCGGCGGCGCGATGCGGGGATACGGCGCAGTACAGGGAACGTTCGGTCTCGAGAGTCACGTCGACGAAGTCGCCGCGGCGATCGGGATGGATCCCGTCGAATTCCGCCGTCGGAACACGATCGAGGCGGGAGAGGGAAGCTTCGAACCGGCGTACAGCGAGAGCGAAAAAACGCTCTCGACCGTCGGGGTCACCGACTGTCTCGAGCGCGCTGCCGAGACCATCGGGTGGACGGAGGGGCCGGCCGAACCCGAGGACGACCGGTACCGACGCGGATACGGCGTCGCGCTCACGATGGCCAAGTCCGGCGTCCCGAGCAGCGAGTTCTCCCGCTGTGACATGACGCTCGAAGACGACGGGACACTTACCATCCGGGTCGGGGTCGGCGACACCGGACAGGGTTCAGAGACGGTGATGGGGCAGATCGCGGCGGGCGTCCTCGGCCTCGATACCGAGTCGGTGTACGTGAAGGCAGACGACACCGACGCGACGCCGTGGGACAACGGCGCGTACGCGAGCAGTACGACCTACATCAGCGGGAACGCGACCGAAAAAGCCGCTCGCGACCTCGCGGCGAGCGTCCGGGAGCTCGCCGGCGAGTGGTTCGAGGTCGCCCCGGAGTCGGTCGAGATCGCCGACGGGGAGGTACGGATCCCCGGCGAGGACGCGATGACCCTCGAGCAGTTCGCTGCGACGGCGTTCGAGGGCACGCGCGGTCCGAAGCGTCGCCTGACGGGACACGGCAAGCATTTCACGGCGCTCTCGCCGAAACCCTTCGCCGCGCAGCTCGCGGCGGTCGAGGTCGACACCGAAACCGGCGAGTTCGAGGTGCTTCGTCTCGTCAACGCCGTCGACTGCGGACGGGCGGTCAATCCGGCCAACGTGCGCGGACAAATCATCGGCGGGGCGGTGATGGGGCTCGGACAGACCCTCTCCGAAGAGCTCTCGTTCGACGACAGCGGTGCGCCGGAGCTCCGCGGTCTGCGGGACTACGACGTGATGCACGCACCGGATCTCCCAGAAATCGACACGGAGCTGGTCGAAACGTACGAGCCGACGGGCCCATTCGGCGCGAAAAGTGTCGGCGAAGTGACGGCCCTTGGGCCGCCAGCGGCGGTCGCAAACGCGATCCGAGACGCTGTTGACGTCCGGGTCGCCGAACTACCGATCACCTCATCGAGAGTCTGGGACGGACTCCAGGAGGGTCGCTGAATGTCGATCCGCCACCAGACCGAGTGCGTTTGCGTCGAGAGCGTCGACGAGGCACTCGCGCTCCTCAGCGAGGACACCGACACACGCGTGCTCGGCGGCGGCTACAGCCTGGTCCCGCTGTTGAAAGACGGGATCGAAACGCCGGACCGTCTCGTCGACATCACCGCCGTTCCCTCCCTTCGCGGCATCACGCGCGAGAAAGCGACGCTTCGTATCGGCGCGGTAACGACACACGACCGGATTGCTGCGTCGACCGCCGTTCGAGAGCGCGCCCGCGCGCTTGCGGACGCAACCGACTCCGTAGGCGACTTTCAGGCGAAACACCGAGGGACGATCGCGGGAAATCTCGTGTTCGCCGACCCGAAATACGATGCTCCGGCTGCCTTCCTCGCTCTCGACGGTCGGCTCGTCGTCCGCGGTCCGGACGGCGAACGGACGATCGACGCCGACGACTGGTTCCGCGGACCGGGCGAGACCGCGTGTCACTCCGACGAGCTCGTCACCGAAATCGTCGTCCCGAACGCCCAGCGAAGCGGCTACGTGCGAACCTCTGAGTACTCCGGCTACGCCATCGTCGGCGCTGCCGCCGTCCTCGAGACGGACGGCGACGCCGTGACGAGAGCGCGTGTCGCCGTAAACGGCGCGAAGCCGTACCCGATTCGATTGCCGAGCGTCGAGCGAACGCTCGTGGGCGGTCCCATCGACGACGAGTCGCTGACAGCAGCCGCGGACGCTGCTTCTGAAGACATCGATCCAGCGGCGCTGATCGCTACCGACACGGCCGCCGGTCAGCACCGGCTGCGTCTCGTTCAATCCTACTGCCGACGGGCGATCGCTCGGGCGATTGCGGATCACTGATTGTTAGTGATCCGTTCGAAAGGCAGTATCGAACCGAGGACTACGGTTCGGACAGCACTCCGACGGCGAAAACGGAATCGTCGCAGTCGAGCGCGCTACCCCTCGCTGTCGACTGACAGCTGCGGAGCCGACTCCGTTCGTGAGTGACCCCAGCCGAGCGCTACTCGATCCCGACACGCTTGACGACGGCTTCGGCGGCCGTTGCTGCATCACTCGTGATCTCGTCGAGCGGCTCGTCGAACGATAGAACGTCGCGGCCGTCCATCACGAGAGTACCGGCACAGATCACGGTGTCGATTTCGAACCCCTGCGCCGCGTACACCAGTGTGGAGACGGGATCTGAACACGGTGTAAGGTGTGGGTGATCGAGATCCACGATCGCGATATCCGCCTGCTTGCCGGGCTCGATAGAGCCGAGCTCGTCCTCGCGTCCGATAGCACGCGCTCCGTCGATCGTCACCATATCGAAGGCGGTCTGTGCCGGAACGACGCTTGGATCGCGGTGATAGCCCTTGTGCGCGCTCGCGACCGCCCGAACGTCCGAAAGTGGGTTCACCGTATCGTTCAGGTTCGCGTTGTCCGTCCCCAGCCCGACGGTGACGCCACAGTCCAGCATCGCCACAATCGGGGCAAACCCAGTCGCGAGTCGCATGTTCGCCATAAAGTTGTGTGCGACCGCGGTCCCCGTTCGCGCCAGCAGCCGTACGTCGGCCGGATCGAGCTGCACGCAGTGACCGAGCAGTGCGCGATCACCGAGATATCCGATATTCCGCAGATAACCGACGCTCGAGAGGGCGATCCCCTGCTCTTCGACCTCGGCTTCGGCGACGTGGGCCGTCGTCATGACGTCGTACTCCTCGGCCAGGCGATAGGCCTCCTGAAATCCCCGCGTCGTCGTGGACTCGAGGACGATCGGTGTCGGCCAGACCGACTGGCGCCCCTCCGCACTCCCGTGGTAGGTCTCGATGAGCGCCGTCGTCTCCGCGATCGCCTGGTCGGTATCGACCGCGAAGCGATCGGAGGGAGGACGACTCACGTCCGGATTCCGAGCCTGGATGTCCGCGAGCAGGGCGGCCATCGTCTCGTCCGGCGGACAGTCCGCGAACCCGGCGCCGTAAACGTTTCGAATACCCGATGCTTCGTACACGCCGAGTTTGGCGTCGATCGTCTCGGTCCGGTCCCAGATGATCTCGGTATCGTTCTCCACGAACGTCGTCACGCCGGCCTGGATGGCCTCCAGACAGTAGAGTCTCGCAGCGATCGCGTGTTCTTCGGGGGTCATCGCGACCGAGCCGGGCCGTTTGACGTTGTACAGCCAATCGTACAGTCCGCGGTCCGCGGCGAACGCACCGCGAAAAAGGATATCCGAAACGTGCGTGTGGGCGTTGATCAACCCGGGAACGATCGCTCCGCCCTCGGCGTCGATACGGCGATCTGCGTCGTATTCGGCCTCGATAGTAGCAGTCTCGCCAACGGCCGTGATACGATCATCGGTGATTGCAACTGCTCCGTCCTTGATGATCTCGCGGTCGGCGTTCTGGGTAACGATCTGCCCGTTCGTAACGAGCAGAGCAGTCATTGCTCCCCTCGACGATTACCCGCTGGAAACCTTGTTGTGGTGGAAACGCTCTCGTAGAGTCCAGTACGGACGCCGTATTCTCTCATCGACATTCACACGCATGGTTTGTGTACGATCGGATAAACGTTTCTTTCAGTCTACAGTTCTGAACCGATCACGGGTACTCCGGAGCTATATTTCGATTGGACCAGCAGTTGACGAGATACTTGCCAAGAGCAGATAGGTTAACACCTGGTGCTGTGATCTTATACCACAATGACCTATTCACCTGCGCAGCCCTGGAATGCGACTAGCAGGGACGTCCGGCGGTCGATGCGAAGGCATCTGCGCGAGGAGTCAACGGCGATCGTTGCGACCGTTGTGAGCGTCGACGGATCGGGCTACCGACGGCCGGGTGCAAGAACAGTCGTCGAGCCGACCGGCGAAAGCACGGGAGCCGTCACCGCTGGGTGTCTGAAAGAGTCGGTGATCGATGCTGCTCGGAAAATCGTTGCGGACGGGGAGCCACAGTTACGAACGTTCGACCTTCAAGACGACGACGATGCATGGGGGCTTGGACTGGGTTGTAACGGCGTGATCGATATCCTTTTCGAACCCCTCGACGCGAGTTTCCGTCCCGCTCTCGACGAGTTACGAGAGAATCTCCCTGTGACGGTTCTGACTGCCGTCGAATCGACAGCTTCGACCGTCAGCGCTGGGGACCGAACCGTCCTCACGTCGGACGGGTGGTCTTCGACGGAGCGCAATTCGCTGCCGGAGCCGGTCGTAACCTCGATCGAGAACCGACTCGATGCGACGGCTTCGAAAGCGACTGGCAGTCTCTCTGTGACGACGAACGCCGGAACGATACGTGTGTTCGTGAACCGCCTTACACCGACGCCGACCCTCCTGCTGTTTGGTGGCCAGGAGGACGTCAATCCAGTCACGTCGTTAGCTTCTCGGGCCGGCTTCCGCGTTCACGTCGTCACGGCACGAAGCGGTCACGCCGACGCCGACCGGTTCCCCGACGCCACTGATGTGTCCTCGATACGCCCGCCACAACTCGGTGATCTCGTCGAGGCTCCAAGCAGTACCTTCGCTGTCTTGATGTCACACAATTTCATCGACGATCAGCTCGCACTGGACAGCCTTCTCGAAACCGCAGTTCCGTACATCGGGGTCATGGGACCGCGGAAGCGGTTTCGGGAGTTACGAGAGTCGATGGATCGCACGCTCGATACGGCCGATTTGGACCGGATCGCAGCGCCCTGTGGCCTTGCTCTCGGCAGCGATAGCCCGACGGAGATCGGCTTCAGTATCGTGAGCGAGGTCCTGGCGGTCCACAATGATCGGAGTGGGGGTCGACTAACCGAACTCGAAGGTCCGATCCACAACCGTTCCGAAATCGGCTAACTATACGAAGGTACTTCTATCGCCAAAACGGGCCGTAGCGGTGTTACTCCCCGGTGGTCTGTATTTTGGCACGTCACCTCATCGATAGCGTGACGTCGAACGCACCCTCGTGAAGCGTTCGCTCCTCCAGTTCTTTGAGCGTCTCTGCGGATGCGTCGATCGTCGCAACGTGGTTTCCGGCGAGTTCTCCGGCGGGACTGCTGAAACGGGTCGGACCGCACGCGACGAGGATCTCCTGTTCGTTCCGATACCCCGGGTAGAGCAACACGTCTCCACGGGACGGGTACGCCGTGTGGTTCTCTCGAGGGAGGTTCGGAAGCTCAATCTCGTCGATGTTGATCCACGTCGCGATACCGCTGTAGCGAACGTGCATCAGCGTGGATTCGAGGGGTAAAAACTCCCGCATCGCCTCGACCGACTCGGGTGCTTTCTCCTCGAACACGTCCGCTTCGAACGCGTAATCGGCAACGTCAATAGTCAACTGTGTCATGGAAGCTCCGTCCGAATATTTCGAGTCCGTTCTCTTAACTGTACGGGTCCGCTACCGCTCGTCTTGTACTGCCAACCGTACGATCGCCCCTGCAAGGACTTCGACGCCGGTGTGACAGATCGACCAGTCGGTCCACTCCCGGGGAGTGTGCGAAACACCGTCTTCAGACGGGACGAACAGTAGACCCGCGTCGGTTTTGCGAGCGATCTGCATCGTATCATGACCGGCTCCGGAATGTAACTCACCGGCTTCGACTCCGATCCGATCTGCCGACGTCCGTAACGCCTTCTGACATCGACCGCTCATCGGTGTCGGTTCGATATCGTAATTGGATTGGTACGTGGTTTCGACGCCGCGTTCTCTCTCTAGTCGAGCGAGATTCGATTCGATCCGATCCACGATATCGATCATTTTCGCGTAGTTCGTACTCCGGATATCGATCGGGAACGTAACTTTCCCGGGGATAACATTAGTGGCACCCGGCTCGACGTTCACGTCGCCGACCGTCGCCACGGTAGTTCCGTCGGCGTCGGAGTGCTCTCGAGCGACCTCCGCTATCTCCCCGATCAGTTCGGTAGCGGGCACTAACGCGTCGACGCGGTCCGCCATCGACGTCGTTCCCGAGTGGTTCGACTCGCCGTGCACCGTAATGTGGCATCGTATCGTCCCGACGATATCGGTGACGACGCCCACCGGCAGGTCGGCCTTTTCGAGCGTCCGCCCTTGCTCGATGTGTAACTCGAGCCAAGAGTCCCAGTCCGCTGCGCTGATCGTATCGGTACCGGAGAACCCGATGTCCTCGAACGCGGTTCGTAACGTTGTTCCGTCGCTATCCGTCAGTTCGAGCGCTTCTTCGGGTGAAAGTGATCCTGCAGCGACGGACGAACCAAGCACACCATCAGTGAAACGGCCCCCTTCTTCCGCCGTGAACGATACCACGTCGATCGGATGGGCCAACTCGACGTCCGCTTCATCGATCGCACGGACGGCTTCAAGTGCACCGTAGACACCGAGTGGACCGTCGAAGATACCACCTTCGGGTACGGAGTCCAGATGGCTCCCGGCGGCAACCGGCGGCGTAGACCTCGGTACGTCCGCTGGGCGATATCGACCGAGGACGTTTCCTACTGGATCGACGTGGACCGTTAGACCGACGTCGGAAAACCGGTCTAAGAGGTATTCCCGGGCGCGTTTGTTCTCCTCGGTTCCGGGTAAGAGGGTCCGTCCGCTTCCGACAGCCGTTTCCACTCGGCCGAATTCGGCGTTCGTTTCAATATCTGCTTTCAGGCGATCGATATTAACGTTCGAGATAGCGGGGTCGATCGGGTCGTG
>JGI2924J29684_1078084_pt1 | contig 30564 bp, 29 predicted proteins | sample BenlonsequencITS_FD_29684 | JGI IMG/M metagenome (IMG submission 29684)
AGGCAGGGCGCGCCCAGCAGGCAGGCGAGGGCGCGCGAGCCAACGGATTGGATGCGGTTCATTGTTGTTATTCCCGGTTGAGGTTGAAGCTGCTTGTGTGCGGGCTTGCTGGCAGCGTTGCCCGTCTGGCGACGCCGGCAGTTTCAGCGACCTGCCGGCTGTTCCCTTTGTTGCGGGCGGCTGCGACGGACGCCTCGGAATCCGCCGCGGTCTCTCTTGCTTCGATCAGGCGCCTTGAGCAACCACTCGGTTGAGCGTGCCGGTCGGTTGTGCGGCCGCTTTGAGCGGGCTGCTCTCGTCGACCACGGCGAGGTGCGCCTCGTGGGTGCGGTCGATGAGGAAGAACGAGCCGATCAGGCCCAGCGTCACCGCGAAGAGCACGTAGAACACCGGCGCGATGGCCATGCCGGTGTTCTGGATCAGCCAGGTCACGATGAACTGGGCAAAGCCGCCGAAGATCATCACTGCAAGGTTGTAGGCCAGTGCCAGGCCGGTCGAGCGCACGCCAGCAGGGAACTGTTCGGCCACGGCGGCAGAGAAGGGGCCGAAGAACACGGCGAGCAGCGAGCATAGGATCAGCTGCATGGTCAGCAGACGGCCGAACGAGGGCGCTGCATGAATCCAGCTGAACAGCGGATAGAGCGCGACCAGCAGGCCCAGCGTGGCGACGATCATCAGCAGCTTGCGGCCGACCCGGTCGGATAGCGCACCGAATACCGGCATCAGCAGCGTCAGTACCGCGACGGCGACGACCTGAGCGGTGAAGGCGTCCTTCAGTTGCATGCCCAGCTGGCGGTTGGCGAAGGTCGGCATGTAGACCAGGATCACGTAGAAGGCCACGGTGCCGCAGACCGTCAACGCCATCACGGTGACCACCTGACGCAGGTGCGAGCGCAGCATGCGGGCCAGTGACTGCTTCTCCTTCGGTGCCTGGCGGGCCTCAAGGAAGGCCTCGGTTTCCGACAGATTGCGTCGCATCCATAGACCGACCGGGCCGATGATCAGACCGATGATGAACGGAATCCGCCAGCCCCAGCTGTCCAGGTCTTCGGGCGACAGGTTGCTGGTCACCAGCGCGGTTACGCCGGCGCCGCAAAATACTGCCAGGCCCTGGCCGAACATCTGCCACGAGCCATACAGGCCACGGCGGTTGGCCGGTGCGCTCTCGATCAGGAACGACGTCGCGCTGGCGAACTCACCGCCGGTGGCGAAGCCTTGCATCAGGCGCGCCAGGACGATGAGCAACGGCGCGGCAATGCCGATCGCGGCGAACGGAGGAGCGAAGGCGATCATCGCGATGGAGAGCGTCATCAGGCTGATGATCAGCTGCAGCGCGGCCTTGCGGCCCTTGCGGTCGGCATAGATGCCGAGCAGCACGCCGCCGATCGGGCGCATGAAAAAGCCCACACCGAAGGTGGCGGTTGCCATCAGCAGGGCGCTGTATTCGCTTTCGGCGGGAAAGAACAGGCGTGAAATCACCACGGCGAGGAAGCCGAAGACGATGAAGTCGTACCATTCCAGTGCGTTGCCGATGACGGCTGCAAGAACCTGATTCTTGCGGGGTGCTGCGGTTGAATTGCTCATGCTGTCGTGTCCTGCTTGTTGTTATGCCACGTCGCGGAACGATCTCAGCAGCCGAAGAACCGGCTGCCGAGCGTCAGCCAGAAGGCTGCGCCCGGCGCCAGGCAGGCATCATTGAAATCGTAGTGAGGGTTGTGCACGCTGCAAGGCCCAAGGTGTTCTCCACCACCGAAGCCGTTGTCGCCGTTGCCGATCAGCAGGTAACAACCCGGTACCTGCTGCAAGATGAAAGCGAAGTCTTCGCTGCCGCTGATGGGCGCACCATCGACCTCCACCCGCTCATCGCCCACCAGCGCGCGCGCCGCTTCGACCGCCAGGCACGTCTCGCGCGCACTGTTGATCAGCACCGGGTAGCCGCGCTCGTAAAGCACTTCGCAGGTGACGCCAAAAGCCGCGGCCTGTCCTTCGACGAGCGCGCGGATGCGCATTTCGAGCAGGTCGCGAACGTCCGGGCGCAGGGCGCGCACGCTGAGCTCCATCTCGGCGGTTTCGGGAATCACGTTGTAGGTGTTGCCAGCAGCGATGCGTCCGACGCTGATCACTGCCGCGTCGACCGGATCGACGTTGCGCCCGACGATGCTTTGCAAGGCGAGCACGGTGGCCGCTGCGGGCAGCATCGGGTCGATTGCCATATGCGGCAGCGCACCATGCCCGCCCTTGCCGTTGAAGCGAATCACTACCCGGTCGGAGGAAGCCATGAACGGCCCTTCGCGAAAGCGGAAGTGGCCGGTCGGGATGCCCGGATAGTTGTGCATGGCGAAGACCGCATCGCAGGGGAAGCGCTCGAGCAGGCCTTCGTCGAGCATGCGTCGTGCGCCGCCGCTGCCCCCCAGTTCCTCGGCTGGCTGGAAGATCAGCGTGAGTGTGCCGCTGGCACCCAGAAGCCCTTCGCGCTGCATGAGCGCGAAGCTTTGCGCCGCGCCCAGCAGGATCGAGGTGTGTCCGTCATGGCCGCAGGCGTGCATCTGGTCGGGTGTGCGGCTTGCCCAGGGCAGGCCGGTGAGTTCCTGCACCGGCAGTGCATCCATGTCGGCGCGCAGGCCCAGTCGCGGTTGCCCGTCGCCCCAGCGCAGGATGCCGACCACCCCCGTGGTGGCGATGCCGGTATGCACCTCATAGCCCCACGTTTCGAGGCAGTCGGCGACCAGCCGGCTGGTGGCGAATTCGGCGAAACCGAGCTCGGGGTTCTGATGAATGGCGTGCCTCCACGTTTTCATGGCGGCTTCGTCGGGCTGGAAAAGGTCTGAAGTATTCATGTGCCGATCATAGGATTTGTGGTGATCGGCGGAAGGCAGTATTTTCGCCTCAGTGACAACCATGAGGAATCACCTGCCCGATGAAAGACCACCAGCTCAAAGCGCTCATACAGGTCGCCGAATCCGGTTCGATCCGTGCCGCGGCACGGGCGATGAACCTCAGTCAGAGCGCGCTGACCAAGGCGTTGCGTGAGCTGGAAGAGGATGTCGGCGCGGAGCTGCTCAGGCGCAGCTACAAGGGCATCGGCTTCACCCCGGCCGGGGATGCGCTGCTGGTGCGCGCGCGCCTGGCACAGGCGACACTGGACAAGGCCCGTGAGGAGATTCGCCAGCTGCGCGGCGGCGCTGGTGCGCGTATCGCCATCGCGCTGACGCCGCTCGTGGCCGCGACCATCCTGCCGCCGATTCTCACGGAGTTTCGCCGCGTCCAGCCCGATGCGGCGCTGAGCCTGGAAGAAGGGCTGCTGACCTATGTACTGCCGGGCCTTCTGGAAGGCCGCCTGGATTTCGCGGTTGCGCTGGCCAGCCCGAGCGATCTGCCCCACGAGATCGTTTTCGAGCCCTTGGTGCAAGCGCATGCCGTGCCGACCGGCCGTCTCGGTCATCCGCTGGCCCATGCGCGTAGCTGGGACGAACTCAAGGACGCCAGCTGGGTGCTCAATCTCACCGATGGCAGCCTGGGCAACCATCTGCTGCGCTGGCTGGCCAGCCAGGGCATCGAGGCACCGAAGAACATCGTCCGCTGTTCATCGCTGACCCTGATGCTAGAGCTGATGAGACGTACCGACTACATCGGCTTCGGGCCGACGGCACTGCTCAGCGACTCGCTGTTTGCGGTGGGTCTGCAGCAGTTCGAAGTAGCCCCGGTTCCCGGCCCGATGACGCTGGGGATTCTCAGCCTGCGAGGCGTTCCGCTGGGCAGCTCGGCGCAGGTGCTGGCCCGCCTTTTTGCGCGGCGGCTGCGCAAGTAGGGGCATTGCCGTTCGCCCGGCGGGCCCTGGTCAATGCACGTGGCGGCTGCCATCCGGGTGATGGTGCACATTGTCCTGCGCTTCCGGCTGCTTCGGGGCATGGTCGTCGTGCGCACCGTGGTGATCGTCTCCGGCTGAGGCTGATCCCTGGGGCATGCCAGGAGCGGAATGCTGGCCGCTGTGATCATGCATGTCCGACTCGCCGCCGCCGTGTTGGTGACCATCGCTGGATGCGACCAGTGACCGATACTGCGCCGCATCTAGCTGTGGCAGGCGTTCGATGAAGGCGACCATACCCCAGATGTAATCGTCGCTCATGCTCTTGCCCCAGGCCGGCATGCCGCTGGCTTTGATGCCGTGCTTGATGACCCAGAAGGTCGCGGCCGGATCACCGCCGGTGCCGCGCTCCGCCAGGTTGGGTGGGGCAGGGTAGAGGCTTTGACTGAGCTCGGTGGAGCCCATTTCCGGTGCCAGATGGCAGCCGATGCACATTGCGTGATAGTTGCCCGCACCGGAGCGGATCAGCGCGTCATCCTCAAGGCTGGGTACCTCGATGTCGCGCGCGCGTACGGCAATCGAGCGGTCCCGGGTGATCTCCAGCAGAGACTCGACCACCTGAGAGTGCGGCTCGTCGGCGGCGACGTTGATGATGCCCGAGTACAGCACCCCGGCACCGGCGACAGCCAGAACGGCGCCGGTCAGCGCCAGGGTCTTGATTGTTGTTGTCATGGGTCAGGGTACTCAGAACCAGAAGCGGATGCCGGCTACCAGGCGGGTGTCGCTGACATCCTCGTCATCGGCACGCAGCATGTCGGCGGTATTGCCGTAGGCACGGCTCCAGGTCACGCCGATGTAGGGTGCGAACTGCCGGCTGATCTCATAGCGCAGGCGCAGGCCGACGCCGGCATCGCTGAAGCCGGAACCGACACCGCGGGCCTCGTCGTTGCGCCCGTGCAGATTGATTTCCGCAGTTGGTTGCAGCACCCAGCGCTGGGTCAGCAGGATGTCATACTCGGCCTCCAGACGCAGGGCGCTCTGGCCGCCCTCGCCGAGAAAGGCCGTGGCTTCGGTTTCCAGGCCGAACAGCGGCATGCCCTGCACGCCGAAGGCGGCCCAGGTCTGCGGCGAACCGGGCTTGAAGTCCTGGCGCACACCGGCGACGGTTTCCCACCAGGGGCCGATGGCATGGCTCCAGAGCAGCTGCAGCTCGGCTTCCTCGGTGTGGCCATTGGTCCGTTCGCCCTCGGAGCGGAACGCCAGACGGTCGATGTCGCCACCGACCCAGCCGGAGATATCCCAGGCCAACGCGCTGCCTTCATCGGCGTCCTGCCATTCCACTTGGTCGGCAAGGAAGAGGAAATTGGTCCCACCCTGGTGCATGTGATGTGGCGGCAGGTTGGGAAAGGCGGCGGCGCGATCGGCGTCGCTGATCGTTGGCACCGGCGAGCGCGATTCTTCGCCTGGCGCAATGCCGCTAGCAGGCGGATGCGCCATGGAGCCATGGTCCATGCTGCCATGGTCCATGCTGCCGTGGTCCATGGCCCCGTGGTCCATCTGGCCATGGTCCATGCTCCGGTGGTCCATCTGCCCGTGGTTCATCTGGCCATGGTCTGCGGGTGCGGCGTGGCCGGCATGAGCGGAGTGGTCCATGCCCTGCTGCGCCTGGCTTGTGGTGGCGATCAGGCTCAGCGCGATGGCAATGGGCAGTGGCTTAATGATCATGCGGGTTGCCCTGCCCGGCATCCTTGTTCATCTGGCCGTTGCCCATGCTGCCGTGGTCCATCATTTTGCCGTCGCCCATGTGCTCCTTGTGCATCTGCATCATCTTGTCGTGATCCATGCCCTGCATCATGCCGCCCTGGGCTCCACCTTGCGGTGCGGGCTGCGTGGCTGGCGGTGCGGCCTGTTCGGCCGGAGCATTTTCGGGATGATGGCCGTCGTGTTCGCTTTGCTGCGCGTAGGCAGCGTTGAGGCCGAACATTGCGGCCAGGCCGAAGGTGAGCAGGGCGCTGCGCTGGATGGTTTTCATGGGTTTCTCCGTCATTCTTCTACGCGGACTTCACGGAACATTCCGAGGTCCATGTGCATCAGCATGTGGCAATGGTAGGCCCAGCGACCGAGGGCGTCGGCGCTGACCCGGTAGCTGCGTTTCGAGCCCGGCGGCATGTCGATGGTGTGCTTGCGCACTTTGAAATTGCCGTTCTCGTCCTCCAGATCGCTCCACAGCCCGTGCAGGTGGATGGGGTGGTGCATCATGGTGTCGTTGACCAGCACGAAGCGCACCCGCTCGCCGTACTTGAGACGGATCGGCTCGGCGTCGGCGAAGGGAATGCCGTCGAACGACCAGGAAAAGCGCTCCATGTGGCCGGTCAGGTGCAGCTCGATGGTGCGCGACGGCTCGCGGCCGTCCGGATCGGGGAAGGTACTGCGCAGATCGGCGTAGGTCAGTACGCGCCGGCCGTTGTCGCGCAGGCCAATACCCGGGTCGTCCAGCTTGGGTATCGGCATCATGGTCTGCATGTCCACCAGCGGATTGTTGGTCTCGCTGGCCGGATGTGCCTGCATCCCGGAGTCGGCAGCGCTGCCGTGCCCCATGGCGGTGTGATCCATCTGCCCGTGGTCCATTGCGCCATGCCCGGCATGGGCATCGTGACCCTGCGTGGGTGCCGCTGCGGCCTGGCCATGGGCAGAGTGATCGCCATGGCCCATGTCGTCCATGGTCAGTTCGGGGCGTGGATCGGGCTGGGGCACCGCGGCAGACAATCCTTCGCGCACGGCCAGAGTGCCGCGTGCGTAGCCGCTGCGGTCCATGGCCTGGGCGAACAGCGTGTAGGCGTCCTGGCTGCCATCCGGCTCGACGATCACGTCGAGGGTTTCCGCTACCGCCAGGCGCACCTCGTCGACCTGCACCGGCTCGACGTTCTGGCCGTCGGCGGCGACCACGGTGAGCTTGAGGCCGGGGATGCGGAAGTCGAAGTAGCTCATCGCCGAGCCGTTGATCAGGCGCAGGCGGATACGCTCGCCCGACTGGAACACTCCGGTCCAGTTGCCGTCAGGCGCCTGGCCGTTGAGCAGGTAGGTGTAGGTGGCGCCGCTGATGTCGGCCAGATCGGTCGGCGACATGTTCATCTTCGCCCAGGCCCAGCGGTCACTGAAGGTTTCACGCCAACCCTTGTCGGCGACATCGTTGATGAAGTCGCCAAGGGTACGGCGGCCCTGGTTGTAGTAGTCGGCCTGCTTCTTCAGCTTGGCCAGCACGCGTGCGGGGCTCTCGTCGGTCCAGTCGGAGAGGAATACCACGTAATCGCGCTCGTAACTGAACGGCTCCGGCTCCTTCGGATCGATGATCAGCGGGCCGTAGACGCCGAGCTGCTCCTGGAAGCCGGAATGGCTGTGGTACCAGTAGGTACCGCTCTGGATCACCTTGAAGCGGTACTCGTACATGCCGTCCGGGGCGATGCCGGCGAAACTGAAGCCGGGCACGCCATCCATGTTGGCGGGCAGCAGGATGCCGTGCCAGTGGATCGAGGTGTCCTGCGGCAGGCGGTTGCGCACGCGCAAGGTCACGGTGTCGCCTTCGCGCCAGCGCAGCAGCGGGCCGGGAATGCTGCCGTTGATGGCCATGGCAGTGCGGCGTTTGCCGGTGAAATCCACGCTCATGGAGTCGATGGTCAGGTCGAATTCGCTGCCGCTGAGCACCGTCGGTTGGCCAGGGCTGGTGAGCGCCCAGACGGGCTGGCGCCAGAGCCCGAGGCCGGCGAAGGCACCGCCGGCAGCCAGGCTTTTGACGAAGGTGCGCCTAGAGCTGATCAATTGCATGCTGGTCCTGTTGGTTGATGGCCATTCGGAGCGGGCGCACCGGTACGCTGAAAGGGTGCGTCACAATGTCATCTTAGTGAGACCGTGCTGACTCCAGGCTGAGCGGAAGATTACGATTTTGTAAGCTGCGTCGGCGGGCGCGGATACTGGCCAAGGGCTATGCTGGGGGTGGTCCACGTCCTCGGAGCGGTGATCAATGAGTATTTCATCGCCTGCGGGGCGAACCCTGTCCGTACTGGTTGCGCTGTCGCTGGGTGGCTGTTTCAGCACTTCCTACAATCCCGAGTTCCCGCAGCAGTGGCCGCAGCGTTCTGCCGAGCGGGTCGGCGATTGCCCACTGGTAGCGGGTCGCTACCAAAATCTCGGAACGCCGTCGTTATTGGCCGGAATCGATTGTTCGCTAGCCGAGGGTCCGGTTCCGCCGGGTGACGCCAGCCTCTGCACGCCCTGGCTGGCACAGAACTTCGGTGTCTGGCGCCAGGCGCGCGTCGTGACGCTCAGTCAGCCGGATGGCGATACCTTGCAAGTCAGCCTGGACGACTCCGGCCCCGCGGCGCCAGGCACGCGGATATATCGTCGCGGTAGCGATTTTCGCTGTGATGCCGAAGGGCTGCATTTTCACAAGGCGCAGTCCGCACTGGATCCGGGGGCGCCGACCATTGTCGGCGCGATGCTTCTGACCGGAGGGCGTGTCGCCACCCGGCGGACCTTTGTCCGTGATCGCGAGGGCGGACTGACGATGACCATGCGCCGACATGTTGCCGTGATCATGCTCTTGGTGATCGGCGGCAACAGGACAGCCACCAGCCATGTGCGCTGGCAGCCGGAGCGACCGGAAGTATCTCAGCCATGAACGGGCATAGCCTGCGATGGCCCGCTGGTATGCTGCTCGCCGGGCTGCTGGCGGGTTGCGTGCCGCCGATCTATGTCGACAAACAGGACTATCCCGCCGATTGGTCTGCGCAGTTGACAGCAGTTGCGGGCTGCCCCGAGTTGACCGGTCGATATCAGAATCAGGGTGAGGGTCGCTTTGCCGTCGGCCTGGCCAAACAGCTGATGCCGGATACCGCCGACCCGCTGAAACAGGTGCAACGTGTCGACTTCGATGGCCCCGATGGCGGCGCGGTGGTCGTACGGTTGCTCGATGCGCAAGACGTGATTCTGTTGGAGCAGCGTTGGAACGAGGGGCCTGACTTCCGTTGTGAGGATGGCTGGTTGATCAGGCAGCGTGGCTACTTCTGGGCCACGCCGGTTCTCACCGGTACCGACAGCGAGCGCTTCGCCCGCAACGCACATGGCGATCTGCTGGTGCAGAGACGGACCGAGGCGGGTGGGGTATTCCTGTTCCTGCCGGTGTATCGCGGCGAACGTTTCTGGTTTCGCTATCCGCGCATCGCGCAGTAGTCGCCAGTGCCTAGAGCAGGTCGATGCCGAAGCGGCGCAGCGCTACCGTAAGCAGGGCGAAACAGGTGACGGTCAGCAGCGCACCGCCTAGCAGGGTCAGCCAGAAGCCGAGGCGCGGCAGCAGATGGGGAAAGACCAGAAACATCGGTAGCGTTGGAAGCACGTACCAGAAGGTGTACCTGGCGTGGTTGGCGATCTTGTCCATTGGCTGCCGCTCGACATAGAGCCAGATCAGCGTCAACAGAGTGATCAGTGGCAGCGCGGCAAGGAAACCGCCCAGCTTGTCGCTGCGTTTGGCGGCTTCCGATACCAGCACCACGACGGCGGCAGTCAGCAGGTACTTGGCAACGATCCAGCTCATGCACTCACCTGCGCTCGCCGCCGCCTGTGGTTCAGCGAACCGGTTGGCTGCCGAGGTAGTCACCGAGCGCCAGATCGCGTCCCTTGTTGGTCAGGCCGATGACCTGGTAGCGCTGGTGCGGTTGCCCATAGTCCATGCCCGGCGAGCCGGCTGGCATGCCCGGTACGGCGACACCAGCGAGGTCGTCGCGCTGCTGCAGCTCGCGGATCGCTGCCACCGGCACGTGGCCTTCAACGAACTTGCCGTCGATCACGCCGGTGTGACAGGAACCCAGACGTGGCGGCACACCGAGCCCTTCCTTGACGGGCAGCATGTTGACTTCGACGTGGTCGCGTACCTCGAAACCGTTTGCTTCCAGATACTTGATCCAGTCCTTGCAGCAGCCGCAGTTGGCATCGCGATGCACGTCGATGACATCCGCCGCATGGGCCATGCCGGACACAAGCAGGGCGGCGAGTGCGGTGAGATAGAGTTTCATGGAGATCTCCAGATCGATGTTCAGTTACAGCCGCAGCCGCATCCTGTTTTGCGTACTGCAGGGGCAGGTGAGCCGGTGGCAATTTGGGCAGGGTAACCGGCTTCGTCGAGGGTTGCGATGAGCGTGGCGCTGTCGGTCGTGCCGTCTATCCGAACAAGCCCGGTGGCCAGGTCGACGTCGACCCGCTCGACGCCCGCCAGCGGCTGCAGCGCTGAGTTGACATGGCGGACGCACGCCCCGCAGGTCATGCCGGATACCTTGAGTTCGATGCTGGTCATTGGGTGATCCTCGGTTAGCCAGTTCAATGAGCTGGCCTGATGCTCAACCTTGACGCGATGGTAAGGTCAAGCCTCTTTTGCTAGGGCACACGCTATCGCTGCGAGCCTGTCAGCAGGCTGATTGGAAGATTACTTTTCTGTCAGCAATTGCAGGCGTATTTGTACGGAGCGGTTCTTCGCGAAACTTCTGCTGCGTATATAAACCCCCGTAATCCTTATCAGGCGCTGCTGCGAGCGAAACGCTGCGTCTAATCGTCGCGTGAAACAATAACCGCATGTTCGGCTAGCTGACAGAAAAGTAATTTTGAACTGCTGTTAAAACTATCTGTGGAGCGCTACTAATTATCATCAGGTGCGTTTTTCAAATTCGGTAACGCTATGGTGTTTTGCGACAAAGGCCAGGGCTGGCGTGGAGTTCATCGCTAGCAGGCTCGCTTGCTGCGATCCCTGGGGGTGTTAAACCGACATATCAAGGAGTGTATTCATGCAGCCGGACCAGATTGTGGCGTTTGATGTCGCTGAGCTGCATGTCCCAGGAATGGGCAGTGACCATTGCGCCGGAATAATTGCAACTTCATTGCGGCGCGTGCCGGGTGTATCGGATGTTCACGCCAATATCGCTTCGCACAAAGTGCGGGTTGAATACGATCCCCGTTTGACGGAAGTTCACATCGTGCGTGCCGCAGTGGAAGCGGCCGGTTATACGGTCGCCGGTTCGAATGCAGGGCTGGGTCGCACCATAAACCTGTCGGTTCCTGGCATGGGATCGGAGCATTGCGCTGCGATCATTCGCAGCACCCTGGAAAAGCTGGAGGGTGTTGCTGAGGTCAAGGCCAGCGTGCCAGCGCACCGCGTCTCGGTCAGCGTCGGCGCTGACGGCCCCTCGGCCGCCGACCTCAAGGCGGCAGTGGAGGGCGCCGGATACGAGGTTGCGCGTGTCGACACGGCACAGCAGAGCGATGACGCGGCTGATGCGGTCGTCGAAGAGGCCTACCTCAGCCAGGCCAGGCGACGGCTATGGATTGCCGGCGTGCCAACGACCTTGATCATGCTGATGATGGCGCCCCACATGTTCTGGCAGCCCATACCGGGCTATCTGGCGTTGGTGGCCCTGATGGCCTTCCCAGTGGTGTTTCTCTACGGCGGTGCGGCGACCCACAAGGCCGCCTGGCGCGCACTGTGCAACCGCACGGCGAACATGGATGTGCTGATTTCCATGGGCAGTCTGCCGCCGTACCTGATCGGCCTGCTGGGTTTCCTACATCCGATGACATCCTTCGTCGAGATGTCCGCGACCATCATGACCTTCCATCTGTTGGGCCGTTACCTGGAGGCCCGAGCGAAGGGACGGGCATCACAGGCGATCCGCAAGCTGGTAACCCTTGGCGCGAAGACGGCTCGCATCGAGCGCGATGGGGCAGAGATCGAGGTGTCGGTGAAGGCGCTGCAGCCCGGTGACATCATGATCGTCCGCCCTGGTGACAAGATCCCCACCGATGGTGAAGTGGTAGGTGGGGACAGCCATGTCGATGAATCCATCGCGACCGGGGAGTCGCTACCGGTCTACAAGGAGCCAGGGTCGACGGTACTCGGCGCGACCATCAACAAGGAGGGGCGACTGCGCGTGCGCGCAACCCGGGTCGGCGGAGACACCTTTCTGTCGCAGGTCATTCGACTGGTGGATCAGGCGCAGGGCTCGCGTGTACCGATCCAGGAGTTCGCCGACCGCATGACGGGGCGCTTCGTGCCTTTGGTGCTGCTGGTGTCGGTTGCCAGTCTGCTGGCCTGGCTGCTGCTGCCTGAACTGCTCCGACCGATTCTGCTGTGGGGCGCAGGGTTTCTCCCATGGGTCGATCCGACTGCCAGCGTGCCGGTGCTGGCGATGCTCTCGGCCGTCGCCGTGCTGGTCATCGCCTGCCCGTGCGCCTTGGGGCTGGCGACGCCGACCGCGCTGATGGTCGGTTCCGGCCTCGGGGCTGAGCGCGGCATCCTGATCCGCTCGGGTGAAGCCATTCAGACGTTCAAGGACGTGACGGTGATGGTGCTGGACAAGACCGGCACCATCACCCGCGGTGAACCGCGCCTGACCGAAGTGATAACCGCAGCGGGGACGGACGAAGATCAACTGCTGAAATGGGCCGCCAGTGTCGAGAGCGCATCTGAACACCCCATTGCCCGCGCGATCGTCGAGGGGGCGAGCGCGCGGGGTGTCGAGCCTGACGAGGTTCACGAATTCCGCTCCGCGGGTGCGCGTGGCGTGCATGGCGAGGTCGCCGGCGTGCCAATTATCATCGGAAACCGGTTGCTGCTCGAAGAGGAGGGCGTGACGGGGCTCGATGCACTGGACAGTGCTCTGGACCAGCTGGAGTCACGTGGGCGCACCGCCGTTATCGTCGGGGCAGCAGGCGTGGCCTGCGGCATCGTCGCGGTAGCCGACACCATCAAGGAAGAGTCGCGCCAGGCCATTCGCGCCATGCATGCGCTGGGCCTGAGAGTCGTGATGGTCACAGGGGACAACGAGCGCGCTGCCCGCGCGGTGGCCGATGAAGTCGGCATCGACGAGGTGCGCGCGGGCGTGCTGCCGGCCGGCAAGGTGGACGCTGTGCGTGATTTGCAGGCGCGCCACGGGGAGCACGTCGCCATGGTTGGCGATGGCATCAACGATGCCCCGGCGCTGAAGCAGGCGAACGTCGGCATCGCCATCGGAGCGGGTGCGGAGGTCGCCATCGAGGCGGCCGACGTGACGCTGGTGCGCGGCGAGCTGACCGGCGTGGTCGAAGCCATGTATCTGTCGCGGCTCACGTTTCGCAAGATCGTGCAGAACCTGATCTGGGCCAGCGCCTACAACGGTGCCGCGATTCCCATTGCCGCGTTCGGTTTGCTGCATCCGATGATCGGGGTGGTGGCGATGACCGCCAGTTCGCTCTCGGTCATCGGCAATTCGCTGCTGCTCAAGCGCAGATTCCAGGTCGCGTTGCACGGCATGCGCGGCGCGGGCGTGTAGCCAGCCGTACCGAAGGGCCGGCGACGCGCTCAGCTCTCCTTATCGTGTTCGCCGTGGCGGTGCTTCCCGTGGCCGTGGCCGAACAGGTGCATCAGCGGGCACAGCAGCAGGATCAGGTAGGGCAAGGCCTGGATGGCGTGGTCGACATGTTCCCGGACCACGTAGAACAGACCGATCACCAGCAGCATCAGCAGGACGACGCCATTTCTGCTGCGCCAGAACGGCTCATGTGAATCACGCGGGGCTGGGTGGCTTGGCATGGCGCGTCTCCGGCTGGCTCGAGCGTGGTTGCTTGTACTCACCCTAGCTCCGCCAGCCTTACGCTCGACTGATGCGAACATTACGTTTCTGTCAGCTGCTGGTCGCTGCTAACGTGCCGCTGCAAACTGGCGAGTCCCCGATGAGGATGTTCCCGATGAAATTGCTGGTCGCCGAAGACGAACCCAAAACCGGCATCTATCTGCAGCAGGGCCTTAGCGAGGCCGGCTTCACCGTCGACCGCGTCACCAGCGGCACCGACGCGCTGCAGCATGTGCTGAGCGCGCCTTATGACCTGCTGATTCTCGACGTGATGATGCCGGGTCTGGATGGTTGGGAAGTGCTGCGGCTGGTGCGGGCTTCCGGCAACGAAGTGCCGGTGCTGTTTCTCACCGCGCGCGACCGCGTCGAGGATCGGGTAAAAGGGCTGGAGCTCGGCGCCGACGACTATCTGGTCAAGCCGTTCGCCTTTTCCGAGCTGCTGGCACGGGTGCGTACCTTGCTCCGGCGCGGCAACGCGGCGGCCCTGCAGACGCAGCTGAAAGTCGCCGATCTGGAAGTCGACCTGCTCAAGCGCCGCGCGGTGCGCGCCGGTCAGCGTATCGACCTGACCGCCAAGGAATTCGCCCTGCTGGAACTGCTGCTGCGCCGGCGCGGCGAGGTGCTGCCGAAATCGCTGATCGCCTCGCAGGTGTGGGACATGAACTTCGACAGCGACACCAACGTCATCGAGGTGGCGATCCGGCGTTTGCGGGCAAAGATCGACGATGGCTTCGAGCCCAAGCTGATCCATACCGCACGGGGCATGGGCTACATGCTCGACGAGCCGGACACGCCATGAAGCGACTGTCGCTGACTGCAAGGCTGAGTCTGATGTTCATGCTGGCGGTAACCGGTGTGCTGGCGGCGGCCGGATACTTCTTCAGCCAGCTCAGCGAGCATCATTTCGACGAACTGGACCGCCATACGCTGCACGAAAAGCTCGAGGCAAGCCGACGCTTGCTGGGGGAGCTGGATGATCTGCAGGATTTCGAGCGTGTGCGCCCACAGCTGCAGGCGTTGCTCGGCGGCCACAGCGAGATGCGCGGCTTCGTCTTCGACGGGCGCGGTGCTCAGTTGTTTCCTCAGCTGGGCGTTGATGAAGCGGAGCCGGCGTTGCTTGCGCTGATCGGCCGGGAGGGCGGGGAGCTGACACTCGACGGGCACGTCTGGCGCGGTGAGGCCGGGCATGTCGCGATCGGCGCGCAGCGGCTGACCTTGCTGATCCTGCTCGATGTCACCGCGCACAAGGCCTTCTTTCACACCTTCAGCGGCTGGCTGTGGGCGGCACTGGTGCTTTGCGCCTTGCTCAGCGGGTTGCTCGGCTGGCTGCTGGTGCGTAGCGGCTTGCGACCGTTGCGCGAGGTGACGCAGGTGGCGGCTTCGGTATCGGCCAAGTCGCTGCGTGAGCGCATCCCCGACGAGTCGACACCGGCGGAACTGCAGCAGCTGGTACAGGCCTTCAACGCCATGCTGGCGCGACTGGAAGACGCCTTCGTGCGGTTGTCGAACTTCTCCGCCGACATCGCCCACGAACTGCGCACACCGCTGAGCAACCTGATGACCCACACCGAGGTGGCGCTGACCCGCGCGCGCACCCTGGACCAGTATCAGGACAATCTGCATTCGAATCTGGAGGAGCTGCAGCGCATGTCGCGGATGATCGACGACATGCTGTTTCTGGCCAAGGCGGACAACGGCCTGATCGTGCCGGATGCCAAACCCGTCGCGCTGGAGGCGTTGTGCGCGCAGCTACTGGACTACTATCAGCTCTCGGCTGACGAACGCGGGGTGCGCTTCGAACTGTCTGGTGCTGGCACGATCCAGGGCGATCTGCTGATGCTGCGCCGGGCATTGTCCAACCTGTTGTCCAATGCGCTGCGCTACACACCTGATGGCGGGGTGATTGGCGTGCGCATCGAGCAGGGCGCCACTGGCGTGGCGCTTGAGGTGAGCAATCCCGGGACGACCATTGCGCCGGAACATCTGGACCGGCTGTTCGATCGCTTCTATCGGGGTGACCCGGCGCGCCGCGAAGGCAATCCGAGTAATGCCGGCCTCGGCCTGGCGATTACCCGTTCTATCGTCCAGGCCCATCAGGGTTCTATCGGCTGTGCCTCCGAGCAAGGCTGGACGACCTTCCGGTTGCAGTTCCCGGCCTGAGTGCGCGTTCAGGAAGCAGGGTCTGCCAGCTGAACGCGCATGCTGATCGCTCCGCTGACGCTGAGTCGGGCGACGAGATAGGCAGCGCTCTGCTCACCGATGCCCAGCGCGGCGGCCAACCCGGCCGCATCCAGCTCGCCTTTCTCGCGCAGGTGCTGCAGGGCATCGCCCTGCAACTGCTCAAGCCAGTCGCTGAACAGCTGCTGCAGTTCCGGTGTGGCGAATGCAGCCATGTCAGTGGTGTGCTGAATGGCGGTCAGCATCTGCGAACACATGCCCATGCACATCTGCATCATCGGTGGGGCCGAGTTGCCGGCATCCCCGAGCATCTTCTTCATCATGCTCAGCGGGTCGGGGCCGGAGCCCCCCTTTCCCATCTGCGCCATCATCTTACGGGCCATGGCGCGGCCCATTTCCATCGGGCAGCCGCTGTGCTCTTGCTCGTGCTCGTTAGCGTTCATGGCGATTTCCTCTTCGGGACGGGTAAGTGCCCGAGATTCCGGCATTGGACGCCGAGGCGTGGTTCGCAGCCTTGATCTCGATCAGCGCTGCAGCGGCACGGTCAGCGATACGCGCAGGCCGTCGGGCTGGCTGTCGAAGGCGAGGGTGCAGTCGCAGCGTTGCGCGATCGCCTGGACGATGGCCAGACCGAGGCCACTGCCGCTGCTGCTGGTATGACGCCAGAATCGACGGGTCAGATGCTGAAGATGCTCGGCCGCAATCCCTGGCCCCTGATCGTGCACTTCGAAGCGCACCCGTGAGTCATCGCCGTGCAGCACAAGCAACACCGACGTTCCGGCAGCCGTGTGACGCTGGGCGTTTTCCAGCAGGTTGCGCAGCGCGGCGATTGCCAGCACCGGCGGCATCGCCAGTGGCGCAGCGGGCAGGTTCGCCGGCACCTGCAGCTGGATGGGTGCGCCATCGCCGCCATTGGCGTCCTGTATCGCCAGCCGTGCGACCTCGGCGGCCGAGCACTGCAGGCCGTCGTCGAAATCCAGACTGCCTTCCACCCGTGCCAGCAGCAACAGCTGCTCAAGCGTGCGTTGCAGCCGATCGGCACCGGCCTCGGCGTTGGCCAGTGCCTGCGCGGCCGCAGCGCCCTCGGTCATCCGCGCCACCTGAAGGTGGGTCTTGATCGCTGTCAGCGGGCTGCGCAGTTCATGGGCGGCATCCCCGGTCAGCCGGCGCTCGCGTTCGATGGCATCGCTGATGCGTTGGAACAGCTGATTCTGCGTTTGCACCAGCGGCAGCAACTCCGCTGGCAAACCGTCGAGCGGCAGCGGTTCCAGGGAGTCCGCGCCGCGCCGGGTCAACGCCTGGCGAATCCGTTGTAACGGCGCCAGCCCGCGGCCAAGGCCGAGCCATAGCAGGCCCAGGCTGCCGAGCAGGGCGACCGCCACTGGCAGCGCAGCGGCCAGCAACACCGAACGTTTCAGCGCGGCGCGCTCGTCAAGGCGATCGGCCGTGGTGATGCGCAGCTCGCCCTGCACCAGAGTGAAGCTGCGCCAGGGGACGCCATCGATCAGCTGGTCACGAAAGCCGTTCCCCTCCGCATCCAGCTGCTGATCGGGTGCACTGTGGCTGCGCGCGAGTACCTCGCCGCGCAGCGAGCTGACCTGGCAGGCCAGGCCGTTGGGAATGCCCAGCTGCTCGGCGCTCAGGCGTTTCGCCGAGCTGTCACCGGGCAGTGGCTGCGGCAGCTGCACCAGCAGGCCGGCAACCATGCGCGCCGAGGCCGCCAGGCGCTGGTCGAGTGAGAGCATCATCTGGCTGCGCAGGTCGACCAGCATCCAGGTCGCGGCCAGCGCCCAGAGCAGCACGAAGGCCGAGCCGAGCATCAGTGTCAGGCGCAGGCGCAGACTCATGGCGCGTCCTCGTCGCCGGCGGGGCCGAGACGATAGCCAAGCCCGCGCACGGTTTCGACGATACCGTTGCCGAGCTTGCGGCGCAGGTGGTGGATATGCACGTTCAGCGCGTTGCTCTCGACGTCATCGGCGAAGCCGTAAACGGCATCCTTGAGTTGCTCGCTGCTGAGTACCCGGCCCTGATTGTTGAGCAGCGCCTGTAAGAGCGCCTGTTCGCGGCGGGACAGATCCACCGGTTGGCCGTCCAGGCGCACCTCACATCGGTCTGGGTCGTAGCTGAGCCGGCCGTGCTCGATGATGTTGACGCTGCGCCCGGCCATGCGCCGCATCAGCGTGTGCAGGCGTGCGGCCAGCTCGCGCAGGTCGAAGGGTTTGAGCAGGTAGTCATCCGCACCTGCCTGCAGGCCGGTGACCCGATCACTGACCGCATCGCGCGCGGTGAGTACCAGCACCGGCAGCGCCATGCCCTGTTGACGCAGGCGTCGCAGCAGGCTGATGCCGTCTTCGTCGGGCAGGCCGAGGTCGAGGATGAGCACATCGAAATTGGCGGCGCGCAGCATCGCTTCGGCATTGGCGGCCGTAGTGGCATGGTCGACGGTCAGGCCCTGGGCATTGAGTCCGGCGACGATACCGCTGGCGATCAGCGCGTCGTCCTCGGCAAGCAGCACGTGCATGAAAGGGGTCCGGTGGCAAAGCTCAATAGTCGACCTTAACGATTAAGGCAGCGTTATGCAGCCCGTGCCGTTGCGTTAATGGCGCGTTAATCCCGCACCGGCATGCTGCGCGGCAGTCGTTTTACATAGAAGGTGTCCGATGCGTGCGTTGCTGCTGATGCTTCTGCTGCTCCTGCCGGGGCTGGCCCTGCCGGCCGGTGGACTGTTCGGCGGTTCTGCGCAGCAGGATTTCCTGCCGGTGGAAGAGGCGTTCGCGCTGACGGTCAGCCCGCAGGACAATGGCGCGACGCTGCTGCACTGGCGGATCGCGCCGGGCTATTACCTCTATCAGCAGCGCCTGCAATTCGACGGGCTGCCGCCGGAGCGCCAGCCACAGCTGCCGGAAGGTCAGCCCTACAGCGACGAATTCTTCGGCGACTCGCAGATCTACCGCGACAGCCTCGAACTGATCATCCCGGCGGGCGCCGAGAACAACGTGCGTCTGGGCTGGCAGGGCTGCGCCGATGCGGGACTGTGCTATCCGCCGCAGACGCGTGAAGTGTCGCTGAGCGGTGACGGCAGCGCCTCGGCAGCCTCCGGGCAGGCCAGAGATCAGGCGCTGGCCAGTGGTCTGGCGGGCCAGGCGCTGGGCTGGAGTCTGCTGGTGTTCTTCGGCCTCGGCTTGTTGCTCGCCTTCACCCCCTGTTCGTTGCCGATGCTGCCGATCCTGGCAGGCATCGTGGTGGGCAGCGGCGCCACGTCGCGTCGCGGTTTCGCCCTGGCTTCGACCTATGTGGTCAGCATGGCGCTGGTCTACGCCGGGCTCGGTGTGCTGGCGGCGCTGCTCGGCGCCAACCTGCAGGCGGCACTGCAGCAACCCTGGTTGCTGACCAGTTTCGCCGTGCTGTTCGTGCTGCTGGCGCTGCCAATGTTCGGTTTGTTCGAGCTGCAATTGCCGGTGGCGCTGCGTGATCGTCTGCAGCGTGTCGGTGATCGCCAGCGCGGCGGTAACCTCGCCGGGGCTGGCGCGCTGGGCGTGCTCTCCGGCCTGCTGGTCGGCCCCTGCATGACCGCGCCACTGGCCGCCGCGCTGCTGTTCATCGCACAGAGCGGCAGTGCGCTGCAGGGTGGCCTGGTGCTGTTCGCGTTGGGCCTGGGCATCGGCACGCCGTTGCTGTTGCTGGTGACGGTTGGCCAGCGCTTTCTGCCCAAGCCGGGCGCCTGGATGGATCGGGTCAAGGTGGTGTTCGGCTTTCTCTTCCTGGCGGCGGCGCTGTTCGTTGCCCGTCCGTTGCTGGCCGACTGGCTGTGGCTGGGCCTGTGGGGCGCACTGCTGGTGGTGCTCGCGACCGCCTTGCTGAATGTGGCGCAGGCAGTGCAACGCCAACGCGTGCTCTGTCAGGCCAGCGGCGTTCTGCTGGGGCTGTGGGGTGCGGCGATGCTGCTGGGTGCCGCCGGCGGAGCGGATGATCCGCGTCGGCCGCTGGCGATCTATGCCGGCGGTGGGGCGGATGCCATCTCCGCCGAAGTTCACGCGCTCGGTTTCAGCGATCCGGCCGTACTCGATCGTGAGCTGGCAGCGGCCAAGGCGCAGGGCCAGTGGGTGCTGATCGATTACTACGCCGACTGGTGCGTCTCCTGTAAGGTCATGGAGAAGGAGGTCTTCGGCAACGCCGAGGTACAGGCAAGCCTGGATGGCGTGCGGGTGCTGCGTCCCGACGTGACGCGCAGTGGCGCCGCCAGCCGCGAGTTGCTGGACCGTTACCAGGTACTCGGCCCGCCAACGCTGGTGTGGATCGGCCCGGACGGCGTGGAGCGCCGCGAGCGCCGTATCACTGGCGAGGTCGGTGCCGAGGGCTTTCTGCAGAACTGGAACCAGACCCGGGAGCGAGGTTGATGCTGACTGTGAATATCGGGCCGCTGGCACTGGCGGTGCCTCATGTGATCTTGCTGGGCAGCCTGCTGCTGGCGACCCTGACCGGCTGGTGGGTCGGCCGCCGGAGCGAACGCAATCCTGAGCGGCAGCTGTTTCGCCTGCTGCTGGTGGCATTGCTGGTAGCACGCCTGGCATTCGTCGCGCTGTACTGGGCGTACTACCGAGACGACTGGCTGAGCGTCATCGATATCCGCGATGGTGGCTTCATTGCCTGGCCGGGGCTGGTCGCTGCACTGGCGTTGGGTATCTGGTGGGGCTGGCGTGACCGGGAGATGCGCAAGCCATTGGGCATCGCGCTGACGGTGGGAATCCTCAGCTGGGGCTTCGGCAATCTGGCCTGGCATTCCTTCGAACAGGGCACGCGTCTGCCGGAAATGGCCCTGCGCGACAACCAGGGGCGTCCGGTGGCGCTCGAGGAGTACGCCGGTCAGCCCTTGGTGATCAATCTCTGGGCGACCTGGTGTCCACCGTGCCGGCGCGAGATGCCGGTGCTGGCCGATGCCCAGGCGCGGGAAAGCGACACGCTGTTCCTGTTCGTCAACCAGGGCGAGGGGGAAGGGGAGATCAATCGCTTTCTGGAAAAGGCCGGGCTGACGCTGGAAAACGTCCTGCTCGACAGTGGCGGGCGGCTCGGCCAGCACGTCGGCTCCACGGCGCTGCCGACCACGCTGTTCTACAACGCCGATGGCCGCCAGGTCAGCAGCCATCTCGGCGAACTCTCGCACGCCAGCCTGGCGCGCGCGCTGGAAAAACTGAAAGAGGAAGCTGCGCAGTGATTCGATTCAAGCCGTTACCCTACCTGCTGGCTGGGGTCAGCCTGCTGGTCCTGCCCACGGTCCAGGCCGAGGAACTGCCGGAGGCGATCAAGGCTGTCGAGGCGCGGGGCGCCGAGGTGGTCGGCCGCTTCGAAGCTCCCGGTGGGCTCAAGGGCTATGCCGCGCGCTACAACGGTCAGGGCATGGCGTTGTATCTCACGCCGGACGGCGAGCATGTGCTGATCGGTAGCCTGCTCGATGCGAACGGCGAGGACCTGACCCGCGGGCAGCTGGAAAAACTGGTCTATGAACCGCTGGGCAAGGAAATGTGGACGCGCATGCAAGACAGCAGCTGGATCGCTGACGGCAAGGCCGACGCACCGCGCATCGTCTACATGTTCAGTGACCCGAACTGCCCGTACTGCAACATGTTCTGGAAGCAGGCCCGGCCCTGGGTCGATTCCGGCAAGGTGCAGCTGCGGCACATCATGGTCGGCATGCTGCGCGCCGATAGCGCCGGCAAGTCTGCCGCATTGCTCAGCGCCAAGGATCCGCAGGCCGCACTCAACGAGCACGAGGCGGCGGGCAAGGCGAGCAAGCTCAAGGCGCTGGAGAAGATCCCTGCAGAACTGGAAGAACAGCTCACCGCCAACCTGATGCTGATGGGCGAACTTGGCGCCCAGGCGACCCCGGCGATCTTCTACCTCGACGACAACGGCCGCTTGCAACAACATCAGGGTGCGCCGCGGCCCGAGGCCCTGGAAGAGATCATGGGGCCACGCTGAGTCGCGTCGGCCCCAACCGGCTGGCAAAAAGCCTTGCACCCTCCGCTAGCCGGCTCGCTCGTGCGATCTGCGGAGTATTCGTCAGAGCGCGCCGAAAACTTTCTTCGCCAGGCTGGTGGCGGCAGCAGCGGGATTCTTGCGAATGCCCGCTTCCTGCTCGGCGATGACCGTGAACAGTCCGTCGAGCGCCTGTTCGGTCACGTAGCTTTCGATATTAGCGTAGCTGCCGTTCAGCCCGGCCGGAACCTTCGCTGCCACGGCGTTGTACTGCTGCGCCAGGCCGACCTGGTCGGTGGCCTGCTTGACGATGGGCAGGAACTTCGCGCGAATCTGCTCGCGGCTGGACTTGTTCAGGTACTGGGTAGCCGAATCGTCGCCGCCGGCGAGAATCGCCTTGGCGTCCTGCACGGTCATCTTGCGCACCGCATCCAGCAGCAATTGCTGGGCTTGCGGCACGGCCTTTTCGGCGGCGAGGTTCATGCTGTTTTCCAGCTGTTCAACCTGCGCGCCCATGCCGAGCATCTTCAGCATCCGCGAAGCCTTGCCGATGTTGCCCGGCAGCTCAATGCGCACGTTCGGGTCGCTGCTGAAACCACCGGGCCGGCCGAGTTGCTGCACGGCAACCTTGGTGCCTTGGCTCAAGGCATCCTTGAGGCCCGCGCTGGCGTCGCTCTGGGTCAGGTCGGCGAGGGACAGGGCGAAGGCGCTGGCGGACAGGAGCAGACCGGCGACGAGAGTGGTGATGCGATACATGGCGTTTACCTTGCTGTGCGGATGGGCGTGAGCCTGGCGACGAGCGCCGGTTGGCTTCGTTCTTTGATGCTAGTGGATTACGGGCAGCGCGACATCCTGACGATCATGGGTTACGGTCCCGCGCTTCATTGTCTGGAGATTCTTCGCATGATTCGCCCGTGTCGCCCCGCTGATCTGGAAACCGTTCTGAACATCTGGCTCGAAGCATCCAGCGGTGCCCATGATTTCGTCGCGCGCAGCTTTTGGGAGGCGCGGCTGGATGATATGCGCAACCTGTATCTGCCCGCTGCGCAGACCTGGGTTCACGAGCAGGACGGAACGGTCGTCGGTTTCGTTTCGCTAGTCGACGACACCCTGGCCGCGATCTTCGTGGCGCCAACGGAGCAGGGCTGTGGCATCGGCTCGGCGCTGCTCGAGCACGCCAAGCGTCAGCGCGAACGGCTGAGCCTGACGGTCTACGCTGCCAACGAGGCCAGCATCGCCTTCTACCTTCGCCACGGTTTCCAGGTTGCCGGCGAACAACTGGACGAGCACACCGGCCATACGGAGCTGGCGATGATCTGGCAGCCTCAGGCCCCGGTTGCCGGTGGCGCCGGCTCGCTTTCGTCCTCGTGACGTTCCAGCGCCACCTGGCGGATCGACAGGCGAATCTCGGCCGGCAGCACACGCTTGGCTGCGCCCTCGGCGAGTTCGGCGAGCTTTTCGTGATAGCCGAGCCGGCCGTTCTCGTCCGGGCTGACCACGCCCTGTTCCTGCATGCTCTGGATAAAATGACGGAACAGCGTCTTGTCGAAGAACTCCGGTGCGTTGAGCCCGTGCAGGATCGACAGGCGCTGGGCCATGACGGTGCAAAGGGTTTCCAGTTCCTCGGCGGTTAGGCTGTTCTGCCCGCTGTTGAGCAGCAGCGAGGTGGCCATGTAGAAGCGCTGCAGGGTCTGCATGACCACCCGCGCGAGCAGCGTCAGCAGCACGAACTGGCGGGAGCTTGGGGCGGGACGCACGTAGTGTTGGCCGTCCACCTTGAGCAGGCCCTGTTCGACGAACGCAGCCAGCCACTGGTCGACCACCGCTTCCAGCTCTTCGACTTCCCAGCGGATGAACAGCTCGGCACGCAGATACGGATACAGCGCCTCGGTGAAACGCTGAATCTGCTCGCGGCTGATGCGCGAACTGCTCTGGAAGAAGCTCGCCAGCAGCGCCGGCAGGGCGAAGATGTGCATCACGTTGTTGCGGTAGTAGGTCATCAGGACAGCGTTCTGCTCGTCCAGATAGAGGATGTTGCCCAGGGCATCCTTCTGTTCGGCGAGCAGGTCGAGGCTCTTCACATAGGCGATCAGCGCGTTGCCGTCGCCTTCCGGCAACGTGGTGTGCGGCGAGTAGGGCACCGCACGCAGCAGGGTCTGGTAAAGATCGAGAATGCGCGCCAGGGATTGCTGATCCAGCGCCTGGCGGCTGGTTGAGAGCATCGCCAGCGCCACCAGATTGACCGGATTGACCGCCGCCGCCTCGTTCAGGCGTTGAGCGATGCGCTCGGCCAGGCGATTGGTCGTGTCGTTCAGCCATTCGGGACGGAAGTCCGGCGTGTGGCTCTGCTGGCGCCAGCCGGGTTGCTCCTGTTCGAGGAATTCATTGAGCTTGAGCGGTTCGCCGAAGTTGACCCAGACCTGACCGAAGCGCTGCTTGAGTGCGCCGATGACCTTGAAGATGTCGAAAATTGACTCCTTTTTCTTCGCCGCGCCGCGCAGTTCGCCAAGGTAGGTGCGGCCTTCCAGCACCCTTTCGTAGCCGATGTACACCGGCACGAAGAGGATCGGCAGGCGCGACGAGCGCAGGTAGCTGCGCAGGGTCAGTGCCAGCATGCCGGTCTTGGGCTGCAGCATGCGGCCGGTACGCGAGCGGCCACCCTCGACGAAGTACTCGACCGGAAAGCCGCGGCTGAACAGGGTATGCAGGTATTCGTTGAACACCGAGGTGTACAGCGGGTTGCCCTTGAACGAGCGGCGCATGAAGAAAGCGCCGCCGCGGCGCAGCAGGCTGCCGATGACCGGCATGTTGAGATTGATACCCGCGGCGATGTGTGGCGGTGTCAGGCCGTTGCGGAACAGCAGGTAGGACAGCAGCAGGTAGTCGATATGACTGCGGTGGCAGGGCACATAGATCACCTCATAGCCACGTACGGCCTCCTGCAGAGGCTCGATATGGTTGACGCGGATACCGTCGTAGATCTTGTTCCAGAACCAGGACAGCACCACTTCCAGGAAGCGCACGGCCGTATAGGCGTAGTCGGAGGCGATCTCGTTACCGTAGCGCAGCGCCCTGGCTTCGGCCCGCTCGATGGATATGTTCTCGCGTTCGGCCTCATCGCGGATCGCCTGCCGGACCTGTGGTGCATGCACCAGACCTTTGACCAGATTGCGCCGGTGCGAAAGGTCGGGCCCGATCACCGCGGTCTTCTGGTTGCGGAAATGCACGCGCAGCATGCGGTGCACCATGCGCAGGGTACGCTCGTGACCCTTGTTCAGGGCGATCAGCTCGTTGAGCTGGATTGGTGCGGAGAACTGCACGCGGGTCTTGCGCCCCAGCACCAGAATGCTGAGCAGTTTGCGCAGGCGCCCGGTGACCGCCCAGCTGTCGGCGAACAGCAGCTTCCAGGCGCTGGTTTCACGATTTGGCGACTGCCCCCAGAACACGCTGACCGGGATGATCTGCGCGTTCTCTACCGCGTTGTGTTCCAGCGCACCGACCAGGCGCACCAGCGCCGGCGGGGCCACCAGCCGCGTACGCCGGCCGAACCAGCTCGCGGCCGGGTTGAGAAAGAAGAAAGCGGCCGGCTCCACGTGCTCGCCCACCGCAACATCAGCCACGGGGCGCGGCAGCCCGGCCTTGGTGCATTCGACGTCAAGCACGGCGAGGTCGCTCAGTGAGGACTGTTGCAGTACGTAGAACACCGGCTTGCTGCGATCGAGCTTGAGGGTGAAGGCGGACTGGTTGATGGTTTCCGAGCGCACCCAGAAATACAGAACGCGGCGCAGCACGGAGAAAATCAGACGGCGAATGGGGGAGCGGGTCATACGACAGATTCGGCTTGGGAAGGGGGCGGTGCCCTCGAAGGCGGCAAGTGTGCCGCAAGCAGAACCACACCGCAAAAGCAGCAACGGGCGTGCCGCCGGGTTTGTTTGGTCTCAACAAACCCTTCGGCGGTATTCAGCTCAGCTGGCGGCGCTCGGGTAGCGATGCCGCCGGTACATCGATTATTCGTTGCCCCAGAATCGCCACCATTTGCGTCGTTCTTCGCGTGATTCCTGTCCCTGTTCCGAACCGCGCTCCAGTTCCTTCTGGACCTGGCCCTGTTTCTTGTCCTGCTGTTTCTCCAGGCCTTTGCCGTCTGTTTGATGCTCACGCGCGCGATCGCGTTGCTGAACAGTCTCCCGCTCCTTTTGCTGGAGCGTTTCACGTCGTTCGTTTGCCTTGGATTTCTCCGCCTGTCCCTTGCCAGCTGGCTGGCTCTGCTCGTAACGATTCTTGCCTTTGCCTTCCTGCCCAGGGCCTTGCGCATGGCTTGCCGTGGCAACTGCAATCGTGGCGGCGGCCAGGGTGATAAGAACTGTTCTGTTCATGAGATAGGGCTCGTTGGTGACATGAAACGCGGATCACAGGTCACGATCCGCACCGTCCTGTGAGTATAGAGGCTGCCATTCGAGTAGTTCAGGGCGGCCTGCTGACGCAGGCGTGCTGCGGCCCAATTGTGGCAGCTCATTCGTCAGGCGTTGCGGTGGGCTTCAGCCAGGTGTGATTCCAGCCCGTCTGCTCGATCCAGCCTTGTTCCACCATCCATTCGCAATACAGCACGCGCATCCATAGGCCTGGATCTGGCGGAACCCAGGCGCACTGCCTGGTCGGTGCATCGTGCTTCTGAACGATGCGAGTCACCCGGTTGGCTGTTGCGCGGTTGCCACTCGACGGCGGGGTGCCGGCGCGTACTTCGACGATATCGAGAGGCTCGATGACAAGCGAGGCGGGTACGAAAGCGTACTGGCGCGTTGGGTATTCTGCACTGCCGCCACAGCAATAGACGCGCCCGATGATGATGTGACCGTCGCGGATATCGCTGCGAGGTATGCCGGTTCGCTCGAGCTCGGCAAGGAATATCTTGTCTTGTGCCAACGCGGCGCTGCTTGCAACGTCGACGACCTGAACCAACCGTAGCGAGCTGGGCGGTACATCATTGGGGTAGAGATGGGTCGAGCCACAACCGCTGAGCAACGATCCCAGCGCCAGCACAGCCAGAAGCGATCTGTTCATGACGGTACTCCAACTCGGTGGTTTGGATGACACGGTTGTCACAGCGTGGTTGCGGGATGACGGCCTTTTGCCAGTGTAGTGCCTTTGCGGTAGGGAGATGTGGCGATGCACGCTGCAAGCGAGCTGCCGTGCCGCCCTCAGCGTGGCGGAAGAAGCCCTTTGGCGCGCAGTGCCTGCAGAACGATCTGCTGGCGCAGCGGCAGATCCGTGGCGCCGCGGGTATCGATGTTCAAGGCGAACAGCCAGGTATTCTCGTCCAGCTCGACATAGCCGACATACCAGCCGATACCCGGCGTGCTGCGGGTAGCCCAGCCGGTCTTGGCATACAGGCGGTAAGCCGGCGTGCTGTCGACGAGCATGATGGTCTTGAGGGTGTCGTAACTGCTCGAACGGTACGGGAGGCTGCGCTCGACGATGCGCTGGAGAAATGCGACCTGCTGTTCGGCGCTGATGCTCAGCGAGCCATCCAGCCAGAACTCGGTGCCATTGAAGGGCTCGCGCAGCTGTCCGTAGTGTGCCTGGCGGATGTGGCGCGGATAGACTGCCGCGCCCACCCGCTGGGCCAGCCACTGGTAGCACCAGACGCAACTGACCCTGAATGCGCTTTTCAAGGTCTGGTCGCGGTTCCAGTCTTCGATCTCGTAGTGGGTGCCGTCCCACGCGATGACCTCGTCCGCCCTGGTAATGGCACCTTCCTCCAGCGCGATCAGGGTGTTCAGCACCTTGAAGGTGGATGCGGCGGTGAACGGCTGCTTTGCGCGGGCCTCGTTGTGCACGTAGCGCTGGCCGGTGGTGGCCGACTCGATCACCAGTGTCCCCTCGACGCCCGCACGTTCGAACAGACGGGCAATCGTCCCATCGTCCGCATAGGCGAAGCCGGGGGAAGCGAGCAGTAGCAGAGACAGCAGCAGGACAGGCACGACGGACACCGGAGTATGGAAGGCGGATGCTGCGGGCTAGCGTAGGTCGATGCAGCTGACACCGCGCAACATTGAGTCAGACAGAAGCACTTGCCGGCGGATAGTAACCTGATGGGAAGGGCGTCTAGGCTGCCAATCCTGCAACTTTCGGCAAGCTATCCATGCTGCTGGCCCGGTTGCATTCGTCCGGTAGCTGTTCTTATAGTTCCGCCGGCATTTTTGCAGGGTCTGGGCCGTGTCGCACGGGCGGCGCGCCAGGCCTTCAGCGCACTGGTGAGAGTCCATGATCGAAATAAGCAACCTGACCAAGCGTTTCGCCCAGCACACGGCGGTAGACGACCTGTCGTTCCAGGTCCAGCGTGGCGAGGTGCTGGGTTTCCTCGGCCCGAATGGCGCGGGAAAATCCACCACGATGAAGATGCTGACCGGCTTTCTCGCGCCGACCTCCGGCACTGCCAGCATTCTCGGCCACGACATCCAGACTCAGAGATTGCAGGCCCAGCGACAGATCGGCTATCTGCCCGAGGGCGCCCCCTGTTATGGCGACATGACCGTTCGCAGCTTTCTCGAGTTCATCGCCGAGGTTCGTGGCTTTCGCGGTGCGGACAAGCGCCAGCGGGTCGAAGCCGCAGTGGCGCAGGTAGAGCTGGAGAATGTGCTGGGACAGTCCATCGAGACGCTGTCCAAAGGCTTCAAGCGCCGCGTCGGCCTAGCGCAGGCAATTCTGCATGACCCCAAGGTGCTGATTCTCGACGAGCCTACCGATGGCCTCGATCCGAACCAGAAGCATCAGGTGCGGCAGCTGATCCAGGGCCTGGCGCAGGACAAGATCGTCATCATTTCCACGCACATTCTCGAAGAGGTCAGCGCGGTGTGCACCCGCGCGGTGGTGATCGCCCACGGCAGGCTGGTGGCCGACGGCACGCCGCTGGAGCTGGAAAGCCGTTCGAAGTATCACCAGGCGGTCACGCTGGTCAGCGACGGCCCCTTGGATGATGTCGCCCTGGCCGCGCTGCCGGGTGTCGCCGGGGTCGAGCGCAACGAGCGCGAGCACAGCCTGACGGTGCTGGCGCAGCCGGGGCAGGTGATCTTTCCGCAGGTCAACGCGCTGATCACTCAGCAGGGTTGGGTGGTGAGGGAGCTGGACGTCGAGCGCGGCCGGTTGGATGAGGTGTTCCGTAACCTGACCCGTGGGGAGTCGCTATGACCCAGTTGCCGGTTATCTTCAAGCGTGAGTTGGGCAGCTACTTCGCCACCCCGCTCGCCTATGTATTCATCGTCATCTTTCTGGTGCTGTCCGGGGTCTTCACCTTCTACCTGGGCGGCTTCTACGAGCGCGGCCAGGCTGATCTGACGCCATTCTTCAGCTTCCATACCTGGCTCTATCTGTTCCTGGTGCCGGCGATCGCCATGCGCCTGTGGGCAGAGGAGCGCAAGTCGGGCTCCATCGAATTGCTGATGACCTTGCCGATCACCCGTTTCGAAGCGGTTGGCGGCAAGTTCCTCGCTGCCTGGGTGTTCGCCGGGATCGCCTTGCTGCTGACGTTTCCGATGGTCATCACCGTCAACTACCTGGGCGAGCCGGACAACGGCGTGATCGTCGCCGGCTACCTCGGCAGCTGGCTGCTGGCCGGTGCCTTTCTGGCGATCGGTTCCTGCATGTCGGCGCTGGCGAAGAATCAGGTGATCGCCTTCATCCTCTCGGTAGCGGTGTGCTTCCTGTTTATCGTCAGCGGCCTGCCGATGGTGCTCGATGCGCTTGCCTGGGCCCCGCAGTGGCTGATCGATGCGGTGGCTTCGCTGAGCTTCCTGATCCGTTTCGATTCCATCAGCAAGGGTGTGATCGACCTGCGTGACCTGCTGTATTTCGTCACGCTGATCGTCGCCTGGCTGGCGGCCACTGCGGTGGTCGTCGATCTGAAGAAAGCCGCCTGAGGGAACAGATATGAAACGACTCATCTATTCCGGTGCCGGGCTGCTGCTGATCGCGCTGGCCTTCCTGGCGTTCAACGGTCTTTCCGGCACGCTTCTGACCAATGCCCGGCTCGATCTGACCGAGCAGAAGCTCTACACCATCTCCGAGGGGACCGAGCGCATTCTCGATGGCTTGCAGACGCCTATCGAACTGCACTTCTTCTATTCGGACGAGACCGCCAAGGACCTGGTAGCGCTGCGTAACTACGCGCGTCGTGTCGAGGAGATGCTCAAGGCCTATCAGCGTGCTTCCGGCGGCAAGCTCAAGCTGCACGTGATCGACCCGCAACCGTTTTCCGAGGAGGAGGACCGCGCGGCCGAGTTTGGTCTGCAGGCGGTACCGCTCAACCAGGGCGGCGACAAGGTCTACTTCGGTCTGGCTGGAACCAACGCCGAGGGCGGCACGCAGATCATCCCGTTCTTCCCGCTGGATCAGGAGGAGTTCCTCGAATACGAAATCAGCCGCTTGGTGCAGAGCCTGGCAGCCGGTGAACTGCCGGTGGTCGGTGTGCTGTCCGGATTGCAGCTGACCGGTGGCTTCGACATGCGCACACAACAGGCGACGCCGCCGTGGATGGTGCTGGAGGAGGTCCGCCAGCTGTTCCATATCGAGAGCCTGCGTCGTGATGTGGACCTGATCCCGACCAACGTATCGGTGCTGCTGCTGATTCATCCGAAGGATCTCCCGGAGCAGACGCTATACGCCATCGACCAGTTCGTCCTGCGTGGCGGCAAGCTGCTGGTGTTCCTCGATCCGCATAGCGAAGCGGACCCGGGCATGGGCATCGGCCCGGGCGAGTTCGGCGAGGAGCGTGCCTCGGACCTCGAGCCGCTGTTCAAGGCCTGGGGCGTGCGCATGGTGCCGCAGCGCGCATTGGCCGACGGGGCCTATGCCATGTCGGTGGGCATGGGCGCGGAACGCCATCCGGTGCGCCATGCGGGCTGGTTGAGCCTGCCGCGCAGCGCGCTGGACCAGGATGACGTGACCACCGCGGCGTTGGAGAACATC
>JGI2924J29684_1078083_pt1 | contig 30519 bp, 27 predicted proteins | sample BenlonsequencITS_FD_29684 | JGI IMG/M metagenome (IMG submission 29684)
ACAAAATATTTTGTCACGAGAGGTACGATGTGCAACTAAATTCTGCGTTCGGAGAGCGACCATACCCCTTCGGACAGCGTTCGGTAGCCCGGGAGTAGCGATACGGAGTGGGATGTACTACATGATGCACTCGCTGATCGATCCGGACTCGGCGACGTCGGGTCGCGAATCCGACGAGTGCATACCTCTTTGCCGGCTCGGCACCTACGATCACACGTGGCAAACGACGAGGACATCGACGACCTGTTAGACGAGCTCGATACGCACGGCGACCTGGATGCGGCGGAGCAAGTGTTGCGGCTCCGCACGGAGAGCAGACGGTACGACAAGCCGGTGACGATCGTCGAGGGATTCGACCTTTCCAAGTCGGAAATCGAGTCGCTCGCCTCCGACCTGAAGAGTGCGATGGGGACCGGCGGGACCGTGGACGAGGGCCGTATCGAACTACAGGGCGACCATCGCGATCGAGTGCCGGACCTGCTTCGCGATCGAGGTTTTCAGGTCCAGGCGTAACGTCGCATCGCTTTCTCCGGCGCTGTCTCGCTCAACTGCAGCTGAATCCGTCCAAATACGCTTGAGAGAACTACTTTATCTCTCGTCGGTGGAGCCGTTCCTATGGGACAACGTACCATAGCCATCAGGCCGGCGACGACGGCCGACCGCGAGGCGATTCGCGAGGTCGCCAGGGACACCTGGCACGACACCTACGACGAGCTCGATTCGGCAACGATCGACGAGACGATCGCGGAGTGGTACGACGACGAATCGTTTTCAGCGGCGCTCGAGAAGCCGGGAACCGCGGTTCTAGTGGCCGAATCCGACGGCGAGATCGTCGGCTTCACCCACGGCGTCGTCTCCGAGGACGAGGGCGACGTCCTCCGAATGTACGTGCATCCGGACCATCAGCGGGAGGGCATCGGGACGGCGCTACACGAGCGACTTCGGTCGTCTCTCGAGGACTTCCACATGAATCGCATGCGGGCGATCGACCTCGCGTCGAACGAGGGTGGCCGGCGGTTCTACGAGCGCCTCGGCTTCGAGGAGAGCGGCGAAGGCGAGGTCGAGATAGGCGGTGAGACTCGAACAGAGGTCGTCTACACGCTAGAATTGTAGGGTCAGGTGTGGGGCCTGTGGCGCCCCGTTTCCCTGCTCACTCGAACGCGTACAGGGCCCCGTCGCTCGTCCCGACGAAGAGCGCGTCGTCGGCGACGGCTGGTCGCCGGCCGAACTCGCCGTCGAGGGGTCGTCGCCACTGCACTTCTCCCTGCTGGTAGTCGATGCCGACGAGGACGGCCTCGTCGCCGACGAGATACACGCGATCCTCGGCGACAACCGGGCCCGAGTGTGGTCGCCCCTCGAGTTCGAGGATCCAGTCGGGCCCGTCGTCTCGGGATTTCGTGGCGAGAATGCCGCCCGTTCCGATCACGACGGACGTCCCGTCTGTCACGGCCGGCGTCCAGAGGATGTGTCCGGAGACGGATTGGACCCCGGATCGAAAGCCGGAGGGCTCGTACACTTCCATGGTGAGCGACGGGGCGTAGATGGTCTCGTCGGCGACCGCCGGCGACTGCATTCGCGACCCCTCTCTCGTCCAGGTGACGTCGCCTGACTCGCGATTGACGCGGTGAATCCAGCCCTGCAGCATGGCGGTGTTCTCCGTGCCGACGTAGACGGCGTCGTCCGTCACGGCGGGGTAGTCGACGACCGGTGCGTCGACGGGAGCGTTCCACTCGATTTCGCCGTCCGTCGCCCCGAGCGCGTAAACTCGGGGCGATTCCGTCGTCCCGACGTAAAGTTCGTCCCCGGCTGGCGTGGGTCCGGCGACGGGACCCGATAGTTCGGTCGTCCACGCCTCGCTCCCGTCCGTCCGGTCGAGCGCGACGATGTCCCCAGTCTCCGTTCCGAAGACGACCTGTCCGTCGACCACGCACGGACAGTGTGCCTTCGCGCCGTAGCCGTGTTCCGCCCACTCTTCGTCGCCCGATTTTGCGTCGAGCGCGTGGACGGACCCCGCCTCGGTGCAGACGTAGACGGTTCCGTCGACGACTGCGACCTGCTCACCGACGCCACCCGGAAGGTCGACGCGCCATCGTTCTGTCGGCTCGTCGCCCGGGCCGCCCGCTTCGGTGTACCCGTGGTTCCGGGCCGTCCGCTGGAAGCTCGGCCAGTCCGTTGGGCCGATCGCTGGCTCCGTCTCCTCGGCTGCGAGGAAGTCGATACACCCGGCCGTCGAGACGAGTGTCGACCCGGCGAGCATCGCCGATACCTCCCGTCGCGAGACGTTCATACACCATCTGATAAACTACTGTGAGTTATCGGTTCCGTTGCAGGTGCTGGTGGACAGAACGTGCCGTTCGGTCGACGTCTGGTCGAGAGTGATTCCTGCCGTTGTTCCGGGCTGTGAGGCGCCTGGCTCGGTGTTCGACGCCGGCGGGAATCTGGCGAGTACCGTCTCGGATAACTGAAGTTAATATAACACACACGCCAGATTACTGAAATATGCACACGATTCATATCCGTGTGGCTGTGAGGCTATCGCATGCACGAACCCGAGCGGTCGACCGCGTTCGACACTCGCGCCGTGACGGCGGGGGAGAAGGCACTCGCCCACGAGGGCGGGTACGGCGATGCGGTGTCGCCAATCCACCTCGCCTCGACGTACGGTCTGGAGGCGCTGGATCCGTCGATGGGGCTCGACGACGTCGATCCCGACGCGGGCCAGTACCTCTACGGACGCCTCTCGAATCCGACGCGGCGAGCACTGGAGAACCGACTCGCCTCGCTCGAAGGCGGCGAGCACGCGATGGCGTTCGCCTCCGGAACGGCCGCGATCGCGGCGGTGGGGCTGTCGATTCTGGAACCCGGCGACCGACTCGTCGCGTTCGAGGATCTCTACGCGGGCACGAAGCGGATGTTCACGGAACTGTTCGCCCGCCGGTTCGACGTCGAGGTGACGTTCGTCGACGCGACGGACGTAGACGCGGTCGACGCGGCCATCGACGAGCGCACGAAACTCGTCTGGTTGGAGACGCCGACGAACCCCCTGCTCCGACTCTGTGATATCGAGGCGATCGCCGAGCTGGCACACGATCGCGACGCGCTGGTCGGCGTGGACAACACCTTCCTCAGCCCCTATTTCCAGCAACCGCTCGACCTCGGAGCCGACCTCGTCGCCCACAGCACGACGAAGTACATCAACGGTCACAGCGACTCGATCGGCGGCGCCGTGATCACGGACGACGCGGCCCTCGCGGAGGAACTCGAACTCACCCAGCAGATCACCGCCGGCGGCGTCCTCTCGCCGTTCGACAGCTACCTCACCCTCCGCGGTGTGAAGACCCTCCCGCTGCGCATGCGCCAGCACGAGTCGAACGCGATGGCGCTCGCCGAGTTTCTGGACGACCACCCCGCCGTCCGGGCTGTTCACTATCCCGGCCTCGAATCACACCCGCAACACGACCTCGCGACCCGTCAGCAGTCGGGCTACGGCGGCGTCCTCTCGTTCGAACTGGCGGGCACGCAGGACGACGCGATCGCCTTCCTCGACGAACTGTCCGAGATCACTCTCGCGGTGAGCCTCGGCGGCGTGGAGTCGCTGATCGAGCTCCCCGCGGCGATGACCCACGAACCGCTCGACCCCGCACAGCGGGACGCCATCGGTATCACGGACACGCTCTGTCGCCTCTCCGTCGGCGTCGAGGATGTCGACGATCTCCGGGCCGACCTGGAGCGCGGACTGGAACGGGTATCCGCGGTGGAATCGGTTGCGGGCGGGGAGTGACGGACTTCGCCATCTGACACCCGTAAACGGCCGAGAGCGGGACTCGTCGTTCTGAAGAGCCTTCCGAGCAAATCGTCGTCCATGGGGCTACGGCTGTACGAACTCCTTTTCCGGCGTCCTCATCGCCGAGCATCGCAGCCGGAACTGTCTCGCCGAAAGCTATTTAGCACCTTCTCCTAAAGATAGAATTAGATGCGTCTAATCTATCCACGTCACTCGCGAGGTGGCCGGCGTGGCTGATCCGCTCTCGATTCTGCTCGCGTCGCTGCGGGACGGCTACGTCCAGGTGAGCGTCTTCGTCGCGGTGACGGTGCTCGCGTTCGGATTCGTCCAGTATCGAACCGACGGCGCACTGCTCCGCGCCATCGAGGACAACGAGCGTCTCCAGCCGCTCATCGGCGGCCTCCTTGGCCTCACGCCCGGTTGCGGTGGTGCGATCGTCGTCATGCCGCTGTACGTCCGTGGGTCGGTCAGCTTCGGCACCGTCGTGGCCACGTTGGGTGCGACGGCCGGTGACTCGGCGTTCGTCATCCTCGCGCTGGCTCCAGAGGCCGCCCTCTACGCCTACGCCATCGCACTCGTCGCCTCGGTGGCGACGGGATATCTCGTCGACACTGCGGGACTCGGCGTCACACGCGTCGACGCGGCCGTCTCGCGCCTCGCGCCCGGGACGACCGCCACCGACGGCGGTACCGTCGTGAACAACCGGGTCGGGCCGAACCCCACCCACGATTATCCGACCTGTTCACCGACCCACTCTCACGAGGCCGGCCCCGATCGCACGTCGCGGATTCTCACACCGCTGTCGCACGCCGCGCACGTCGCCTGGTGGATCGCGGCCGTCGGTGGCCTCATTCTCGGCACCATCTACCTCCTTCGCGGCGGCCCCGAGATTGCGCTGTCGGTCGGTGTCGACTTCGCCGGCGCGTTCACCGTCTTCGGCCTCGTGGGCGGCGTCCTCTCGCTGTACCTCTACGCGATCGGGCGCCACTACGTCGGTGAGGGCGAGATCGCCCGCGCCCGCGACTCGTTTGGCTCCATCTACGACACGCTGACCCACGCAGCGATGGAGACGAGCTTCGTCACCGTCTGGGTGATCGTCGCACTGGCCGGGTACGAGTACGTGGTGGTCCTCTCCGGGCTGGACGTCGCCGCGGTCGCCGCGACGGCGGGCGTGCTCGCCCCGATCGGCGGCGTCGCGGTCGGCCTGATCCCCGGCTGCGGCCCCCAGATCCTGCTCGCCGGCGTCTACGCAGAGGGTGCGCTGCCATTCTCCGCCCTCGCGGCCAACGCCATCGCCCAGGACGGTGACGCCCTGTTCCCGCTGCTCGCGATCGACCCGAAGGCCGCCGTCGTGGCGACGATCTACAACGCGCTCCCGGCGCTCGTCGTCGGCGTGGCGCTGTTCTTCCTCTGGGAACCCGTCTTCGGCATGCCGGAGTTCGGCTTCGGGGTTGCGTGAAGGCGGGCTCGGTCACGCTGGAATTGTGCGTTCGGTCTCGACCGGGACAACAAGAAACGATGGACAAGATCCTGGAGTCGATCGGCCGTCTGGACGGTGTGGCCCTCGGCGAGGCGTAAAATGATCGGCTGCCGATTTCTTCTCGGCGAGAATATCGACGACGTCGAGGAGATATGAGCGCCTCGTCTGCCTCCTCGACGTGTCGGCCGGCACCGTCGCTCAAGCGAGCGGACGATATTCTAGTGCATGTGTCCGTTCTCCGTACCGCGCGGGCGGAGGCCGAGTCAATTGCTATCGTGAGGTGATATGCCGCCTTCTCGACCAGCTTCCACGCCATCGTTTCCGGATCGGTCTCGAACAGCTGTGGGCGCTGATATTGGCTTATGGACATGACCAAAAGATATAATACAGTTTGTTGGTAATTCGTGATCGATGTCTCGATACGATCGCATCGGCAGGCGGACCGTCCTGAAAGCAGTGCCGCTCTCGCTCGGTGCCGTCGGAACTGTGTCCGCCGACGGCGATGAGGATCAATTCGACAAGGATCAGGTCGTGAGTCCATGCTGTGGCGGTGGCGGCGGTGGGACGGTAACGCTTGCCAACGCCATCGATACGAAGGAAGACTATAACGACGAGGAAGAAGCGAGAATCGAATTGACGGTCTCTGGTCCGTCGTCCACGTCCGTCCAGACCAACACCCTAGGGTTGACGTGGGCCATGAACCACGACGGGATGTGGTATCACTTTGAAAACACGACTCTGGAGTTCCAGATGAACGAGGCCACCAATCCGGCCGACAGCACCGTCGACTGGGTCGACGGATATTCTCAAGGAACCGGAGGTATCTCGTCGGACCAGGTGCAGTACGCCCTAGACACGCTCTGGGGATCGACACCTATCCCCGCGCCGAATCCGCTTGATGTCGAACGAGACACCGGTCTCGACATCAACGAAGCTGATAGCCACTTCAGCCACGATTACGGCGACTATTTCGGCAAGATCGACGAAGACGCCTGCGGAGGCGCCGAGTTCAACGTCAGCCTCGGAACCGACGGCAGTCTCGAGGACGGGTCGTACGAGTTCGACGTCAGTTTTTCGACCGAACTGTGGCTCACGAACCCCGATGGCGGTCCCGATTCGCACGTCAAAGATCTCGATATCGACGCAAGCGGAACCATCTTCGTCGATACGAGTTGAGATCGAGGACTCCTCAGTCGCGCACCGCCGATCCGTCGCTCAGAACTCCTCGGCCGGTGGGGCGATGCCTTCCTCGTCGTCGCCGTGGCCCGCCAGGCCGAACTCTTCGCGGACCTCGAGGATGCGGTCGCGGATGTCTGCGGCCAGTTCGAACTCCAGGTTGCTGGCGGCCTCGTCCATCCGGTCTTCCAGCTCTTCGACGTAGCGGGCGGCCTCCTCGTCGTCCGAGAGTTCGCGGCCGGAGACCGTCGTCGTGTCCGTCTTGCTGCCGGGGAGGTTGGTCTCGCCGACCTCCTTCTCGATCGTCGTGGGCTCGAAGCCGTGTTCCTCGTTGTACTCCTGCTGGATCTCACGGCGGCGCTGGGTCTCCTCGATCGCCGACTCCATGGCGTTCGAGGGTTCGTCTGCGTAGAGGACGACCTCGCCGTTGACGTTCCGGGCGGCCCGGCCCATCGTCTGGACGAGGGTCGTCTCGCTGCGGAGGAAACCCTCTTGATCGGCGTCCAGGATCGCCACGAGGGAGACTTCCGGGATGTCCAGCCCTTCACGGAGGAGGTTGATGCCGACGAGGACGTCGATCTCGCCCAGGCGCAGGGAGCGGATGATCTCGTGGCGCTCTAAGGTGTCTGTCTCGTCGTGCATGTAGGCGACGTCGACGCCGGCTTCCTCCAGATACTCGGTGAGGTCCTCCGCCATGCGTTTGGTGAGCGTCGTGACGAGGGTCCGCTCGCCCCTGTCGATGCGGTCGTCGATGCGGTCCATCAGGTCGTCGACCTGGCCGGTGGCGTCGGCGACCTCGACTAGCGGGTCGACCAGGTGGGTCGGGCGAACGATCTGCTCGACGATCTGATCGGAGTGTTCGCGCTCGTAATCGCTCGGCGTCGCGGAGACGTACAGGGTACGGTCGGTCTTTTCCTCGAACTCCTCGAAGGTGAGCGGGCGGTTGTCGTAGGCCGTCGGGAGACGGAAACCGTTCTCGACGAGGGAGTCCTTGCGGGACTTGTCGCCGGCGTACTGGCCCTTGATCTGCGGGATCGTCTGGTGGGACTCGTCGATGACGGTGAGGAAGTCGTCGGGGAAGTAGTCGAGCAGGGTGTGGGGTGCGTCGCCGGATTCGCGTTCCGAGAGGTGAACGGAGTAGTTCTCGATGCCCGAGCAGTAACCCGTCTCCGCCATCATCTCCAGATCGAACGTGGTGCGTTCCTCGATGCGCTGGGCGGCGACGAGGTCGCCCTGGCGCTCGAAGTACGAGATGCGCGAGTCCAGATCGTCCCGGATCTCGTCCATCGCCCGCTCCAGGCGGGTCTCGGGGATGGAGTAGTGCTCCGCCGGGTGGACGAGGACGGCCTCTTGTTCACCCTTCGCCTCGCCCTCAAGCGGATCCACCTTGATCATGCGGTCGATCTCGTCGCCCCAGAGTTCGACGCGGACGGCGTAGCGGCCGTACATCGGGAAGATTTCGAGGGTGTCGCCCCGGACGCGGAACGTGCCCTGCGTGAAATCGACGTCGTTGCGCTCGTAGTTCAGGTCGACCAGCCCCTTCAGGAGGTCGTCGCGGCCCATCTCGTCGCCGACCTCCAGCCGCATCGCCATGTTCTCGTAGTTCTGCGGATCACCGAGGCCGTAGATGGCCGAGACGGAGGCGATCACGATGACGTCGTCGCGGGTCAGCAGCGAGCGCGTCGCGGAGTGGCGCAGCCGGTCGATCTCGTCGTTGATCGAGGCGTCCTTGTCGATGTAGGTGTCGGTCTGCTCGACGTAGGCCTCGGGCTGGTAGTAGTCGTAGTACGAGACGAAGTACTCGACGGCGTTGTTTGGAAAGAGATTCCGGAACTCCTCGTAGAGCTGGGCGGCGAGGGTCTTGTTGTGGGCGATGATCAGGGTGGGCTGTTCTAACTGTTCGACCGCCCAGGAGACCGTGTTGGTCTTGCCAGACCCGGTCACGCCGAGCAGGGTCTGTTTCTCCGCGCCCGACTCGAACCCCTCGACCAGCTGGTCGATGGCTTCCGGCTGGTCGCCCGCGGGGTCGAACGGGGCGTCGACCCGGAACGGCGCGTCGGCGTCCGGTCGGTCGGGCTGGAGGGGTCCCGAGTGCGTCTCGCTCATGGTAGCACCTATTCGGACTGGACGACCTTGACCCGTACGGTCTGGGACGTTCTGCCCGCCGGGACTGTCTGTTTCGACGAGGCCGACACCCTTCCGTTTCGCCGTCGTATTCGAACCCATGCCAGACGACCAGTCCCTCCAGCAGGCTCGCCGCGAACTGGAAGCGACCGTTCCGCACGCCGACGACGCCGTTCGCGACGACCTGCGCGAGGTGGCCGGCGAACTCGCCGCGATCGAGCAGGACGACCAGCAGGCCGATCACGCCGTCGTCGACGGCTACCTGAACCAGCTTCGCCAGGCGAAACAGGAGACCGACGCCGACGTCGAGGACGACATCGACGACGTGATCGAGGCACTCTCGGCGTATCGGGACGGGCTCGAAGGAGCGTAGTCAGCGGGTGCGCCACGGGCCGGGTTGCGGTTGCGGACGTCGGCGGAGTGAGTGTGCTCTGGTCACTCCGAACCGTCCAGTAACGACTCGGCGATCGTCCCGTAGACGTCGGCAGTCGCGTTGAGCAGATGGATTCCGAGCACGCCGACGACAGCCCCGATCGGCACGACGAGGATGGCTTCGAGGAGCGTATCGATCTCCCACCCGACGAGCTGGATCGTCGAGTACTGGTAGTGGGCGGGTGCCGTCAGGAACGCGGCCGGAACGACGATGAAGACGACCAGCAACGTGAACGCGACCGTTCCGAGCGCCAGTTTCAGGTAGCAAAACGCCACGCCGTGCCAGGTGGAGTCGGCGTGAAGATACGCGTCGACCGTCTCCGTCAGGGTTCGATTCTGCGCCGTGGAGACATCCGTTGGAGCGGCGATATCGAGATCGAGCAACTCGTTCGCGAGCGTCCGTTCGAACGCAGCGAGCCACCGGGCGGCGAACAGGACGCCCACGAGCAGCGGGATGCCGATCACCAGTACCGCCAGCCCGACCCCGAGGGAGAGACCGACCGTGAGTCCGACGAAATACGCGAGCCCGAGCGGGAACGCGAGCGCGAGGTAGGCGAGATTTTTGTACGTCTGGCGGTCGGTGAGGCTCGTGAGACCGCTGGTCGACCGACTGGAACCGAGACGGTGATGGGCGTCTGACATGCGTTCTATGCGCTACCTTCTATCGAGGTGGAATTAAGCGTTACTCGACAGTAACGCCACACTCGATCGAACGCGTCGGCTCTGCTGACTTGCGGTCGATACGGATCGGGTCCTCACTCACCTCCTGCCCACGTCGTCTGTCTCGCCTCCGAATCTCGTTCTCGTCGCCGATTCCCGTAGATTCCCATCGAGAGCGCCCCGAGGCCCAGCAGCAGGACCAGGAACGTGAGGAGCGCCCCGACGAAGGGCAGTTGCGAGAGCAGTGCGCCGCCGACGAGCCCGACGACGAGTGCGAGCCAGGCGCTCTCGACGCCGCCGGCAGAGAGGACCCACGCACCGATGGTGAACCAGCCGTAGACGAGCGAGATCCAGCAGACGATCGCGAAGACCAAGAACCCGAGGATCGTGATCGGGATGCCGACGACCGTGATCGCGATGGCGACGAGCAGGATCGGTACGACGATCAGGACGCCGAGGCCGATAAGGCCGGCTCTGAGTGGTGACGAGCCCCCACGGCCGGCGACGCGACGCGAGAAGTACGGGAAGAGCGCGAGCAGGATCGCTCCCAGAATGAGGTTCAGGATGAGTCCGTAGAGCGCCACGAACCAGGACGCCAGCGGTCCCAGGTTTGGCCCAACATCGGGGCCGAGGTTTGCGTCCTCGGTGATCGTGCCCGAGACGGCGTCCTGATTGCCCTGCAGGTCGCCCGAGTACGCGAGGTCGCCGCCGATGCTGGCAGTCTCGCCGAGTGTGATGGTGTCTGCCGAGATCTCGGCGTCGCCATCGATCTCACCGTCGATCATCGCCGTTCCGGCGCCGGCCTCGAGATCGCCCGCGATCGACGCTGACTCGGCGATCTGGAGGTTGCCGCCGGCGGCCATGACGTCGCCTTCGACGGTCCCCGCGATTTCGACGTTTCCGGCGAACGCGCTCACGTCGCCTTCGACGGATCCGCTCTCGGCGATTCGGACGTTCCCCGCCAACGCCATGACGTCGCCCTCGACGGTTCCGCGGACGACGACGTGGCCGGCGAACGCGTTCACAGTGTCGACCGTTTCGCCCTCCTCGACGACGACCGAGCCGCCGGCGTCGCCGTCCGTCTGGGCTGTCACTGCCAGCGGCATAGAGCCGACAAGCAGGAGGGTGACGAGTACGACTGCGCCGATCTGACGAAGTCGGTGCCGATTCGTCTGCTGTCTGGACCCGCTCGATTTCGCGCCCATACCCCACGTACGGCGTCCGTCGTGGTATAGGTGTATGTAGAATGAAAGGAATTGTGACGGTCATCAGGTCCGATCCGATATCGATCGACGGGGGTCGCGTGGGGTGTCCGGAGCGGCCCTAGCAGTCGCCAGCCATCGGTCCGTCGACCGCGAACTCCACCGCGAAGTCCCGCCCGTCGGCGTCACTCGGCGGTTCGAGGTAGCCGATCGCGAACGCGGAGTAGGCCGTTCCCAGTTCGACCGCCGCCGTGGCCGTCGCGACGACCGATTCCGCCTCTCCGGCTGGCGTAATACTGAGCTCGTACTCACCTGCCGGGACGGCGACGTAGTTCGACGCCTCCCCGAACGCGACGTTCTGGAAGAGCGCACTGTCGCCGGCGTAGACGTCGACGGCTGGCGCGTCGGGAGCGGTGTGGACGAGACGGACCAGTGCCGACCCGGCGTCGGTCAGGATCAGCGGCTGGAAGGTATCTGCGCCGAGTTCGCCGATCGCCGCTATTGTGTAGTAGGCGGAATTGACCGCCACCTCGTCGTCGAAGACCACCGTTTCGGGGTCGCCCGCAGCCGTAATGCGGACGTTGTAGCTTCCGGTGTCGACCTCCAGGTAGTGCGAGATCGTCCCGTAGGCGACGTCCGAGAGGACCTTGTCGCCCGCGAGGTAGACGTCGACGTTCGGCGCGTCGGGCGAGAGGTGAGCGACGCGAACGGCGGCTTCGGGTGCCATCGAACCTCCCGTTCCATCGTGGTCGTCGTCCGATTTTCGATCGTCGTCATCGTGCTCGCCGGTGGCGTAGACGGTACCTGGAATAGCTGCGAGTCCGCCGGCGACGGCGGCCCCTTTGATCGTGGTACGTCTGGTTGGAGACATTGCACACTCGGCGACGGCGACCCCTGTGAAGTAGCGACTGGAAAGTACGGTGTACAATTCGCCGAACGTGGGTGTCGACCGATCTCGTATCGGTGGCCTACCGATCGAATGGACGGCCTACAGCCCGATTTACGTGACCCTACGGGGCGGTCGACGGCTACTCGAGTCGATCGAGCACGGCGTCCGTCTCGTAGGACAGCGAGAGCGAACGCGAGCGGCCGCGACCCTCGATCTCGGCGTAGTCGGCGTCGATGAGGTCGAGCTGATCTAACTTGTTGACGATCTCCGAGTACCGTGTGTAGCCGAGGTCGGTCTCGTCGTGGAAGGCCTCGTAAACGTCGCCGGCCTGGTCGCCGTCGTGTTCGGCGATGACCCGGACGAGCGCGGCTTCGGAGTCCGATAGTCCCTGCAGGCTACGCGAGAGGCTGATGTACTTCGAGGTCTCGTAGGCCGATTCGACGTCTTCGACGGAGATCGTCTTCGAGCCGCGCATCTCGGCGTTTAGCCCCGCGCGTTTGAAGAGGTCGATCCCCACCCGGAGGTCGCCGCTCTGGGCGGTGAGTTCCGCGACACGATCCAGGATCGGCGCGGTGACGACGCCTTCGTTGAACCCGCGCTCGACGCGCTCACGGAGGATGTCGACGACCTCGCGCTCGTCGTAGACGGGGAAGTAGACGTCCTCCGGCCTGAAGACGCTCTGGACGCGCGGATCGAGTTCGTCGACGACGTCGAGCGTCGGATCGGAGGAGACGAGGATCACGCCTATCTTCGCGCCGGTGTGTTCCTCGTGGGCGCGAAGCAGCGAGTACAGCGTGTCGGATGCTTCGTTCTCGTAGAAGAGGTAGTTGACGTCGTCCAGTGCGACGACGAGCACGCGGTCGTCCTCGACGAGTTGTTCGGCGATCTGCCCGAAGAGTTTCTTAAAGGAGATGCCCGAGGAGGGTGGTTCGTAGTCGAATGTGCCCTCGAACAGCCGTGAGAAGACGGAGTAGCGCGTCGAGTTGACCTGGCAGTTGACCCGGATCGTCCGCACGTCCCGGGTCTCGGCGCCGATCTCGTCGTAGAGGCGCTGGATCGCCGTCGTCTTCCCCGTTCCCGGTGGGCCCCGGACGAGGACGTTCAGCGGGCGGGACCCGCGGACCGCGGGACGCAGGGCGTAGGTGAGACTCTGCATCTGCGAGTCCCGGTGCCTGAAGGTCTCCGGGACGAAGTCGATCTCGAAGACGGATTCGTTGCGAAACACCGTCTCGTCCCAGCCCAGCATCCCCTCGTCGGGGTCCCGTTCCATCACTTTCACCTCGCTCTCGTAGGTACGTATGTGTTTCGGCGAGCGGCGAATCCGGGCCGCTATCCCGTTTTCGCACGGCTCTCGGAGATTCTTGGGTAATTTTATCAAATACGATCGTGAATATACGGGCAGTTGAGCCATATGACGGACGAAACCCGGGTTGAGTCGGCCAGTGGGGATACCCGCTCGCGGCGCTGGGATTGCTGGCGTTCGACTCAGCACCGTCCCAGTGACGGTCGGCCGTTATCACCCGTAACGGGCCGGTCAGTCGGCGGATTGTGACCGTCCCCGCCCGACACACTCAGTCCGTCGCCGGCTCCGTCGACGTCGGTCCGGTCTGCTCAGACTCAGGCGACTCCGTCCTCGTCTGGCCGTCGTCGGGTGCTGGAACCTTTGGCAGTTCCACGGTGAATTTGCTCCCGTCGGGACCCGTCTCCGCGAGGCTGACGTCCCCGCCGTAGGTCGTCACCAGCTTGTCGACGAGGTAGAGCCCGAGTCCGTGCGTGTTCGCGTGTCCTCGTTCCCGATCGAAGATGGAGTCGTGTTCGGCCGGCGAAACCCCGGGGCCGTTGTCGGCGATGTCGACACGAACCGTCTCGTCGTCGACGGTTACGGTGATTCCGACCCACGGATCCGGCCCGTCGTTGTGCTCGACGGCGTTCCCGAGGATGTTTCCGAAGACGCGGGACAACAGGCTGTCGCCACGGACGTAAACCGACGCGGGCAGGTTGGTCTCGACCGTGGCGTCCGTCGCCCGTTCGAGCGAGGCCACCTCGTCCTCCAGGACCGACGTGAGGTCGACCGGGTGGAGTTCGTGGTCGCCCGAGGCCGTCCGCAGGAGCACGCGAACGTCGTCGATCACGGTCGAGAGGTCGTCCGCCTCCTCGTGGATCACCTGCGCCCACTCCTGTTCGTCCGCGTCGAGCGTCTCCCCGTCGTCAAGCAACCGCGTCGCGTAGCCGTCGACGATCGCCGCCGTGTTCAGGACCTCGTGTCTGAGGATGCTGTTCAGGTAATCGAGCAAGTCGCGTTGCTTCTCTAGCTGTTCGGCGCGAACCGCATTCCGCTCGGCCGTTCTCGCTCGCTCGATCGCTCGCGCCTCGATGATGCCGATCAACAGGCCGACGCTCGCACCGATGACGATCGACCAGCGGAGCCATCCGACGACGACCGTCCACGGCTCCGATGGCATCGCCAGGATCAACATCGCATTGATGAGCAAAAATACGACGACGCCGCCGACCCACCAGCGCGCGATCCGCGGGTACCGGACTGACGAGATATTCGACCGTTCGAGCCAGTACGGCGCGTACAACAGTCCGCCAAGGAAGGGCAGCATCGAGAGCATCCCGGAGATGTAGAGCTTGTTGGACAGGATGTCGGGTTCGCTGAGTGCGAAGGTAAGAACCTCGAGGAGTACCACGGCTGCCAGCACGGTGCCCAGGGAGCGCGTCGCCGTGACCGCCACGGTCCGAGAGGGGGGCCATCGTCGCGTGGCTCCGTTCACACACATCGATGACACTGCGTGGATTTATCGTTTCTGGCCTCTGACCCGCTGGAACTGGTCCGTCACTCGGACTTTGCCAGCAGCCGTTCGTCGAAGTCCGTGGCGTCGGCGCCCTAGTGCGTCGTTCGACCCACCTGGCCGGTATCAGTTGAACACAGGTACAGCCGTTCCGGCAGGTTTGATCACCAGCAGGCTTTTTGCGACCCGCATCTACTGATCTGACATGAGTCTCACGACCGAAGACTTTGCCGAGTTCGTGGGTGGCGATCCGGAGGACGATCCGGATCGCCCGCTTGGCGATGCGCTTGCGGAACTCGCCGTCGATATCGAAGTCGATTCTGTCGAGGCCGTTCGCGACGTTCGTGAACGTCTATGAGTTATCTTCTCGACACTAACGTCATTGTTGCCGCTGTGACGAGTGATACGGACCGATCGGCGGCTGCCGTTCACGCGCTCAATGGTCTCGAAGAGACGTACGTGTCGATCCTGACCCTCATGGAGTTGCGGACGGTGCTGGCCAAAAAGAAGCGAATCGATAGGGACCGCGTCACACAGATCGAACAGCGGGTCCGATCCCGGGTAGAAGTGACGTTTCCGGACTCGACAGATATGTTCGAAGCAAATCGACTCCAGGAGGAGACACTCCTGTATCCGATGGATGCGCTTATCCTCGCATCCGCGGCGGCAGTCGATGCGACACTCGTCTCTTTCGACGGTGAATTGCGCGAGCATGGTGCGATCTCACCGACTGCACTCGAGTGACCGCTTGCCTACGGTGAGCCGCGTTCAGTGTGAGACTGATCTGTGAATGTCTGCCGAACCGGTCGTCCGGGACTTCTCGGCTGTTGCCCTCGGGGCGAGCGTTGGCTCCTATCGGTTGTTCATCGAATGCCGTGCTCTCCGTCCGTCACTCGAACTTTGCCAGCAATCGCTCGTAGAAGTCCGTGGCGTCGGCGCCGCCGTCGGCACTCGCGCCAGTCGTCCCGCTCGCATCTGACGTCCCACCGCCACTGTCCGCGTTCGCATCTGGCTCCCGCGCGCCATCGGCTGCCTCGTCGGCCAGCTTTTCGACGATCAACTCCGGCGTCGAGCGAGCGAGATGTTCTGGGACGGGCGAGCGCTCGACTTGCAGTTCGCCGTCGACCAGCCCGGTTGCCTCGATACCGTCGACGGGGACGTCGTAGCCCGCGGTCTCGCGGATCTCGTCGGCGAGGTGGGAGACGAAGACGCCCGTCGCATCTCGTTCGGCGAGCGCCTCCAGGATGCCGGCGATGATCTTCGCGCTGGCGCCGGGTTCGGTGATACTCTCGAGTTCGTCGACGAGCACCAGGCCGCCGTCGGCGCCCGTCGCGAGGTCGGCGAAGCCGCGGACGGTGGATTCGAACGCGCCCGCGTCGAGGGTGCCCTGGGTTTTGGCGTGGTAGTGCACCCCGTCGAAACGCCGGAGACTGACCGAGTCGGCGGGGACGGGCAGCCCCATGTGTGCGAGGACGACCACCGCAGCCACGAGGTCGAGCGTCGAGGTCTTCCCGCCGCTGTTGACGCCCGAGAGCAGGCGGACGCCCGCGATCTCGTAGTCGACGGGATCGATTCGCTCGGGGGGCTCGTCCAGCAACGGCGAGCGTCCGCCCGTGATGGCGACGTCGGGGGCTGCATCGGCTCCCCTCGCGTTTGCAGCCTGCTCCTCGTCGTCCCAGAGGAAGTCCGCCATCGTGCAGTCGTAGTCGGCGGCGAAGCGGGCGATCGCGAGTTCGACGTCGAGTTCGAGCGCCCGGCGGACGAGCGTCTCGGCGTCCTCGCGCATGTCCGCGAGATCGTTCGCGAGTTCGCGTTTGCGCTCTCCTGCGCGGCGGTCCATCGCACTCTGGAGGTCCTCACGCAGTCGTGCGACCACGTCCGCCTCGTGGGAGACCGGGAAGGTGGGCTCGTCGGGGAACGCCCGGGCGGCCACCTCACCCTCTGCGTCGTCCAGGTTCAGCGTCTCGACGAGGTGTTCGCGTGCCGCAGTGACGGCGTCGTCGTACTCGTCTGCCAGCTCGCGCGAGAGCAGCGAGTCGGCGCCGGCACCGCGTTCGACCAGCGAGAGCAGGTCCGACCCCTCGATGGTGACGTCCTGCTCGGCGATGGCGTCTTTCAACCGCGCGCTCGCCAGGTCTTCGGCGGCCGCGACCGCGTCGTCGAGGTCGTCGAGGGCGTCTTCCAGCCGGTCGAGTTCGTCGTCGCCGGCGACGGCGCCGTCCGCGTCGAGTCGATCCAGTCCCGACGCCAGCGCATCGAGGTCGCAGGGCGCGTCGAGGTCGCTCTGGCGGTGGACGGCGACGGCCGCGCGGAGCCGGTCGCGGTTGCGCGAGAAGAACGCCAGTGGCCGCTCGGGGACGATCTCGACCGGCTCGTCGAACGCGTCGGGGCGGACGCGGACGTCGCCCTCGACGTCGACACCCGCGAATTTCTCGTCGAGCGCGACCACGGTCGCGTAGCCGCGGGCCAGTTCGGCCAGCCCGCGGGCGTCCTCGACGACCTCGACCGAGAGTTCCCGGAACGCCTCGCGGGCCGCCGAGTAGCGCTCGGCGTCGGTCGTCGCGAGACAGCGCTCGCGCACGCGGACGTCGCCCGGCTCTGTCACGGGTTCGACGTCCGAAAGCGCCGCCAACACAGCCTCCGTCGGCTCGCGTTCGAGCGCATCGCTGGCCATCTCGCGGGCCTCTTCGATTCGAGAGCGGCGCGCACTCGGATAGAACGTCTCCAGCCGGCTGGCCGCGTAGTCGGTGACCGCCCGTGCCTGCAGTAGAGCGCACACCTCCCGGTAAATCTCTCGCGCACGGTCCGTTCCCAGAAATCCGCCGGGGTCGTCGTGCGTGGCGCGGATCGCCGCGCGGGCGATGCGGGCGGCCCGACCCGGCGTGACGCCCGGTGCGCTCGCGAGTGCGGCCACGTCTCCCTCTCGGAGCGCCCGTTCGGGATCCTCGAGTTCGGCCAGCGACGCGGCCGTCTTCGCGCCGACGCCCGGGATCGCCTCCAGTTCCATTGGACGGCCATACGCACGGGTCCGGAAAAACGTATAGGGTCGTGACTGTCGCCCAGTACTCGCCACGCCGGTACTCAGTTCGTCCGCGAGTGGTCACGACGACCCTTGCACCTCCCGGGTGACACGGTATCCCGCTCCCACTACTCCATCGGGTATGGTACTCACGAAACTCCTCGGCTCGAAGACGGCGCGCTCGCTGACGGTCCTCTCGGTTCTCAACGAGGCCCGGCGGGCACACTCGCGCGGTAATCGACTTCGAACGGTCGCCTTCCTGGGCCTGGCCGTCCTCGCCTACCAGTGGACGATCGCCGGCCTCGCCGCACAGGGCGCCCTGCGACTGTTCCGCGGCGGGTCAGACCCGACACCCGCCTGAGGGCACACGGACGAGGGAGTCTGACGGTCTGTGAACGGGCCGACACTCGCCATCAGCGGCACAGGTGCGAACACGGTTCTGTTCCCTTCGAACGGTCTACACACCATCCTCAGTTGCAGGTGAAAGAAGGTCGTCTATTTCGGCGAGGGAAAACAGCGACCAGTTCTGATCGAGTTCGTCTTCGAGACCGTCGACGAACCCACTTTTCGAGAACAGGGCGTAGTGTTCGTCACGATCACTTGGTCCCCATCGAACGTTCTCTGCCTTCGCCAACAGGTCATCAACGAGTGCGCTCCCGACGGGATCGGACGTCCATTTACACTCCGCAAGCAGGATTCGGTCGTCGTTGGGTGCGAGCCCGACGATGTCGATTTCATCTTCTCCGTACCACCAGCGACCGACTTCGGAATATGGCTCGACGGCTCCGCGTCGAATCCCTTCCCACACGACTTCCTGACAGATCTCTTCGAACGTGGTCGCGACGTGCGTCGGCAGATCGGGGGCGATCGTCCCGTCGTATACGATATCAGGTGCTTCTTCGATACTGGAACGATTCGGCTCGACGTACCGGAACCAGAACCGAAGGAACTCGTCCGCGATGCGGTATCGTGACCGCTTCGACTTCTTGCTCGATGCGGTCACAGGTACGTCGCGATCGATGAGTCGGAGTCGGCGAAGCGTCTGGAGGTATTTCGAGAGCGGGCCCGAATCGATACCGGTCGCCCCAGAGATCTCGTTTGGCGTCGTATGGCCCAGCGCGACGGATTCGAGAATACTCATATATCGGGCGGGATTTCTGAGCTCGGTCCGAAGTAAGAACTCCGGTTCGTTGTACAACACCGCCGACGGTGACAGTATCTGGGACTTTACGTTCTCCGCGAGTGTCGTCTCGTAATCGAACATCGTGAGATACATCGGCGTCCCACCGGTGATCGCGTAGGACCGGATTGCGTCGGCCGTATCGTACGAGATTACCGTTTGTGCCTGTCGGAACGAAAACGGTTGCACGTCGAGTTGTGCTGTACGACGACCGTACAATGGGCTTTCGTGGCCGAGTACCTCGGATTCCATCGTACTTACGCTCGACCCGCAAAGAACCAGCATCGACTCGCTCTCTCGGAGTTGTTCGTCGACGAATCCCTGTACGTAGGAGGGGACAGAGTCGTTTTCGTCGACGAGGTACGGAAACTCGTCGATAACGACAACCACTTCCTCAGTCTGGAGTTTCTCCCCGAGGTAGTCGAACGCCTCGTCCCATCCGTCGGTTCGCGGGACGCGCTCGTCGAAATGCGCTGCGACCTGATCGACGAGTTTCTCTCGCTGGCGCGTTTCGGCCTCCTGCGCCGCGAGGAAGTAGATGTGCGGCCGATCACTGCAGAACTCTTTCAGCAGTTCCGTTTTCCCCACTCGTCGACGGCCGTAGACGACGAATACATCGGATCCGGGCGACTCGAACGCGGATCGGAGCGCACCGAGCTCTGCCTCCCGGTCGTAAAAGGTCATACTCTGGGTAATCATTATCGAGATAATGGCTTATGTGTTTCGGGACGATCAGGAATATGCGTCACCGACCTTGAACGACGGCGTTCGTCTTCTCGACGAACAACGACTGAGAAAAACACACTCTCACCAAGCCGTCGCAGTTTCTGGGGCCTGTGGTCGCCTTGGTCACGTGCTATCGGTCAGTGTCGCGGATCGCGTCGACATCGTAGTGACCGTCGGGACCGCGTCCGTGTTGTCCACGGGCGTCCGCCGCGGACACCTCGAACGTGTAGGCGCCGGTGAGGCTGTCGCTGACGAAGACGAAGCCGCGATCGGCGGCGTGAGTCGCCTCCCAGGCGAACGGGGGTGAGTCGAGCCCGACCCGGTTGGGATCCGGGTCGAGCGAGTCGGCGCCCGCGACGGTGGCGAATCGTTCCGTCGGTGTCGGTTCGCGCGGCTCGGTGAGGTTGCAGACCCAGGCGCCCTGCCGGTAGCCGCCGTCGGTGAGCAGTGTCTCGTCGCCGATCGTGACGACGTCGTGGAAGTGCGTCGTCCACCAATACTGTTCGTCTTCGCCCATCTCCCTGGCGTCGGGTGCGTGCGTGAAGCCGATCGGCTCCGGCGCTTCGAGCGATCCCTGGTCCCAGCCGACGTCGAAGACGTGCTTCCCACCCGGAACGCCCGTCTGGCACTCGTCGCCGACGACGAGGAGGTCGCGGTTCGGATCGTAGTCCACCTGGTGACAGGTCTCGAAGCCGGGCTCGCCGAGCGCGGTGTAGGCCGGCTGTGACGCGTACGCGAACCGGCCGTACTCGACGGGCGCGTACGGATCGGACGCGTCGTAGACGACGACCCCCTCGTCGGGACCCATCGCGTACGCCGCGTAGAGCGTCTCCCGACCCGGATCGTACGTCAGGTCGTGCGTCCCGCCGCTTATCCCGGCCCGACCGACGAGCTCTGGCGACTCCGGCGTACCCACGTCTACTACCAGCACGCCGCCGTCGGCCGCCGGGTGGTGATCGACGAGGTAGAGCACTGGCTCGCCGGGATGGCTGACGAACCGATGGACGCCCACGTTCGGCGTCTCGAACGCCGTGACGACCCGCGGGTCGGTCGGGGTGCCGTCGCGCCACCCGCAGTCGACGACCTCGATCCCCTGACGCTCGCCCTCCAGCGATCGGTAGTACAGGCCCGCGCGATGGGCGTCGAAGCCGACCGCGTTCGTCCGGGTCCTGGCCGCGGTGGCGTCCAGTTCGTGCGCGATGGTCGGCGAGCGCGGCTCCGTGAGATCGACGAGTGTACTCGCGACGGCGCTCGTCTCCGTCGGAAAGCTCCCCAGAAGGCCCCATTCGGCGTCGGGCGAGAGTGCGGCCGCGGTGTAGAACGACGGCCTGTCGCCGATCGCGTGACCGAGCGGGTCGATTCGGCCGGGGACGCCCGCCCCGGATCTGGCGTGCGACGCGTGGCGGGGCGACCGCTCGTCAGTTGCAGGCTCATTGGGGTCGCTGTCACCGGTACAGCCGGCGACCGACAGCGAGAACAGGGCGCCCCCGGTGGCGAGCAACTGGCGGCGATCCATGCCGGCCGTTCGGCGCCATTGCGGATAAACGTACGCGCCCGCACCTCCGCGTGCGCCGAGCGGTGTACTTATCTCGATTTGGCGTGCAGGAGACGGTGTGCGAGACGCGTATCTCATCGGCGCGGGCCAGTCGGCGTACGGGTCGTTCCCCGGGGAGAGCTACCGGTCGCTGTTCGAGACGGCCTTCGAGCGGGCCATCGACAGCGTCCCCGAGGGAGTCGAACCGGGCGACGTCGACGAGGCGGTCGTCGGCACGCTCGGCGTCGGCGGTCGCCAGCTCGGCCTCTCCGGGCCGGCGGTGACCGAACACGTGGGTCTCGACGGCGTTCCGACGACGCGCGTCGAGAACGCCTGCGCCGCGAGCGGCTACGCGGTCAGACAGGCCGTCCAGGCGGTCAAATCGGGGATGGCGGACGTCGTCCTCGCGGGCGGGTTCGAGATCATGACCGACACGAGCTCGGACGCGACGAAGTACTGGCTCGGCGTCTCCGGCGAGACGGAGTGGGAGCGCCTGTCGGGCACCACGTTCTCCGGCGTCTACGCCCAGATGGCGTCGGCCCACATGGACGCCTACGGTACGACGCGCGAACAGCTCTCGCGGGTCGCCGTGAAGAATCACGCGAACGGGGCGAAGAACCCGCACGCCCAGCTCGCTTTCGAGTGCTCGCTCGAAGACGCCCAGTCGGCACCCGTCGTCGCCGACCCCCTGAACCTCTATCACTGCTGTCCGACCTCCGACGGGGCGGCCTGCGCCCTGATCGTCAGCGAGGACGTGGTGGGCGAGTACACGGACGACCCGATCCGCGTCGCCGGCGTCGGCGCCGGCAGCGACAGCGTCGGGCTCTTCCAGCGCGACACCTACACGGGGATCCCCGCGAGCCGGCGGGCGGCCGAGACGGCCTACGAGATGGCCGGCGTCGGCCCCGACGATCTCGACTTCGCGGAGGTGCACGACTGCTTCGCCATCGCCGAACTGCTTGCCTACGAAGATCTTGGCTTCTGCGACCCCGGCGAAGCCGGTGACCTGATCGAGTCCGGGCGGACCGAGATCGACGGCGACCTCCCGGTCAACACCTCCGGCGGCCTGAAATCCAAGGGTCACCCGATCGGCGCGACGGGTGCGGGACAGGTCGTCGAGGCGTTCAAGCAACTTTCGGGAAAAGCGGGCGACCGCCAGCTCGAGGACCCTGTTCGCGGCCTCACCCACAACGTCGGCGGGAGCGGCGGGGCTGCGGTGGTTCATATATTCGAGAAGGAATCGGGGGTGGCACGATGACGGCGCCCGGCACGACCGACGCGTCCATCGCAATCGCAGCCGCCGGCGCCTACGCGCCACGATTCCGGATCACGGCCGACGCGTTCCGTGAGGCCTGGGGCCAATTCCAGGCCGCCGGGGTCTCCGAGAAGGCGGTCCCCGCGGCCGACGAGGACGCCCTGACGATGGGATACGAGGCCGCTACCCGCGCGCTCGGCGCCGGGGACCTCGACGGAACCGACGTCTCCTGGGTCGGCTTCGCGACGACGACGCCGCCGATCGAGGAGGGCGACCTGACCGCCAGACTGGGCGCGATGGTCGGCTTGCCTGACGACGCGACCCGCCAGTTCTTCGGCGGGAGTACCCGGGCCGGTACCCGCGCCCTCTGGGCCGCGATGGACGCCGTCGCGGCCGAGGGCGGGCGGGCGCTGGTCGTCACGGCCGACGCGCCGCGCGGCGAGCCGGACGATGCGATCGATCACGCCGCCGGTGCGGGCGCCGCGGCGTTCGTCGTCTCGGCCGACGGCCGCGCTTCGATCGTCGACCGTGCGGAGTACGCCGCCCCCTACCCGGGGACCCGATTCCGAGAGCGTGGTGACGAGACAACCGACGGACTGGGCGTCACGACGTACGACCGGCAGGCGTTTCGTGAGACCATCGGTGGCGCGGTCGACGGGCTGTCCGTCGAGCGAAAACCGGACGCCGCCGCGATCCAGGCGCCCGACGGCAAGCTCCCTTACCGCGTGGCCGACGCGGCGGGCGTGGGGACCGAGACGATCCAGACGGCCGCGACGGTGCACGATCTCGGCGACCTCGGGGCAGCGAGCGTCCCGGTCTCGCTGGCGAATGCACTCGCCGACGGCCACGAGTCCATCCTCGCGGTCTCCCATGGCAGCGGCGCCGGTGCGGACGCGCTGGCGATCGACTCCGCCGGGGACGTTCCGACGGTTCTCTCGCTCGACGGCGACGACCCGCTCTCCTACGCCGAGTATCTCCGCCAGCGCGGTGTCGTCACCTCGGGGCCGCCGTCGGGCGGCGGCGCCTACGTCAGCGTCCCGTCCTGGAAACGCTCGATCCCACAGCGTTACCGCCTCGAAGCCGGCCGCTGTGGCGAGTGCGGTGCCGTCGCCTTCCCTCCATCGGGCGCCTGCCGCGACTGCGGCGCTCGCGCCGACTACGACCGATTCGAACTCCCGGGAACGGGCACCATCGAGGCCGTGACGACGATCTCGCAGGGCGGCGCCCCGCCCGAGTTCGCCGCCCAGCAGGCCCGGTCGGGCGACTACGCGGCCGCGATCGTGGCGTTCGATGTGGACGGTGGCGATTCGTCGTCCGGGCGTGACGTCGAGGACTCACACGGTTCTGGCGCCGACAAATCTGTCAGCGCGCCGGCGATGGGTACCGATGCCGAGCCGGACGCCTTTGGCGTTGGCGACCGCGTCGAGGCGACGATCCGCCGGATCTACACGCAGGAGGGCGTCACCCGCTACGGATTCAAGGTCCGGCCCGTGGGGCGGTAGGACGCGTCGCTGGGAGGTGAAATCTGTCGCTGGCGGAGTGCGGGACTCCTTCCAAAACAGAAGTGGGATATTGATTCTCCGATTTGACTAGTAACTATATTACAATTCACGTCAATTATCAGCACGGAAGCCACGACCTCCGTCGGGGGTAGAAATGCCCCGGGTGCACTAACACCCGAGACGTGGCTTCCATAACCCGCGGTAGGGCTAGGTTGCCATGTTCCGAAAGACACCTTCGAGACAAAAAGGTCTCGCACGCCCGTTGCCTAGAGAGTCGTATCGCTATCCGTCGTTCAACTTCGTTTCTCGGGATGGGGGGGCCGAGTATCTTCGATCAACTCGAGCGGCAGAACTGCGAGGTGCTCGGATGAAATCCGTCGAGCGAACGAGCGATGGCGCTGGCGATGGGACTCCCGACTGGGAGTGCTACCGGTGCGATCGGGACGTGGCACCACAGCGGCTCTTTCGGATCACCACTGAGCCGCCGGCGTCGCTCTCGCAGGACTACCAGACTGCGGAGCGTTTCTGCTGTCTGGACTGTGCAGCTGGCATGAACCTTTCCGAGTTCTCCGAGCAACTGAAAGCCCGCGCTCGTCGGGGTGAGAACTCGGCGACGAAGTGACCACGGCCCGCGGCGTGCGCCGTCGCGCCACGCCCCGTGTCGTGTCCGCTGCCGTTTGGTGCCCCGCCCTCAGCGTCAGTGTCCAACTCGTGGGCGTCCATGGTGTGCTGGAGTGGCACCAGGCGCTGGCGTGAATCGTCGTCCGGAGTCTCGTGTTTCGGATCCGGATCGGTTTCCAGATCGACAGCTGAGGGCACTCGTCGTGATCGTCGCACCACTCCAGACGAAGAGCCGAACCTATCGCCCAGTTATCCGAGTACGACGGAGTGATCGCCGTCGCGCAGGTGTAGTTGCGGGTACAGCTCGTAGTGGTCGTACCGACGGGCGTAGATGAATTTTCCAAAGCCAATCACGCGGAACGCCTCCGGCGGGAGCAGGCCCATTCCCACGAAGCAATCGCGCACCTGACACCGGAGGTGGTGATCGAGGTACGCACGGAACTCGTCGAGCGGGCCGGGTTCGGCGGGCATCAGTTCGAGCGTGGCGTCGGGTTGGCGATCGAGCGGCCGGTCGGCTCGCTGTACTTCGTGCTGGCCCTGCGCGTTCGGATAGCCGACGTGGATGCCCGAGACCGCGGCGACGTCGAGCTCGAGATCGTCGGGATTGGCGAGGTCGACGACGTGGTCGCCGAAGGCCTCCCACTCCGCCAGATCCGAATCGGAGATATCGGAGGGATTGGTGACCCTTGTCCCGGCGTCGTAGTCGAGGTCGTGGGCCTCCGCCAGTGCGCGGGCCTGCGCTTCGAGGCCGCTGCCCGGAACGTCGATACCAAGCCAGACGTCGAGCTCGTAAACGACCGCGTCGGGTGCCCGGACGCCCGCGGGAAGCTCCACGGGTCGGTCGACGTCCTCGTGGTGACTGCGCACCTGCTGGCGGAGCGCGCCGAAGTAGCGCTCGAATTCGGCGTCGGAGAGGTCCTGGATGACGAGTCGAACCGCGTTCACGTACGCCGGGTTCTCGGTGTGCTCGACGGTGTCGTACCCGCGCTCGCAAAAGACGTGGTACTTCGCGAACCGACGGGCCTGATTGTTGTGTTCGTTTTCGGCTTCGGTTCGGTTGTCCGGGTCGTCGGCGTAGGCGTCGCAGTGATGGGCGTAAATCTCACCGTCGGCCTTGTGGAGTTCAATATGGTGTTTCTCTCCGGTATTATCGATCACCGCAACTCCTATGTCTTTATCATCCTCACCCAGAAATTCCGCTTTCATTGTTGGCCCCAAATTTAGTTGCACCACCATGCGCATTCCCCTCATCCTTCAACTCCTCGTACATCCGTGAGATCTCCTCGTACATCTGTTCGAGGCTCGCGGCCTTCTCGTCGACCAGGTTGTCCGATGCCCAGCCGATGCCCTGTTTCACGAAATCGCCGACGACGCCGGATGCAGCTGTTCCGACGGCTGCTCCGGCTTCGGTCCCGAGACCGGGGAAGATCGACCCAACCGCTGCACCGACTGCAGCGCCCGTTCCCATACTCGCCAGCGAGCCGAGGAGTCCTTTCGTCGCCGTCTCTCCCCACTCGCCCTCGGACGGTGCACCTGGTTGCGCCTGGCTCAGGACTTCGAGCACCTGCTGCTGGTTCGCTTTGAGCTGTTCGACTTCCTTCGCCAGGACTTCCGGGTCGGCCGGCACGTCCGAGCCGAAGCGCTCGTCGGCCTCCTGACGAGCCTGGTCGATCTGCTCCCCTTCGGGCATCCGCTGGATGTGTACGTCAGTTCCCAGTCGGTTCACGATCAGCGCCTCCTCACCCGAGAGCGCTTCTTCAGCTGCCTGATCCGCCTCTCGCTCCAGTTGCGGATCCGGATCGATCTCCAGGTCCGCATCCGCTTGCGGCATCATCGAGATCGCCGCCCCGGTTTGCTGTTTGACGTGCGCGAGTAGGTGCTGGCCCTCTGGGCTCTCCGGATCGTACTCGCCCGCGTTGAACGCGATGTGATTCCCGACTGTGAACGCGCGGGCGTTGATCTCCTCACAGGCCTTCGCCGCCGTCGGCCCGGTGTGGATCTGCACGTCGCTGAACGAGTCACCCATTCGATCCTCCACCGCGCGCTGAATCGAGGTGTCGAGCAATTGGCCACTGGTACCGCGTGCGGCGAGGCCCGCCCATGAGCCTTCAACGAGCCTGGGTTCGCTTCCGCCGGGCGCACAGCAGCTCATCAGTTCGACGCGAGTAACGCCCGATTGTCGGGATCAGTAAAATCGGGGTACATCTCGAGAGTTTTGTACTGTTCGGCGGCTTCGATCCGCCCCGGGCCGAGCACGCAGAACTCCTCCGGCGGGTGGAGCCCCATCCGAACGAAACAATCCCGGATCTGGCACTTGAGATAGTGATCGACGTAGGCCTGGAACTCCTGAAGCGGCCCGGGATCGATCGGTGCGAGTTCGATCAGAGTGTCCGGGTCGCGGTCGAAGGGGTCCTGATTCGGTTCACCGATGTGTTCGACACCGTGGTCGTCGACGTACGCCGTGTACAGCGAGGAGACGCCGCCAATGTCGATGGCGTCACTGATGTCGACATCTCGGTTCTGGGCCAGTGATTCGGCATGCTCAGAGAACGCCCGCCAGTCGGAACACTTCGAGTCATTGAACACTGCAACCGGCTCCGAAGTCTCGTCGAGATCGATCTCGTGGACAGTTGCGAGCGTCTCGAACTCGTCCGCGAGGTCCGTCTCCAGCGGATCGAGGCCGAGATATACGTGCTGGCGATAGAGCACTAAATCCGAACCGGCAGCGTCCGACGGAATCGGGATTGCCCGTGAGACGGAATCGTCGTGGTAACTCCGAAGTTGCTGGCGGAGATCACCGAACCGGTCATCAAACGCTGATTGCGAGAGTTCGGCGATTGCCTGTCGAACCGCGTCGATCCGTTCGGGGTGAACCTCTGGCGGGACCGTATCGTAGCCGCGCTCGCAATAGACGTAGTACTGGGCGAATCGGCGCGCCTGTTCGTTTACCTCGTTTTCTTCCGGGGTACGGTTTGCTGCTTTGTCTGCGTATTCATCGCAAACATGGGCGTATATGTCTCCATTTCCCTTGTGCAATTCAATCTGATGTTCGGCGCCCTTTTGATCGACTACCTTGACCCCAATATCGTCCTCATCTTCGCCGATTATTTCTGTCTCCATATCGATTAGAATTTGGTATCGTCGTTATGGTCACTCCCACCGAAGCGCTGACGGACCTTTTCGTCGATCAGATCCTCGATATAGGCGCCGAAGGCGCTGGACTTTTCGGCTAACGCCGTCGACCCGGCCTCGAAAACGGGGTCGTACGCCGCCTTCGAGACGTCACTCGCGACGCCAGACGCGAGTTCCGTGACGAGTTGCTGGCCAGCGACCGCGCCGCCCGCCGTTCCCACACCAGGTGCGATCATCGTCCCGATAGCGGCCCCAGCGAGGCCACCAACCGCCCCGATAGCCCCCTTGCCGGCTGCCGCTCCGATAGTCTCGGTCTTGGTCCGATGCTGTGGTTCGAGCGTGGCCATAATCTCCCGCTGGTTCTCCACCAGTTTTCCGACCGTCTCGGACAGATCGCCGTCGTTCAACTCCTGAAAACGTGATTGCGCCTCGGAGTCACTGCCACCGAGGCCCAATTTCGAGCCAACCGACGACATCACCGACTTCACCGATCGCTGGACGTGGACCTCCGTCTTCGCCATGCGTTGGATCCCGAGCTCGCCGCCTTCCATCACGCGCTGGGCGGTCTCCTCGGCCTCGCGTTCGAGTTGTGGATCCGGGTCTACCTCCAACTCGACGTTCTGCTGGGGCATCATCGACAGCGCGCCGCCGGTCTGCTGTCTCACGTGAGCCAGTTCGTGCGCGAGCAGGTGCTGGCCCTCTGGGCTCTCCGGATCGTACTCACCCGAGTTGAACGCGATGTGATTCCCGACCGTAAAGGCCCGGGCGTTGATGTCCTCGCAAGCCTTCGCGGCTTGCGGTCCGGTGTGTATCTGCACGTCACCGAACGAGTCACCCATCCGATCCTCGACCGCGTGCTGGATCGAGGCGTCAAGTGACTGGCCCGACGAGGAGATGACCTCGCGGACGCTTTCGGGAACACCTGCATCGCCAGCCGAACCAGCCGCCTTGTGGGCGTCCTTGTTCCGACGGAAGGCAGCTAGATTCTGGCGATTGTTGTCGATTGGGATCTCGTCAGGTCGATTCTCGATCCGTCCGCGCACCTCCTTGGCGCGAGCCTTCGCTTCCGGCCACAGTTCCGTCGGCCCCGACGCTGGCTGTGCCGACCGCATCACGTTCGCGCCGGCGAGCATCGGCGACACCTGTTGGGCGTCCGCCGACCGTCGCGATCGCGAGTCTCGCTTCGACGACTGATCGTCCTCGGACGACCGACGTGACCGCCGTCTGGCGTGCCTAGCCATCGACAGTACCCTCCGGGGAACCGCAGATCACGGATACTCGGTGTCGCCACCCGTTCATTGGTCCTAATTTTATTTCAACCGATAATAATTCTTTTCATCAGTTGGGATCGGACTTGGGAGAGACCGATGGCAACTTTCCCGGGACCGTGAGCGAGGCTTCCCGGCGAAGGCGGCGACAAAACGGGAAATTCCCCCGTTCTATTCTGATAATACAAGGTATTATTCACACCCATCCATACTGTCACGTGTATGTACGAACGGGACGGTGACCACCTCCAGGCCGAATTCGACCGAATTCTGGTCGCCCTCAATGCACTCACCGACAGGGACCTGCGTCCCGCGGACGAGTCCATCGACCTTCCGGATGCCGAGCCCGACAAGACCGGCACCAAGCGGCCGGACCCACTAACGAACGTCGGGGCGACGCTGCAATCGATCACTGGCCATCCCGACCAAGGGTCGGACGAAAGCACCGGAGCAACGGATCTCACTGACGTCCTGACCGAATTGGCGGCGGAGATCGATCACAACTGCGGGCTTGCACGCGAGGCAGGGTTGGAACTTCGACTCGACTCGCTCGCCCGTTCGCTAAACCTCTCGCGCATCCATCTCGATGCCCTGCTTCTCGCCCTCGCGCCGGAGCTCGACTGGCGCATCGCATCAATCTACGGGTTGATCAGCGGGATGGAGCAACCATTGCCCGCGCAGATCTCCGTTCTCGAAACAGTTCTCGGACGAATGGGCCACGGAACCGCGATAGGAGATAGTAGCCCGAAAGAGGCGCTCGCAACGGCCGCTCCGCTCTTCGGGTATCGACTTTTCGTGCGTCACTCCGGCAATCCCGGCACACCCTCCGCCTACGACACCGTCACCGTCGACGAGCGAATCGTCGACTACCTCAAGGGCGACGACAGTCTCGACCGCGCGCTCGCCGATCTCGTTTCCATCGACCACCCCGATAGCTCCCTCTCCGACCTCGTCTTCGACGACGAGACGACCGAGACGCTGGAGACGATCCGCTCCCGCTCGGAAGCCGCCGACGCACCCACCATCTACCACTTCGCGGGCGAGGACGGCACCGGCAAGGACCGTCTCCCAGCCGCCCTCACCGACGCCGACACGCCGATCCTCCGCGCCGATGCGATCGATATCGTCGAGGACGACGACCTGTGCACTCGCCTCATCCGCGAGGGCGCCCTGCAGGACGCCGCGATCCACCTCACGGGACTCGAACGCGTCACCGAACGGACGGAGACACCTGCGATCGGCGTCGACGAAGACGGCGGCGTCGCCATGCCCGATCCCGACGCGCCCACGGTCGACTCGATCGTCGAACGCTTCGACGACGCGCCCGGCGATGTCTTCCTGAGCCATACGGAGGCGTGGAAACCCGACGTCGACCTCGCTCGCCACCACGTCGAGACCGTCCACTGTCAGTTCCCCGGGTACAGTACGCGCCTGGCCATCTGGGAGGAGTACGCCGACGAGATTGCCGAGGACTACCTCGTCGAGAACGTCGCGACCAACTTCCGCCTTCCCCAGCGCGACATCCGGCGGGCGGTCAAAACTGCGAGGTATCTCTGCCGATCGGAGCAGGGTATCGTCGATGCCTCCGAAGAGTCCGCCTCCACAGATGCCTTCGCCCCCGTCGACGCCGCCCTCGAACGGGAGCACCTCTATGCGGCCTGCAAGCGCTACTCCGCGTCCAATCTCGAAGCGCTGGCCGACCGGATGGAGCCCGGCTACGAACTGGACGATCTCTATCTC
>JGI2924J29684_1078081_pt1 | contig 30505 bp, 24 predicted proteins | sample BenlonsequencITS_FD_29684 | JGI IMG/M metagenome (IMG submission 29684)
CCATGCCCTTCTCCCTTCGTTACAACCTGTCATTGACAGCAACATTCATGATGGCCTGACTATGCGCGATCCCTGGCTGGCGTAAATCCTCCACCCCCGGCTTTTTTATGGGGGAGGAGGCGGGAGGATGAGTGCGCCGCGCCTGAGACCACGGGCGCGGACAGAAAAGGAATTTCGTGATGCCGTCCGCAAAAATCGGCGTGTTTTTATGTGCGCCAACACGCATTACTCACATTTATGTAACACAGATCACATAAAGCGAGGGTGGGGCGTAGGGGCGGGGAGGATGGAAAGAGGTTGTCGTATAAAGAAACTAGAGACCGTTAAACCACCTCTGTGTAAATCACCAAAAAGGATGGGAGATATGAAGATTAAAACTGGCGTAGGCATCCTCGCATTATCCGCACTCACGACGATGATGATTTCCGCTCCGGCTCTCGCCAAAATTGAAGAAGGTAAACTGGTTATCTGGATCAACGGCGACAAGGGTTATAACGGCCTGGCCGACGTGGGTAAAAAATTCGAGCAAGACACTGGTATTAAAGTGACTGTTGAACACCCGGATAAGCTGGAAGAGAAATTCCCGCAGGTGGCGGCGACCGGCGACGGCCCGGATATCATCTTCTGGGCGCACGATCGCTTTGGCGGCTATGCGCAATCAGGCCTGCTGGCGGAAATTACCCCAGATAAAGCGTTCCAGAACAAACTCTATCCATTCACCTGGGATGCGGTACGTTACAACGGTAAGCTGATTGCCTACCCCATCGCCGTTGAAGCCCTCTCCCTGATTTATAACAAAGACCTCGTTCCGAACCCGCCGAAAACCTGGGAAGAGATCCCGGCACTGGATAAGGAGCTGAAAGCGAAAGGGAAATCGGCGCTAATGTTCAACCTGCAAGAACCGTATTTCACCTGGCCTCTGATCGCTGCCGACGGCGGTTACGCGTTCAAATTTGAAAACGGCAAGTATGACGTGAAAGACGTTGGCGTCGACAACGCTGGCGCGAAAGCGGGTCTGACGTTCCTGATCGATATGATCAAGAACAAAAACATGAGCGCCGATACCGATTACTCCATCGCCGAAGCGGCCTTCAATAAAGGCGAAACGGCAATGACCATCAACGGCCCGTGGGCGTGGTCAAACATCGACAAGAGCAAAGTAAACTACGGTGTCACCCTGCTGCCGACCTTCAAAGGAAAATCCTCGAAACCGTTTGTGGGCGTGCTGAGCGCCGGGGTTAACGCCGCCAGCCCGAATAAAGAGCTGGCGAAAGAGTTCCTCGAAAACTACCTGCTGACCGACCAGGGCCTGGAGGCAGTGAACAAAGATAAACCGCTGGGCGCCGTGGCGCTGAAATCCTTCCAGGGGCAGTTAGCGAAAGACCCGCGTATCGCCGCCACCATGGATAACGCCCAGAAAGGCGAGATCATGCCGAATATTCCGCAGATGTCCGCCTTCTGGTATGCGGTACGAACGGCTGTAATCAACGCCGCTAGCGGCCGTCAGACCGTGGATGCCGCGCTGAAAGATGCACAAGGTCGTATCACCAAGTAATGCCGCGAGCCTGTGCCGGATGGCGGCATAAATGCCTTATCCGGCCTACAACACACCGTAGGCCTGATAAGCGCAGCGCCATCAGGCACATCTCCGGCCAGGAAGTTTCAACGCTGTAGAGGAAAACCCCCATGGATGTCATTAAAAAGAAACATTGGCGGCAAAGCGACCGACTCAAATGGTCAGTGATTGGTTTTCTAGGCCTGCTGGTGGGTTACCTTGTAGTTTTAATGTACGTACAAGGGGAGTATCTGTTCGCCATCATGACGCTGATTTTAAGCTCTGCTGGCCTGTATATTTTCGCGAATCGTAAAACCTACGCCTGGCGCTACGTATACCCTGGCCTCGCCGGAATGGGGCTGTTTGTGCTATTCCCGCTGGTTTGTACCATCGCCATCGCCTTTACCAACTACAGCAGCACCAACCAACTCACCTTTGAACGCGCCCAGCAAGTGCTGATGGATCGTTCTTATCAGGCAGGCAAAACCTATAACTTCGGTCTTTACCCGGCAGGCGATGAGTGGCAACTGGCCCTCACCGACGGCGAGACGGGCAAAAATTACCTCTCCGACGCGTTTTCCTTCGGCGGCGAACAAAAACTACAGCTAAAAGAGACTGATACCCTGCCGGGCAGCGAACGCGCTAATCTGCGGATAATCACTCAAAATCGTCTGGCGCTGAATCAGATAACCGCCGTCTTGCCGGATGAAAGTAAAGTGATTATGAGCTCACTGCGTCAGTTTTCCGGCACCCGCCCATTGTACACACTGGCTGATGACGGCCTGCTTACCAATAACCAGAGCGGCGTAAAATACCGACCAAATAACGATATCGGTTATTATCAGTCGATCAACGCTGACGGAAGCTGGGGGGATGAAAAACTCAGTCCCGGCTATACCGTCACTATCGGCGCAAAAAACTTTACGCGTGTCTTTACCGACGACGGGATCCAGAAGCCCTTTTTCGCTATTTTCGTCTGGACCGTGGTCTTCTCGGTTCTCACTGTAGCGCTAACTGTGGCAGTTGGGATGGTATTGGCCTGCCTCGTGCAGTGGGAAGCGCTGAAAGGTAAAGCTATCTACCGCGTACTGCTGATTCTGCCCTACGCCGTTCCCTCTTTTATTTCAATTTTGATCTTCAAAGGATTATTCAACCAAAGCTTTGGCGAAATCAATATGATGCTGGGCGCGCTGTTCGGCATTAAACCCGCCTGGTTCAGCGACCCCAACACCGCGCGGGCAATGGTGATTATCGTGAATACCTGGCTGGGCTATCCCTACATGATGATTCTGTGCATGGGGTTGCTAAAAGCGATCCCGGACGACCTGTACGAAGCCTCGGCAATGGATGGCGCCGGTCCGTTCCAGAACTTCTTTAAAATCACCTTACCGCTGCTGATTAAACCGCTGACGCCGCTGATGATAGCCAGCTTCGCCTTTAACTTTAATAATTTCGTACTGATTCAACTATTGACCAACGGCGGGCCAGACCGTCTCGGCACCACCACGCCAGCCGGTTATACCGATCTGCTCGTCAGCTATACCTACCGTATCGCCTTTGAAGGCGGCGGTGGTCAGGACTTTGGTCTGGCGGCGGCGATTGCCACGCTGATCTTCCTGCTGGTAGGCGCGCTGGCAATAGTGAACCTGAAAGCCACGCGTATGAAGTTTGATTAAGGGAGATAACAACAATGGCTATGGTCCAACCCAAATCTCAAAAATTACGTCTCTTCATCACACATCTGGGGCTACTGATTTTCATCGCGGCGATTATGTTCCCACTGCTGATGGTCATCGCCATCTCACTACGTGAAGGAAACTTCGCCACCGGGAGCCTGATCCCAGATAAAATATCCTGGGAGCACTGGCGGCTGGCGCTGGGTTTCAGCGTGGAACATGCGGATGGTCGGGTAACGCCGCCTCCCTTCCCGGTACTGCTGTGGCTGTGGAACTCCGTCAAAATCGCCGGTATTACCGCCATCGGCATTGTGGCGCTCTCCACCACCTGCGCCTACGCTTTCGCACGGATGCGTTTTCCAGGTAAAGCGACGTTGCTCAAAGGGATGCTGATTTTCCAGATGTTTCCGGCGGTATTGTCTCTGGTGGCGCTGTATGCGTTATTCGACCGACTGGGACAATACATTCCATTTATCGGTCTGAATACGCATGGCGGCGTGATCTTCGCCTATCTTGGGGGCATCGCGCTGCATGTCTGGACGATTAAAGGCTACTTCGAAACTATCGACGGCTCGCTGGAAGAAGCCGCGGCGCTGGATGGCGCAACGCCATGGCAGGCATTCCGCTTGGTGTTGTTGCCGCTTTCCGTACCGATTCTGGCGGTGGTGTTTATTCTGTCGTTTATCGCGGCGATTACCGAAGTTCCGGTCGCGTCGTTGTTACTGCGCGATGTAGACAGCTATACGCTGGCCGTCGGTATGCAGCAATATCTCAACCCGCAAAACTACCTGTGGGGCGATTTTGCCGCCGCCGCCGTACTTTCCGCTATTCCTATCACCCTGGTGTTCCTGTTGGCGCAGCGCTGGCTGGTCAACGGCCTGACGGCAGGGGGTGTAAAAGGCTAACCTTTGTTATACCAGCCCGGAAACGGGCAATGCCACTGCCCTCAACTTATGTTATCCCCACTTATGGTCGTATTTCGGCGCTCTTCGGAGCGCCTTTTTTATGCTTCACAAGCAGCGGATGGTTTTATGTTATTTGGTAATGCCGTTATGATTATTTTCTTTTGTGCTTCTTATCACGGAAAATATATTACCAAATTCATTTTCGACACATTAAACAGAATTAAGATCACAGAAAAGATATAACGTAATGGTAATGTAAAAAATGATAATTGTCTTCCCTACCGGTTAAAACCACCATCATCCACACTGACAAAATGGCTGCATCATCTAAGGCAGGTCTGGATGAATACCCAATATAATTCCCGCTATATTTTTTCGATTACCTTAGTCGCAACATTAGGAGGGTTATTATTCGGCTATGATACCGCTGTTATTTCCGGTACCGTCGAGTCATTAAACACTGTTTTTGTCGCTCCGCAGCAGTTAAGTGAATCCGCCGCCAACTCGCTGTTAGGCTTTTGTGTTGCCAGCGCACTGATTGGCTGTATCATCGGCGGCGCGATTGGCGGCTACTGTAGTAACCGTTTTGGTCGTCGAGATTCTTTAAAAATCGCTGCCCTGTTGTTTTTTATTTCCGGCGTAGGTTCTGCCTGGCCGGAATTAGGGTTTACCACCATTAATCCCGACAACGCCGTACCGGTTTATTTAGCTGGATACGTCCCGGAATTTGTCATTTATCGCATTATTGGTGGGATTGGCGTCGGCTTAGCCTCAATGCTGTCACCGATGTATATTGCCGAACTGGCCCCTGCCCATATTCGTGGCAAACTGGTCTCATTTAACCAGTTCGCCATTATTTTTGGACAACTACTGGTTTACTGCGTGAACTATTTTATTGCCAAATCCGGCGACGCCACTTGGCTGAATTCAAATGGCTGGCGATATATGTTTGCCTCTGAATGTATTCCGGCGCTGCTCTTTTTACTGCTGCTGTATACCGTACCGGAAAGCCCGCGCTGGCTGATGGCGCGCGGCAGAAATGACCAGGCGGAAAATATTCTGCGCAAAATTATGGGGACATCGCTGGCCGCGCTGGCGGTGCAGGAGATTAACCTGTCGCTGCAACATGGTCGCAAAACGGGCGGACGCCTGCTGATGTTTGGCGCAGGTGTGATTGCGATTGGCGTCATGCTGTCCGTCTTTCAGCAATTTGTTGGGATTAACGTGGTACTGTATTACGCGCCGGAGGTCTTTAAAACTCTGGGTGCCAGTACCGATGTCGCGCTGCTACAAACAATCATTGTCGGCGTTATTAACCTGAGCTTTACCGTTCTGGCCATCATGACGGTAGATAAATTTGGCCGCAAGCCGCTGCAAATTATCGGCGCGTTGGGGATGGCTTTAGGGATGTTTAGCCTCGGCACCGCCTTTTACACTCAGGCGCCGGGCATCGTGGCGCTGCTATCGATGCTGTTCTACGTCGCCGCATTCGCTATGTCCTGGGGACCGGTCTGCTGGGTATTGCTGGCAGAAATCTTCCCCAATGCCATTCGCGGCAAAGCGCTCGCCATTGCTGTCGCCGCGCAGTGGTTGGCGAACTACTTCGTCTCCTGGACCTTCCCAATGATGGATAAAAACTCGTGGCTGGTCGCTCATTTCCACAACGGTTTTTCCTACTGGATCTACGGTGTGATGGGCGTTCTGGCGGCGGTATTCATGTGGAAGTTTGTACCGGAGACCAAAGGCAAAACGCTGGAAGAACTTGAGGAATTATGGACGCCAGCAGAAGAGAAAGCGCCGAAAGCCGCCATACAATAAGCTGATTTATCGCCACGCCGTACGTCCGTTACGGTGTGGCGACGCCTATTCTCGCCTTAGTCGGTTCGAATTACATAACCACAAAGTGATAACCAGCAATAGGATCGCCGCCGAATAGAGTAATACATCCATTGGCGTTTTATGATCGACAATGATCAAGCGCACTATCGCCGTGATCCCAATGTACACAAAATAGCGCAACGGAAAGTGAAAGCCAGACTTAAAGTACTTCACAATCAGCGCAATAAATTCGAAATAAAGAAAGTAGATCACCAGCCCTTCCACCAGTTCATATTTACTGGCTTGCTCAGGCACGAATAACGCATCCGCCAGATGCACTGTCTCTTTACCGAGAAAAAGGACCAGGATCAGGCCGAGGGTAAGCAGCCCCAAATTCAGTACGTTTTGTAAAATAGTGGCGATGAGCTCAAGATGTGAGCGCGATAATGACATCATAACAGCCCCTCTTTCTCTGTAGCGAGGCTTCTGTATAACGCAAAAATGTGACGAACATCTATATTTTTTATTTATGTTTAAATTTTATTCAATAAGATGATTTGCCGGACAGCGCCGCGAACGCCTTATCCGGCCTGAATATTAACGGAAATTCACGTTCCGGTCGCTGGTCATATCATACAGGCCAAACTTACGGCCAAGCTGTTGACCACCATCACGCGTCAGCGGCGTCCAGCCAATTGCCGCGCGGCTACGGGTTGGGCCAGACGAGAAGAGATCCAGCGGCACGGAAATGTATACACCTTTGGTAAAATCTCCTTCCCCATATTCATCCGGCGATGCGTCGGTAATTGTCGCGTAACCGCCGACAACGACGCCGCTATCGAAGCGTTTGGCAATCTCCATCGTACCGCCTTTATCGCCCGCCAGATACTGACCTACGCTGGCTTTCACCAGCACATCCTGGGCGAACGACGGCGTCCAGTATGCGGTCAAATGTCCGGTCTTCACGCTGTAATCGGTAGACTTCATCATATCCTGCGCGCTACGCCAGTCACGCTGTTTCACATAGTTGGCATCCAGACCAAACGCCCAATTGCTGTCCACCGGGCGATACAGTACTTCCGCCCCGGCACCGCCAAACATAGTCTCCAGATAACCGCCGTAGACCTGCCCATAGAAACCATTGCCAAAATACTGGAAGTAGTTGGCCTGTAGGTTATTCACATAGACATCATTCTGCACATACTCGCGAACATGCGTACGCACCCGCGGCAGATGCGAATCCTTCGGCGGGTTAGTGTAGTTAAATTTGTCGTAGTTGTTGGCGATATTGGCAAACACGCTGCCCGTGGTGAGCAGGTGATCCGTAACCCACAGATCCGCCGTTCCCATCACGCCCAACTGATACATATAGAAGTTTTCCGGGCCACCTACCGACTGGCTCAGCACGGGATCGAGATGAAAATCAAGGCGTGATTTGTCGATATACCAGCCCTGCTCGGTGCTCTCTGGCACGATCGGCTCCACACGTTTTTGCGCCAGCGGCGTTTCATGTCCCAGCGGTTCGCCTTCCAGATGGCGTTTCAGGCTGGCGACATTGGTTTCGGTGGTGACCTGCGGCAGGTTAAGGCGGTTTTCCGTCACGCGGATCGTGCGGATCCCCTCCGGCAGATCGTTCATGACGATCCGGTTAGCGCGCACGATCCCTTCACGGGCGTCACGATACTTCACCTGTTCGCCGGTAACGTACAGCGTATCGCCTTTGACCTGAATTTTTGGGTCCGCCAGACCGGCATTATATTTCAATAGTGTCAGTTGATTAGCCACTACCGAATGTTGCAGGATGGCATCCTGCGGCTGCGGTCGGTATTGCGGGCGTGAATTATCATTATACGAGGGGCGTAAGTCGTTGAAATTGGTACGTAGCGTGACGCCAAACATGACAGTGTTGCCACGCTCGTAGCTGAGGTTAACGTCGGCCCAATCGGTGACGCGGTAAAGGGCGCCGACATTAAACTTGCTCTTCTGTTCTAGTTTACCCGCAAAATCATGCTGATAGTTATTGCCTTCATACTCCAGCTTCAGGCGTAGCGGTTGCCACGGGGTTTGGTATTCCACGCCGCCAAATAGCGAAGCTGGACCGTGGAACATATCGCTACCGTCGACGGAACCCGCCTCTTTATAGCTGTTATCGCGTGAACAGAATTTATCACTATACGAACAGAAAGGATTAGACACATTGCCGCTGGCGCCAAGATAGCCCCAGCCGAGACCTAATGAAAAATCAAACGGTCCCCAGGCCTTACTCGCCACAATATATTCCGCATCGAACAACCCCGTCCCGCCGATATCGCGCGCGCCAACCGCCACCTGCGGCATCCAGTAACTCTCTTCCCACAACCGCAATTTCACATCAAACGCTTTATCCTTGTAAGTCTGGTCGCCGGAGAATGATTCCACGCTGCTGTACTTTTTCGTGCGGACATCGGTATAGCGCAACGTGGTTTCCAGCCACGGGAAAAGCTGAACAGAAGCAGAGTAGTAGCGGTACTGATCGTTATCGCGATAGTTCAGGCTCATCTCTCCTTCACGTGCCATACGCGCTGTCGGCGTTTGCAGCAAGCCCACGCCGCCAAAGTCAGATTGTGAAGGCCCAATGGGGGCCGGATATGTTTCGGCATGGCAGGCCGCGCTAATGCCCAGCGCCAGCACGCTGAGCAAATGTGTTTTTTTCATTATTCCGGTATCCGCTGCGTCAGGGTATGAAGAGTGTCGGCATTTATCGCCTCCGGCGTACCGCGCCAGCGGGAACTGGCAAAGCCGACAAAAATGATGCTGCCGGGCATCGGCTCGATATGACGCTTATTCCAGTAAGCCACCGGCGCTTTTTGGCTGCGTCCGTCAGGGTAAACCACCCAGGCATAGCTACGATCCGCGCCGCTGAGTAAGCGTTGACCATCGAGATAGCTGGCAACATCCCGTCCAGGGATAAACGGCTGGCTGCCCGGTCGACTAATCAAACCGAAGAGCGTAATCTGCGTGGGTTGCGGTCCGACCCAAAGCGTGTAATTTCCTTGCAGCGGCGGATTGCCGCGTTCGCTCACGCGAACAACGTCAGGATCAAGATTCACGAATTGTCTTCCCGTCACCTTCACCGCCTGAATCTGCCGGCGCAGCGCGTTTATCGCAGCAGCAGCATCGCCATTTTCCTCAGTACTGAGCGCCGCCAGTCGCCCGAGGAGTTCCTGTTGCTGCTGACGCGCCGTAGCGGTCGCCTTTTCTTCACCTATCACCGCCGCAGGCCACCAGCTCGTCGCCAGGCGCGGCTGTCCGACTAAATCGAGCAGACGCCCGGCATCCGTCAGCGTCTTAGGCTCGTTATGACCTTTGATAAAAACCGTAACAGTGCCGCTGGCAAAGGCGGATGACGCGACAAAGGCCAGCGCCAGCGCGCTTATCGTCCTTTTCATCATGATTTTGCCGCCTTAATCAACGTGGTTTTCACCGGAAAGTAATTCGCGCCCAGATACTGCTCCGACTGGCGAATTTGGCCTTCGCTATCAACCCAGTAGCGGTTACGCCAGCGCGTTTGATCGGTCATCACCTCTTCATCCAATACCCGAACGGCGGTATCCTCGCTACCGACGCTAACGCTATCGGTTCCTTGCCAGGTAAAGATGGAACGGGCGGCGGCATAACGTACCTGGCGATGTTCGGTCCAGCCCAGGGTGCGGGTCCAGGTCACGCCATCAACAATCTGTCCTGGTTTCGCCAGTGGGTCAGCCGCCAGATTATTCACATCGATCAGGTTGTCGCCGCCGAGCTGAGTTTTGACCAGACGGCCATGCTGCGTCACGATCGTTGCGCCATCCTGCGTCACCCATTTCTGCTGCCCGTTTTCCGAAAAAGCGAGCGCCACAAACAGTTGAGGACCGCCATTAAGCTGCATGTACTGGCTGGCATAAGGCATGTTTTGAATATCGTCATCCGTTAGCTGCACGCCCGACGTACCAAACAAACTGTCCCACAGTGAATTGCCCAAGCCTTTAGTGGTGGCCGAACACGCCTGTAATAGCAGGCAAATCAGGATAAGTGCGGGTCGCTTCACGACGCTTCTCCAGAGAGGCAAAATAACCACACCGGAGTGTGGTTATGGTTAAACGTACCGATACTACTGGGTACTGGTGGTCGTGGTGGTCGTGGTTCCGGTATTAGAACCATCGCCGCCGCCGGTAGCCGCTAACGCGACGCCCACCGCCGAACTTACGGTGCTAACGCGGGTGGCGGAGGAGCTTCCCGCCGATACCGACGTCGCTGCCGACCCTGCCGCTTCACCCACCTGAACAGGGGCCGCCGAGACAGATGTCGCCGCAAGCGCGGTTATGGCAAAAATGCCATACAGTACTTTTTTCATCATAATTTCCCTTCATTGAATGAATGGAGATTTACCCAAAAGAATTTCGGGCGCTACCGAGTATACACAACCAAAGCTGGCGGATTATGTCCGGGAGAAATAAAGTCGATGTTTTAGGATAATTAAACTTTAAAGAAACAATACACACCTTATTTAATTAACAAACAAATAAAATCAATTAGTTAAGATTATATAAAAAGAAGGCGACATCCGTATAATCTGAAAATAACGCAGAGTGATTTTCTGGTTATTGGTTATTTTAGGATTAAGCTCAATATAAAATTATAGGGGAAAAGACGGACAAGCGGAATTATCTTATAAAAAAAGCCGATGTGAATATCGGCTTTTTTATTATCTTATTCTCTTTTTGCCGGATGGCGGCGAAACGCCTTAGCCGGCCTACAGACGCTACGCATTACGTAGGCCGGATAAGCGCAGCGCCATCAGGCACGCCAGGCTTTATAACGGTTAATCAGACCGTTGGTAGAGCTATCATGGGACGAAATAGCTTTATCATCGCCCAGCTCCGGCAGAATACGGTTAGCCAACTGTTTACCCAACTCAACGCCCCACTGGTCGAAGGTAAAGATGTTCAGGATAGCGCCCTGAGTAAAGATTTTATGCTCATACAGCGCAATCAGCGCGCCCAAGCTGTACGGCGTAATTTCGCGCAGCAGGATGGAGTTAGTTGGGCGGTTGCCTTCAAACACTTTGAATGGCACAACGTGTTCAAGCTGAGCCGGATCTTTACCCTGATCGCGGTATTCCTGCTCAACCACCTCACGGGATTTACCGAACGCCAGCGCTTCGGTTTGCGCAAAGAAGTTAGACAACAGTTTCTGATGATGATCAGATAGCGGGTTGTGAGTGATAGCCGGGGCGATAAAATCACACGGCACCATTTTAGTCCCCTGGTGAATCAGTTGATAAAACGCGTGCTGACCGTTGGTGCCTGGTTCGCCCCAGATAATGGGGCCAGTCTGGTAATCCACAGCATTGCCGTTACGGTCCACGTATTTACCGTTGGATTCCATGTTGCCCTGCTGGAAGTAAGCCGCGAAACGGTGCATATACTGGTCGTACGGCAGAATGGCTTCGGTTTCCGCGCCGAAGAAATTGTTATACCAGATGCCGATCAACGCCAGCAGAACGGGCAGGTTTTTCTCCGCCGGGGTGGTGGAGAAGTGCTTGTCCATCGCGTGCGCGCCGGATAGCAGTTCGACAAAATTATCAAAACCCACGGACAGAATAATGGACAGGCCGATGGCTGACCACAGAGAGTAACGTCCGCCGACCCAGTCCCAGAACTCGAACATATTGGCCGTGTCGATACCAAATTCGCCGACCGCTTTGGCGTTGGTGGAAAGCGCAGCAAAGTGTTTCGCCACGTGTTTTTCATCGCCTGCGGTTTTCAGGAACCAGTCACGCGCGCTGTGGGCGTTAGTCATGGTTTCCTGCGTGGTGAAGGTTTTCGACGCCACCAGGAACAGAGTAGTTTCCGGGTTCACTTTTTTCAGCACTTCAGCGATGTGCGTACCATCAACGTTAGAGACGAAGTGCATATTCAGGTGATTTTTATACGGACGCAACGCCTCGGTCACCATGAACGGGCCGAGATCAGAACCGCCGATGCCGATGTTCACCACGTCGGTGATGGCCTTACCGGTGTAGCCTTTCCACTGACCGGAGATAATCGCTTCCGAGAAAGTTTTCATCTTCTCAAGCACGGCGTTCACTTCCGGCATTACATCTTTGTCGTCCACGATGATCGGCGTATTGCTACGGTTACGCAGCGCCACATGCAGCACAGCGCGGTCTTCGGTGCGGTTGATCTTCTCGCCGGAGAACATGGATTTAATCGCGCCGGCCAGATCGGTCTCTTTCGCCAGATCCTGTAATTTTGCCAGTGTCTCTTCGGTGATGCGGTTTTTGGAGAAATCCACCAGCATCAGATCGTCAAAGGTTGCGGAAAACTTAGCGAAACGGTCGCTATCTTTCGCGAAAAGCTCGGCGATCGTAACGTCTTTCATTTCGTCATAGTGTTTCTGGAGCGCCTGCCAGGCAGAAGTCTGCGTTGGGTTGATGTTTTTCATTAGCAATACTCTTCTGATTTGAGAATTGTGACTGGGATCGATTGTAACGCCAGTCACAGAAAAGTGTGATTGTTTTAGTGCCGTTGCCCTGGCATGGTCAAATCCGGATAGAAAGTATAGTTGTTATAAGCGCTGTTACTGAGCCTAAACCCAGCATAAAAAATCCGCATAATCCCAACGTTGACAGTCCAGGCCACAACTTTTATTTATAAATACGTTACTTGCATTTGCGCCTGCACCGGTTTCTGTTCTGCCCTTGTGCCATGGTCGCGTTTTTCATTTCTTGACACGAGGTTATATGACAGAGATCGTTGTTTCCAAATTTGGCGGTACCAGCGTCGCCGATTTTGACGCCATGAACCGTAGCGCGGATATCGTACTTTCCGACGCCAATGTTCGTTTAGTCGTGCTTTCCGCTTCTGCCGGCATCACTAACCTGCTGGTGGCGCTGGCTGAAGGGCTGGAGCCCAGCGAACGTTTCGCCACGCTCGACGCCATCCGTAAAATCCAGTTTGATATTATTGAGCGTCTACGTCATCCGAATGTTATTCGCGAAGAGATTGAACGCCTGCTGGAAAACATCACTATTCTGGCGGAGGCGGCATCGCTGGCGACATCAGCGGCCCTGACCGATGAACTGGTCAGCCACGGCGAGCTGATGTCTACCCTGCTATTTGTTGAGATCCTGCGTGAGCGCGACGTGCAGGCCCACTGGTTCGACGTGCGTAAAGTGATGCGTACCAGCGATCGCTTCGGCCGTGCGGAACCAGACGTCGCAGCGCTTGCGGAACTGGCCGCGCAGCAGTTGCTCCCACGCCTGAACGAAACTCTGGTCATTACCCAAGGCTTTATCGGCGGTGAAAGCAAAGGCCGCACCACGACATTAGGACGCGGCGGTAGCGACTATACGGCAGCGTTGCTGGCTGAAGCGCTCCATGCCGCGCGGGTTGATATCTGGACGGATGTACCCGGTATTTACACCACCGACCCGCGCGTAGTGTCTGTCGCACAGCGAATTGCTGAAATTGACTTTGAAGAAGCGGCGGAGATGGCGACCTTCGGCGCGAAAGTGCTGCATCCAGCCACCTTACTCCCAGCCGTGCGCAGCGATATTCCGGTCTTCGTTGGCTCCAGCAAAGATCCGAAAGCAGGCGGCACTCTGGTGTGCAATAAAACCCAAAACCCGCCGCTGTTCCGCGCGCTGGCGCTACGCCGCAATCAAACGCTATTGACGCTGCACAGCCTGAATATGCTGCACTCGCGAGGTTTCCTGGCTGAAGTGTTCGGCATCCTGGCGCGGCATAATATTTCGGTGGATCTGATTACCACTTCAGAGGTGAGCATCGCGCTGACGCTGGATACGACAGGCTCCACCTCAACGGGCGATACGTTACTGACACAGTCTTTATTGATGGAACTCTCCGCATTGTGTCGGGTAGAAGTCGAAGAAGGACTGGCGCTGATCGCGCTGATTGGCAACAACCTGTCAAAAGCCTGTGGTGTTGGTAAAGAGGTGTTCGGCGTACTGGAACCGTTCAATATCCGCATGATTTGTTACGGTGCCTCCAGCCACAATCTGTGCTTTCTCGTGCCGGGAGAAGATGCCGAACAGGTGGTGCAGAAGCTACATCATAACTTATTTGAATAATCTTCCTTCACGTTCCGGGAAACCGATTATTGAAAAAGCGGGCGAAACGGCACAGAAAAAGTAAAATATTGCCGGGTGGCGCAAGCTTACCCGGCCTACACGCTATCCGCCCGTTCCGTATTGCCGTAGACTAAACGCATCGGCTAACTGAGGGCACCCGTATGGCACTCCCCCGTATTACCCAAAAAGAGATGACCGAGCGCGAGCAGCGCGAACTGAAAACGTTGCTGGACCGCACCCGTATTGCGCACGGTCGTCCGCTGACCAATTCTGAAACCAACAGCGTAAAAAAGGAGTACATTGATAAGCTGATGGCGCTGCGTGAGGCTGAAGCGAAAAAAGCCCGCCAGTTGAAGAAAAAACAGGCGCATAAACCTGATACGGAAGCGTCATTCTCCTGGTCGGCGAATACGCCGACGCGCGGCAGACGTTAACGCCCTTTCTTCTTACGCCCCGGCGAGGTAAAGCGTTTACCGCTCGATGCCGGGCGCGCTTTCTCATTGCTTTTTTCGATCGCAACGACCGGACGCTTAATGCCCGCGGTTTTCGGCTTTGGCGTCGCTTTGGTTTTTGTTTTGGCTTCGGAAGAAGAACGCTCAATCAATTTAAACAGATCGATCAGCTCATCGTCCGTCAGATCGCGCCACTCGCCCAGCGGAATCCCGCTCAGGCTGACGTTCATAATGCGCGTACGCTCCAGCTTCGTCACGTCATAACCAAAGTGTTCACACATACGACGGATCTGGCGGTTTAACCCCTGCACCAGGGTGATGCGAAAAACAAACGGCGCTTCTTTCTTCACCTTACATTTTTTGGTGACGGTACCAAGGATCGGCACGCCCGCGCCCATACCACGAATAAACTCGTCGGTAACGGGTTTATCCACCGTCACCAGATACTCTTTTTCGTGATCGTTACCGGCACGCAGAATCTTATTGACCAGATCGCCGTGGTTAGTCAGAAATATCAGCCCCTGCGAATCCTTATCCAGACGGCCAACCGGGAAGATACGTTTGCTATGGTTTACAAAATCGACGATGTTGTCGCGCTCACCATCTTCAGTCGTACTGACAATGCCAACCGGTTTATTCAGCGCAATCAGCACTAAATCATCCGCTTCTCGCGGCTCAATCAACCGACCATTTACTTTAACAACATCCCCGGCGACCACCTGATCGCCAATAGCGGCGCGTTTGCCGTTGATAAAGACATTGCCCTGTTCGATAAAGCGGTCCGCCTCGCGACGTGAACAGATGCCGCTTTCACTGATATATTTATTAAGCCGGATGGATGTGTCAGTCAGCATATTTACTCTCTGAGAAATCTTTTCTACATAAATATCGGTAATGTGACTTACCACATCAAATCGTCGGGAACTTTAAAATCGGCATACGGATCATCTTCGTCTTGTTCTTCCTGACTCAGCGTACTATTCAGGACAATACTGTCCGCATCTCGCTGCGCGATTTTATCGGCGACGCTCGCGGGGATAATCGCATATTCACATTCACCGCTGTTATCGATAACCAGACGCGCAATCGCGAGACGACCATTAATCAGTTGCGTCTGAATAAGCTTATCCACGTCTATTTTTTTGATGACGTTATTATCTGTAAAGTTAAAAGCAATATCGCTTTTAGACACATTGATTCTATTCATTTCAATGAGCTGCTTAACTTGAGCTTTAAACTCTTTCGCTAAAACCGCTTGTTTTTGCTGTTCACTGAATTGTTTATCACGCTCAAGTTGCGCCTTTTTATTTTCTTCCACCGCCTCTCTTGTCTCACGAGCCTGAACGCGTGATTTTTTAGCCGTGCGTTGGACTTTGGCCATTTTTTTGCTGGTCACTAATCCCGCTTGTAGCAGTTGCTCTTGTAAGGTCAGTTTTGTCATTTTCGTTTCTAAACTCGTTAAATAATTTTGCGGATGATTATACCTGTAATTTTTCAGGCTATACCAGATGGCAAACCCGGCCTTTTTTCACTGTTAGCGTCCCTGCGCTTCGCGCTCTTTACCTGTAACACTTTCAACATCATGAGCCACATCAGTAAGGTATAAAATGGATAATGGTAGCATTACTGCGTTTTGACATTTCCTGATGATGTGGAGAAGTAATGGAACTGCTTTTATTAAGTAACTCGACGCTGCCGGGAAAAGCCTGGCTGGAACATGCTCTGCCGCTGATGGCGAATCAGTTGAACGGTCGACGTTCAGCCGTGTTTATTCCGTTTGCCGGGGTCACGCAAACATGGGATGAGTACACGGATAAAACCGCAGAGGTACTTACGCCATTAGGTATAAACGTCACAGGGATTCATCGTATCGCCGCTCCACTTGAGGCGATTGAGAAATCGGAAATCATTATTGTCGGCGGCGGAAATACCTTCCAGCTACTGAAAGAATCGCGTGAACGCGGGCTGCTGGCGCCGATTGCGGACAGGGTAAAGCGCGGCGCGCTGTATATCGGCTGGAGCGCGGGCGCCAATCTTGCCTGCCCGACTATCCGCACGACCAACGATATGCCAATCGTCGATCCAAACGGTTTCGACGCGCTGGGTCTGTTCCCGCTGCAAATTAATCCTCACTTCACTAACGCCTTGCCGGAAGGTCATAAGGGCGAGACCCGCGAGCAGCGTATTCGCGAACTGCTGGTGGTCGCGCCGGAACTGACAGTGATTGGTTTGCCGGAAGGTAACTGGATTCAGGTGAGCAACGGTCAGGCGGTTCTCGGCGGCCCGAATACCACCTGGGTGTTTAAAGCGGGCGAAGAGGCGGTGGCGCTGGAGGCAGGACACCGCTTTTAATCCCAGGTCACATTGAATGCCCGGTAGCGCTACGCGTACCGGGCCTACGTATCGATGCCATCCGGCATCCCAATTAATAATCGCCCCGCTCTTCGTCCTGATCCGGCTGTTCCAGTACGCTATAGGCGACCGAACAGAATAGTGAGTTAAGACGCTTCATATCGCCCAGAAGCCCTAAATGGAGCGAACTGGTCTCAATGCTTTGCACGTTCTGCTGGTGCAGGCGGTCGACATGCGCATGTGAGTATCGGCGATTAAGTATGCGGAAGCGATGTTTACTGCGGCGCAACCGGCGGGCGCTGGTGACATCACCGGAGAAAAAGACCGACATCGCCAGTTGCAGATTACTGAGCAGTTGATCGTAAAGCGCATCCAGTTCTTTCAACCCTTCTTCTGAAAATGCCCGACGCGCCGCCAGCGACTTGTCGGCAATCTCACTGCCCATTCGCTCGATAATATCCGACGCCTGTTCGAGATTCAGGGCCATTTCGATAATCTCCGCCCAACGGCGGGACTCCTCCGCCGCCAGCTCGTCTTTCGGCATTCGCGCCAGATAAAGCTTGATCGCGGTGTAGAGCACGTTAACGTCATCCGCCAGCTTGCGCAGCGTTTTCTCTTCACGCGGCTCGCCGTGCATGACCTTTTTTAACCCTTCCATCATCTGTTCCATCGCATCGCCAATACGCAATACCTCACGAGCAGCATTGGCCAGCGCCAGCGTTGGCGTATCCAGCGCGCTGACATCCAGATGTTTCGGCTTCAGATGGGTATCCAGTTCAGGCTCATCACGAATAATCCGTTTACAAAAACGCGCCATCGGCTCGGCAAACGGCACCATCGCCAGGCAACGCACCAGGTTATAAAAAACGTGGAAATAGATCACCAGCTCTGATTTCGCTAACGGTAGCTCATCCATCAGATTCGCCAGCGGATGTACAAACGGCAGGATGACCAGGCTGCCGATCAATTTGAACAACAGGCTGCCGAGCGCCACACGACGCGCGGCTGCATTGGCGGCGCTGTTATTGAGCATCGCCAGCAACCCCGATCCCAGATTGGCGCCGATAACCAGACACAACGCGACCGGGAACGAAATAATCCCCGCCGCCGTCAGAGTTGCCGTCAGCAACACTGCCGCCAGACTGGAATAACTGATAATGGCGAACATCGCGCCAATCAGCGCATCCAGCATGATGTCGCCGGTCAGCGACGCGAAAATCACCTGCACGCCGTTGGCTTGAGTGATCGGCGTCACCGCCTGCACAATCAGCTCCAGCGCCAGTAAAATCAGGCCAAGCCCGATACCGACGCGACCAAGTTGCCCGGCGCGGGACTGCTTACGTCCCAGAAAGAAGATCACGCCGATAAAAGTCAGTAGCGGCGATAGCCACGACAAATCAAAGGTGAGAATACGCGCCATTAGCGCAGTACCCACATCAGCGCCCAGCACAATCACCAGAGCTGGCGTCAGGGCGACAAGATCCTGGGCGACAAACGACGTTACCAATAAAGTGGTGGCGTTACTGCTTTGTACCAGCGCGGTAACACCGATACCCGCACAAAAGGCGAGCGGTTTCTTTTCCACGCTGCGGCTGAGGACAGTGCGTAGACGCGCGCCAAACACGCGCATTACGCCAGTACGAACGATATGTGTTCCCCATACCAACAGCGCAACGGCAGAAAGTAGATGGAGCAAAGTTAACACGGCGTCAGGTTCTCCTTATCGTTATACGTTTTCCTGAAGCTCACTTGCGATAAATTGCCTGATGGCGCACAGCGTTAAGGCCTACTGGCGTTGCCCGCCACCGGGCTTACCATACGTAATACGGTAGGCTGGATAAGGCGTTTACGCCGCCATCCGGCAAATTCAGCGTAGAGCCTTCCTTCAGTATAAGGGTTTAATTGTAAGAAAGAGACAAGGCACCCAATGAGTGCCTTGTATGTTGTAAGAAAAAGTGACGATTTTATGAATCAATCCGCATCATAGCCCAGGTTCGGCGCTAACCACCGCTCCACGTCCTCAACGCTCATTCCTTTACGGAAAGCATAATCTGTAACCTGATCGCGTTGGATCTGCGCCACCGCAAAGTATTTGCTATCAGGATGGCTAAAGTACCAGCCGGAGACCGACGCGCCAGGCCACATGGCAAAAGATTCGGTGAGCTTCATCCCGGTATGTTTTTCGACATCCAGTAACTGCCAGATAGTGCCTTTTTCGGTGTGTTCCGGGCAGGCAGGATAACCCGGCGCCGGGCGAATCCCCTGGTAGTTTTCGCGGATCAGTTCTTCATTGCTGAGGCTCTCGTTCGGCGCATACCCCCAGTAAACCTTACGCACGCGCTCATGTAGATACTCGGCAAACGCTTCCGCCAGACGGTCGGCAATCGCTTTCACCATGATCTTGTTATAGTCGTCATGCTGCGCCTCGTAAACATCGGCCAGGGCGTCTTCTTCAAGGCCGGCGGTCACTGCGAACGCGCCGATGTAGTCCGCTTTTCCACTTAGTTTCGGCGCGACAAAATCCGCCAGGCAGTAGTTGGCAAAACCGACTTTCTCGGTCTGCTGACGCAGGTGATGGCTGACCGTCAGAACATGAGTACGGGTTTCGTCGCGATAAATTTCGATGTCATCGCCTACGCGGTTTGCCGGGAACAGACCGACCACGCCGCGCGGGTTCAACAGCTTTTCCGCGCTCAGTTTATCCAGCATGTCGTTGGCATCTTTGAACAGCCGTTTGGCCTCCTCTCCCACTACCTCATCTTCCAGAATGCGTGGATATTTCCCGGCCAGCGACCAGGTCATAAAGAACGGCGTCCAGTCGATGTAGTTGCGCAGAGTTTCGATACTGGCTTCCACCTCCTGCACGCCCAGACGATGGGCTACCGGCGGGGTGTAGCGTTCCCAATCAAATGCCAGATCGTTATCGCGCGCCGCTTCCAGCGTAACCGGCGGGGTACGCGGTTTTTTGCGCGCGTGCTGAATACGCACCGTTTCATACTCTTTGCGGGTACGGGCGACAAAATCATCGCGTTGCGTGTCGGATAACAGTGCCGCCACCACGCCCACGGTGCGTGAAGCGTTTTGTACATAGACCGTCGGGCCGCTGTAGTTTTGCTCGATCTTCACTGCCGTATGCGCTTTCGAGGTCGTCGCGCCGCCGATCAGCAGTGGAATGGTAAAGCCCTGGCGCTCCATCTCCTTCGCCACGTTAACCATCTCGTCCAGCGACGGGGTAATCAGCCCGGAAAGGCCAATGAGATCCGCATTAACCTCTTTGGCCGTTTTGAGGATTTTCTCCGCCGGGACCATCACGCCAAGATCGACGATGTCGTAGTTGTTACATTGCAGCACCACGCCGACGATGTTTTTGCCGATGTCATGCACATCGCCCTTCACAGTAGCGATGACCATCTTGCCATTGCTGGAACCTTTCTCTTTGCTGGCCTCGATAAACGGCTCCAGGTAAGCCACCGCCTGCTTCATCACGCGGGCGGATTTCACCACCTGCGGCAGGAACATTTTGCCTTCGCCGAACAGGTCGCCGACCACGTTCATGCCGTCCATCAGCGGCCCTTCTATCACCTCAATCGGGCGGGCAGCCTGCTGACGCGCTTCTTCGGTATCCTGCTCGATAAATTCGGTAATGCCTTTGACCAGCGAGTATTCGAGGCGTTTTTTGACGTCCCAGGAGCGCCATTCCGCTTGCTGGGCATTGGCGGCCTCGTCGGTTTTGCTGCCGCGATATTTCTCGGCCAGTTCCAGCAGACGTTCGGTGCCATCTTCACGGCGGTTGAGAATCACATCTTCAACCGCATCGCGCAGTTCGGCGGGCAGGTCATCATAAATCGCCAGTTGCCCGGCGTTGACGATCCCCATGTCCATGCCGTTGCGGATGGCATAGTAGAGGAACACCGCGTGAATCGCCTCACGCACAGGGTCGTTGCCACGGAATGAAAACGAGACGTTAGAGACGCCGCCGGAGATCAGCGCGTGCGGCAGCTCGCGTTTAATATCTTCACACGCGCCGATAAAGTCCTGCGCATAGTTGTTGTGTTCATCAATACCGGTCGCGACGGCGAAGATGTTCGGATCGAAGATAATGTCTTCCGGCGGGAAACCGACCTCTTTGGTCAGAATATTGTAGGCGCGGCGGCAAATCTCGATTTTACGCTCGCGGGTGTCGGCTTGCCCCTGCTCGTCAAAGGCCATCACCACCACCGCGGCGCCGTAGCGACGCAGCAGCTTCGCATGATGGATAAAGGTCTCCACCCCCTCTTTCATCGAAATAGAGTTAACGATACCTTTGCCCTGAATGCACTTCAGCCCTTTTTCGATAACCTCCCATTTGGAGGAGTCGATCATGATTGGTACACGGGCGATATCCGGCTCACCGGCAATCAGGCTGAGGAAACGCACCATCGCCGCTTCGGCGTCGAGCATCCCCTCGTCCATGTTGATGTCAATAATCTGCGCGCCGCTTTCTACCTGCTGACGGGCCACATCCAGCGCTTCGCTGTATTTTTCTTCTTTGATTAGACGCTTAAATTTCGCGGAGCCGGTAACATTGGTGCGTTCGCCAACATTGACGAACAGGCTGTCATCGCCAATATTTAGCGGCTCCAGGCCAGAAAGACGGCAGGCGACCGGAATGTCCGGCAGTTTGCGCGGCGGCAAATCTTCGACCGCGCGGCTCATCGCCGCAATATGTTCCGGCGTGGTGCCGCAGCAGCCGCCAACGATGTTCAGGAAGCCCGCTTGCGCCCATTCGCGAATGTGCTTCGCCATTGTATCGGCGTCCAGATCGTATTCACCGAAGGCATTTGGCAGACCCGCGTTCGGGTGCGCGGTGACGTAGCACTCGGCAATGCGCGACAGCTCCTGCACATACTGGCGCAGCTCATCCGGGCCTAACGCGCAGTTGAGGCCGAAGGTGAGCGCCCCGGCATGGCGCAGCGAGTTATAAAAAGCTTCGGTGGTCTGTCCAGAAAGCGTGCGGCCAGAGGCGTCGGTGATAGTGCCGGAAATCATGATCGGCAGGTCGACGCCCAACGCCTCAAGCTCCGCTTTTACCGCAAATACCGCCGCTTTCGCATTCAGGGTGTCAAAGACGGTCTCAATCAGAATCAGGTCTGCGCCCCCTTCTACCAGCGCTTTGGTTGATTCACGGTAGGCCGCCACTAGCTGATCGAAGGTGATATTGCGAAACGCCGGGTCGTTGACGTCCGGCGAGATGGAGGCTGTGCGGTTAGTTGGACCCAGCACGCCTGCTACATAGCGCGGTTTTTCTGGTGTTCGCGCGGACCATTCATCGGCGCAGGCGCGCGCCAGTTTGGCTGCTGCGTAGTTAATTTCCGCCGACAGAGATTCCATCTGGTAATCCGCCATCGCGATAGTTGTCGAGTTAAAGGTGTTGGTTTCGATGATATCCGCGCCAGCCTCAAAGTAGGCGTTATGGATAGCCGCGATCACCTCCGGCTTGCTGAGCACCAGCAGGTCGTTGTTGCCTTTCAGGTCGCAGGGCCAGTCGGCAAAGCGTTCGCCCCGAAAATCTTCTTCATGTAGTCGATAACTCTGAATCATGGTGCCCATACCGCCGTCCAGCACCAGAATACGTTCATTTAACTGCGCACGCAGTTGTTCAACTTTGCTGCTCACACTCGCTCCCGACAACGCTCCACGTAACGAGTCATACTGGCACAAAGCGTGCTGGCGGAAAAGAGAACAACGGGCAACATGAGACATGTTCAGCTTGCTACCCGCGTCTGTCACTTCGCCGGATGGCGGCGCAAGCGCCTTATCCAGCCTACAAATTACTCTGCCGGCTCCCAAAACGTAGGCCGATAAGCGAAGCGCCATCGGGCATCCGGTGATTTCCACTCATCCGATCAGTTCAGGAACGCTTGCATTATAATTGAATAAAACGAAAATGATTTCCACGATACAGAAAAAGGAGTCTGCCATGGTTGCCCCTGTTTCCGCGAAACGCGGGAGAAAACCTGCCGCTACCACTGCGCCCGCAACCGGGCAGGTTCAGTCATTAACCCGCGGTCTGAAGCTGCTGGAGTGGATTGCCGAGTCTAACGGCAGCGTTGCGCTCACCGAGCTTGCGCAACAGGCCGGCCTGCCGAACTCTACCACTCATCGTTTGCTTACCACCATGCAGCAGCAGGGTTTTGTACGCCAGGTCGGTGAGCTGGGCCATTGGGCCGTAGGCGCGCACGCATTTATCGTCGGCAGCAGCTTCTTGCAGAGCCGTAATCTGCTGGCGATCGTCCATCCGATTTTGCGCAAGCTGATGGAAGACTCCGGCGAAACAGTCAATCTGGCGGTACTCGATCAGAGCGACCACCAGGCGATTATTATCGACCAGGTGCAGTGTACGCAATTGATGCGCATGTCGGCCCCCATTGGCGGTAAGCTGCCGATGCATGCCTCCGGCGCAGGCAAGGCGTTTTTGTCTCAACTTAGCGAAGAGCAGGTGACCGGGCTACTACACCGCAAGGGGCTGCACGCTTATACTCACGCGACACTGGTGTCGCCGCTCCATTTGAAAGATGACCTCGCTCAGACACGCAAGCGCGGCTACTCCTTTGACGACGAAGAACATGCGCTCGGTCTTCGCTGCGTGGCATCGTGTATCTATGACGAGCACCGCGAACCGTTTGCGGCTCTGTCAATTTCCGGCCCCTGCTCACGTATTACCGACGATCGCGTCACCGAGCTTGGCGCAATGGTGATTAAAGCGGCGAAAGAAGTGACGCTGGCGTATGGCGGTTTTCGTTAAGGCCATTGAGAACAGCATCGTAGGCCTGATAAGCGTAAGCGCCATCAGGCAGTACGGCACACATTGCCGGATGGCGGCGCAGGCGCCTTATCCAGCCTACGATCGATATCATAACGCACGCTGAAGCGCTGGCGGCGGCGATAGGCGTAAACATCTTCTACATGCCCTTCTTTAATACGCGTCTGTAGCGCGCGCCAATAATCGGCGCGGAACAGGTCAGCATGCATCTCTTCAAATAATGGCCCGATACGCGGATCGGCGCATAGCCAGTGGCGAAACTCCTCCGGGAAAACATCGCCCGGCGAGACGCTATACCAGGGTTCGCTGGCCAGTTCATCTTCCGGGTAACGCGCTGGCGGAATATCGCGGAAATTCACTTCCGTCATGTAGCAAATTTCATCGTAGTCGTAGAACACCACGCGGCCATGACGGGTTACGCCGAAGTTTTTAAACAGCATATCGCCGGGGAAGATATTAGCGGCGGCAAGCTGGCGGATCGCATTGCCATATTCTTCTATTGCATCGCGTAACTGCTGGCCTTCTACCTGTTCCAGCCAGATATTGAGCGGTACCATGCGACGTTCAATATAGAGATGGCGGATGACGATGTGTTCCCCAAGATCGGTAATTTTTTCTGGCGCTTCTTGCTGTAACAGCGCCATCAGCGCCGGATCGATTTGCCGTTTATCGAGCACGAAATTCTCAAACTCCTGAGTATCCGCCATACGACCGACGCGATCATGCTCTTTTACCAGTTGATAGCAGGCACGTACATGGGCGGCAGACATCTCTTTCTGCGGGGCGAATTTGTCTTTAATAATTTTAAATACCCGGTCAAAACCTGGCAGGGTAAACACCAGCATCACCATGCCGCGGATGCCAGGAGCCTCAATAAATTTCTCATCACTTTCAGCCAGATAACACAAATACTCGCGGTAGCTTTCGGTTTTCGCATGTTTCTGGCAGCCAATCGCCATATACAGCTCGGCGGTGGTTTTGCCCGGCAGGATTTCGCGCAGCCACTCAACCAGCGCGGCAGGCAGCGGCGCATACACCATAAAATAGGAGCGGGCAAAACCAAATACAATGCTCGCTTCTGCGGTGGTGGTCAGGCAGGTATCGACAAATAATTCGCCCTCATCAGTGCGATGAATCGGCAATAAAAACGGCAGCGTACCGTCAGGTGTGGCTAATTTACCCACCAGCCAGGCCGCTTTATTACGGTAAAACAACTCGTTCGCCACCTGTAAATGGCAGCGAGGTAACGCGTCCTCACCCAATATTTCAGTCAGGTGCGCAATGATGTAGCGGATATCCCGGCTTTTATTCTGCCAGGGCAGGCGCAGCGGTAAGTCGCTGAGTATGCGCATTAACAGCAGCTCCCAGCCGTGATCGGGAAAGAAGTCTTTGGCCAGCGGACGCGGGATAGTACGGAAGCGACGTTCCGGTTGTGAGCTAAAAATAAACAACCGCTCGGGTGTTAACGAGCGGTGGTCAAATAACCGACAATAGACGGAGTTGAAAAAGCTCTCCGCAATCTCGAAGCGCGGATAATCCGGCAACAGCCGGGTATAATGCTCTTTAACGCGTAAAAGGAAATTCGCGTCGGTATTTTTTCCATCGGTAATACAGCGCAGTTGTTCCACCACCAGGCCCACATGATGATCGTAGAGATGGATACGGCTTTTCATCGCCTGCTGGACGGCGTGCCAGTCTGCCTGTTCAAAACGCTGCTGCGCGCCGGAAGTCACTTCCAGAAATCGACCATACTGCGCGTCAAAACCTTGCAGGATGGTTTGAGCAATCAGTAATTCCAGGCCACGCGACATTTTTGTATCCCCATCGGACGCCGGATAGCGCATTCGCTTATCCGGCCTACATCCCTTCGTCGGTCCGGTAAACGTAGCGCCATCGGGCATTGATCAAAACTGCGATTCTTCCGTGGAGCCCGTCAGTGCGGTGACTGAAGAAGCGCCCCCCTGAATGATAGTGGTGACCTTGTCGAAGTAACCGGTGCCCACTTCCTGCTGATGTGAGACGAAGGTATAACCGTCTTTCGCTGCGGCAAACTCCGGCTGCTGAACTTTCTCGACATAGTGCTTCATGCCCTCGCCCTGAGCATAAGCGTGCGCCAGATCGAACATGTTGAACCACATGCTGTGAATCCCCGCCAGGGTGATGAACTGGTACTTGTAGCCCATATCCGATAACTGCTGCTGGAAGCTGGCGATAGTTTTATCGTCCAGATTCTTCTGCCAGTTGAAGGACGGCGAACAGTTGTAGGCCAGCAGTTTGCCCGGATACTTCGCGTGGATAGCATCAGCAAAACGCTTCGCCAGCTCAAGATCCGGCGTGGACGTTTCGCACCACACCAGGTCTGCATAAGGCGCATAAGCCAGACCACGACTGATAGCCTGTTCAATCCCCGCATGAGTACGGAAGAAACCTTCGCTGGTGCGTTCGCCGGTAATAAATTCGCTATCGTATTGATCGCAATCGGAAGTAATCAAATCCGCCGCATCCGCATCAGTACGAGCAATCACCAGCGTTGGAACGCCCATCACGTCTGCCGCCAGACGTGCCGCCACCAGTTTCTGGATCGCTTCTTGCGTCGGCACCAGCACTTTACCGCCCATATGCCCGCACTTCTTCACCGACGCTAGCTGATCTTCGAAGTGAACTGCCGCTGCACCGGCTTCAATCATCGATTTCATCAACTCAAATGCGTTCAGTACGCCGCCAAATCCCGCTTCCGCATCAGCAACGATCGGCAGAAAGTAATCCACATAGCGCGGATCGTTGGGCTCAATGCCGGACGCCCACTGGATCTGATCCGCGCGGCGGAAAGTATTGTTGATCCGATCCACCACCGCCGGAACAGAGTTCGCCGGGTACAACGATTGATCCGGATACATGCTGGACGCGAGGTTAGCATCCGCCGCGACCTGCCAGCCGGAGAGATAGACGGCCTCAATGCCGGCTTTCGCCTGTTGCAGCGCCTGGCCGCCGGTCAGCGCGCCAAGACTGTTGATATAGCCTTTTTTCGCTTCGCCGTGCAGCAGACGCCACATTTTCGCGGCGCCGAGTTGCGCCAGCGTACATTCCGGGTTAACCGAGCCGCGTAATTTCACCACGTCCTCCGCGCTGTACGGGCGGGTAATGCCTTCCCAGCGCGGTTGTGTCCACTCTTTCTGTAATTCTTCGATTTGTTGAGTACGAGTTTTCATGTACAAATGCTCCATATTGTTCTGTGGTGAATTAAGCCAGTAAGCGATAACCCGGCAGGGTGAGGAAGTCGATTAAGTCATCTGAGGTGGTGATTTGCTCCATCAGACGTGCGGCATCGTCGAAGCGCCCTTTGCTGTAGCGGTGCTCGCCCAGCTCGTCCTGGATTACTCGCATCTCTTCCGCCAGCATTTCGCGGAAAAGCGTTTTTGTTACAGGTTTTCCATTACTCAGCGTTTTCTCATGATGAATCCACTGCCAGATAGAGGTTCGTGAGATTTCCGCCGTCGCGGCATCTTCCATCAGGCCATAAATCGGTACGCAGCCATTGCCAGAGATCCACGCTTCAATGTACTGCACCGCGACGCGAATATTGGCGCGCATTCCCGCTTCTGTCCGTTCACCTTCACATGGTTCCAGTAACTGCTTAGCGGTAATCGGCGCATCTTCATCGCGAGTAATGAATAGCTGATTTTTGTGCTCGCCCAGTACCTCGTTAAAGACTGCCATCGCGGTATCCGCAAGGCCGGGATGCGCAATCCACGTACCGTCATGACCGTTGTTAGCTTCCAGCGCTTTATCCGCTTTCACCTTGTTCAGCACTTGCGCATTGCGTTCAGCGTCTTTACTTGGGATAAACGCCGCCATACCACCCATCGCGAAGGCGCCGCGCTTGTGGCAGGTTTTGATCAGCAGGCGCGAGTAGGCGCTCAGGAACGGTTTGTCCATCGTTACCACCTGCCTGTCCGGCAGAACGCGCTCCGGGTGATTTTTCAACGTTTTGATATAGCTGAAGATATAATCCCAGCGACCACAGTTGAGGCCCACAATGTGGTCACGCAACGCATAAAGAATTTCATCCATCTGGAAAACAGCAGGCAGGGTTTCAATCAACAGGGTAGCTTTGATCGTGCCGCGCGGCAGGTTGAAACGGTCTTCGGCATAGCTGAAGACTTCGCTCCACCAGGCGGCCTCCTGCCAGGCTTGCGTTTTTGGCAGGTAGAAGTATGGGCCGCTACCTTTGGCGAGCAACGCTTTATAGTTGTGGAAAAAGTACAGAGCAAAATCAAACAGACTGCCGGGAATCGCTTCGCCACGCCAGGTAACATGTTTTTCAGGCAGATGCAGACCGCGTACACGACAAATCAATACGGCCGGATCGGGCTTGAGCTGATATATTTTTCCGGCTTCGTTGGTATAGCTAATGGTGCCATTAACCGCATCGCGCAGGTTGATTTGACCATCAATAACTTTATCCCAGTCCGGCGCCAGCGAGTCTTCAAAATCCGCCATAAACACTTTCACATTCGCGTTCAGGGCATTGATCACCATTTTACGTTCAACCGGTCCGGTAATTTCCACCCGGCGGTCCTGTAAATCCTCCGGAATACCACGAATCTGCCAATTACCCTCTCTAATGGAAGTGGTTTCCGAAATAAAATCAGGCAACTTACCGTTATCAATATCCTGCTGCTGCTGAATACGTGCAGCCAGGAGTTTATTCCGCTTTGGCGTAAAACGTGTGACTAATTCCGTCAGAAACTCGACTGCCTCAGCGGTCAGGACCTGCTTTTCCAGCTCGCCTGGCGGCCTGGTAAAGGTCAATTCATCGGTTGTGGTTGCCTGTGGATTCATTATGCTGCTCCTCGTCGTTGATCCAGATACATCCCCAATGCGAACGAAGGATCATTGTGCGCTTTTCGTTCAACACAACTAAGACTACCCAATTAAATTTCAAAATCAAAAACAATTTCCATTTTTAACTAAATTTATAATTAACTTATTGATAACAAAGGATATAAAGTTTAATTACATGATGAAGCCAATTTCAAAAATGAAAAAGGCACCCGAAGGTGCCTGATTCATTATGCTGAAACGCTTTAGGATCGTCAGGAGCAGAAGATTAATCCAGGGTTGGATTCATGTGACGCAGATCATATGGCGTAATCTGATAGACATAATAGTTGAGCCAGTTAGTAAAGAGTAAATTACCATGGCTGCGCCAGGTAGCGCGCGGTTTATTTTGCGGATCGTTTTTCGGGAAATAGTTGTACGGAATATCCGGATTTAACCCGGCCTCAACATCACGAAAATATTCACCCGCTAACGTATGAGCGTCATATTCAGGATGACCGGTGACAAACGCAATACGTTTATCTTTGCTGGCAAACAGGTACGCATCCCCCCCTTCTGTTTCGGCCAGAATTTCAAGATCCGTATAATCCCGTATCAGCGCAGCCGGGAAATCGGCATAGCGAGAGTGTGGCGCAAGAAACGTATCATCAAAACCACGCGTCAAAAGAGCATAAGGATGGAGGATGTGATGTTCGTAGACGCCGGAAAGCTTATCTGTACGGGTCTGTTTAGGGATACCATAAAGAATATTGAGCGCGGCCTGAACTGCCCAACAGACAAATAACGTCGAAGTGACGTGATCTTTCGCCCATTCCAGCACCTGTCTAATCTGCGGCCAGTAAGCCACGTCATTAAATTCTACCAGACCCAGCGGCGCACCGGTCACGATAAGCCCATCAAAGTTCTGATCGCAGATATCTTCGAAGTTACAGTAAAAGTTATTAAGATGCTCGGCCGGCGTGTTTCTCGACTCGCGGGCATCTATCCGCAGTAGCTGAATATCGACCTGCAATGGCGAGTTCGACAGCAGGCGCAAAAACTGATTTTCCGTCTCAATCTTCTTCGGCATCAGGTTAAGGATAATGACTTTCAGCGGGCGAATTTCCTGTCCTGTTGCGCGAGAAGTCGTCATGACGAAGACATTTTCCTCACGTAAAAAATTGACGGCGGGCAGCTCGTCCAGCACGCGAATCGGCATAACCTGATAACCTCACGACATACGTTTAGACATCTAGATAGCTGAAGATAACCAGAAATCAGGCGAATGTCGAGTTTGCAGGTTCAAGGTGAGAAAGTTTCACGACAGCATTTGCATTAGAATATAAATAGGCAAAAAAGGAGTGAAGATGATGATTAACATTCGTCGTTCAACGCATGAGGAAGGGGGAAAACTGATTGCTATCTGGCGCCGCTCGGTTGATGCCACGCACCATTTTCTATCAGACGCTTACCGGGCCGAACTGGAAGAACTGGTGAGCGATTTTCTGCCAGAAGCGCCACTATGGGTTGCTGTGACCGATCAGGATGAGCCAGTAGGATTTATGCTACTTACCGGTGAACATATGGACGCTCTGTTTGTCGATCCGGACTTTCGTGGTTGTGGCATAGGCAAACTATTGATTGAACATGCGCTGACGCTGGCGCCTCATTTAACGACCAGCGTCAATGAGCAAAATATCCAGGCCGTCGGGTTTTATAAAAAGACAGGATTTAAAGTAACGGGACGCTCGGAAGTTGACGATCTCGGTAAACCCTATCCCTTGCTGAAGCTGGCGTATGGGTGAACACCTGGAGGGCCCGTAGACCGATAGCCGCCATCCGGCGGTACCGGTACGTGCAGGATACCTGATAGCGCTGCGCTTATCAGGCCTGCAGGGCGGGCGCCAGCCCTTTTGCACAGACGCAAAAAAGCCCATCCGTCAGGATGGGCTCTTTCACTTGTTTGATGCCTGGCAGTTCCCTACTCTCGCATGGGGAGACCCCACACTAC
>JGI2924J29684_1078079_pt1 | contig 30465 bp, 28 predicted proteins | sample BenlonsequencITS_FD_29684 | JGI IMG/M metagenome (IMG submission 29684)
GTCTCTCTCTCTCTCTCTCTCTCTCTCTCTCTCTCTCTCTCTCTCTCTCTCTCTCGATTTACGTTCCCCGCTGGCTGTACGCGAACGCCGCCAGAAGCAACACTCCGAGAGCGACGAAGAGACTCCAGTGAGCGATCGCCGACCCTCGCAACGGTTCGGGGAGGTTGACCAGCCCAGTCGCCTGCATCAGTCCGAACGCGACGAGCAACCCGCTGGCGACCGAGACGAGCCCGACCGCGAGTCCCTGCTGGAGCCCCCACCTGGCTTCGCGGGACGCTTGCGCACTGTCGGTCGTCGGCTCGGCCATCTCTCCGGCCTCGGGCGCAGTTCCGATGACCTTGTCGTCTTCGTCGTGCCTTCGCCGTTCGCCGTCGCTATCGCCCGTGTCCTCGACGTACCCCAGCGTCTCCCTGTCGCCGGATTCGGTGTCCTGCTCCGGTCCTCCCGTCTCGTCTCGAGATCCGTGCTCGTCACTCATCGTCCCTCGTACCCGGCGAACACGGGTTATCGTTTCACCTGCATCAACAGGCTTCGGCGGAGGCGAGGGTTTCGCCCTCGCTGCCCGTTCGACCACGTCATCGTCACCGTCCTCCACGTACTCTTCGGCATGCGGTTCGGGGCGGAGATCGGCCTCGGCGCGCTGGCCGCGGTGACGGTCGTCTCGACGGCCGGCACCCTCGTCGGCGGCCTCGGCCTCGTGACGGGTAGCCACGTCGCGCAGGCGACCGGCGCCCGCGAAGTCGAGTAGCCTCCCGGCGACGGAACGCCGTCGGCGCGCACTGCTCCGTAATCTGCCGGTACCCACCCGGCGTTTTTGACCGGCGACCTGGACCGAGACGTATGTCCGAACGCCGTCGGTGGGACGGTCATCGCCTCGTCTGGATCGCGCTCGGACTGGTTCTCGCAGTCGCTGTCGGCTTCGCCCTCTCTCAGTACATCGGGGCCGTCCTCTTCGCTCTCTTCCTCTACTACGCGACACGACCGGCCTACCGCCGGTTGAATCGCCACCTGGACCATCCGAATATCGTGGCGTCGGTGACGATCCTGCTCGTGGTCCTTCCGATGCTTGTGATCGTCGCGTATGCGGGGTCGTGGCGCCCCGGGAGCTGGATCAGTTCCTCGCCGCGAGCGACCTCGAAGTGGTCCGGTCGGCGCTCGAACCGTACCTGTTACCGGTTCACCAGGGTGACGTGAGTGCACTTTGGGACGCGCTTCCGACCGGCACCGCTTCGGTCGGTTCTCTCGCACAGCAGGGCCTCCCGGGTGCTTTCGGGCGCCTCTCGTCGGCTGCCGGACTCGTCTTCGCGGTTCTCGCCCGCTTTTTCCTCATGATCACGTTCCTCTTCTACCTGCTTCGGGACGACTGGAAGCTTCGTCGCTGGTTCGTCCGGAGCGTCGACCACGACGAGGCAGTCGTCTCGTTCCTCGACACGGTCGACGACGACCTCGAAGTGATCTTCGTCGGCAACCTCGCCGTCGTCGGCATCGCAGCGGTGTTCGCTGCCGTCTCTTACTACGCACTCAACCTCCTCGCGCCGGGCGGCACCGTCGTCGGCGTCCCCGTATTGCTCGCCCTGCTCATCGGTATCGGGACGCTGATACCGGCGGTTGGTATGAAGATCGTCTACGTCCCCTACGGGATCTATCTCCTTGGACTCGCCCTCGGCACGGCCACGCCGCTGTGGCACCCGATCGTCTTCTTCGCCGTCTCGTTCACGATCGTCGATACGATTCCAGATTTCTTCGCCCGGTCGTTCCTCTCGGCGCGAAGCGGCGTCCACATGGGGCTCGTCCTCCTGGGGTACTTCCTCGGCACGCTCGCCTTCGGCTGGTACGGGCTGTTCCTCGGCCCGATCGTCGTGGTCCTGCTGGTCCACTTCGCCGACGATGTCTTTCTTGACCTTGCGGGCGCCCTGTTGGAAGACTGATGAATTTCGGCGACGTTCCTCCGCGAGACCTCCTGCCGGCTCGAGCGGGTGAGGACCCCAGCGACCGAGAGCTTGCTGATCACGCTCTCCCCAGACGTGAGGCCCCTTCGGCGACACGTCAGTCCTCCCCCGAACCGGCGTCTGACCGTTCCTCCGACGGCGCCGCGCCGTCGGTCGTCAGACCGGCGAGATAGGCCGCCCGGTACCGCCGCAGCTTCCGATAGAGCAGGTACCCGAAGAACCCGACGTACCCGAGGACGTAGACGAGAAACGCCGCGAGTTCCGGGAGCCCCGTAGCCGCTCGGATCAGCGCGGTTGCGAGTCCGACGGTGGCGTTGTAGGTCGCGTGGATCAGGGCGGCGATGATGAGCCCTTTTACCACGATCGGCCCCCGATTTCCGGGATTGAACTTTGCCAGTCCCAGATAGTACCCCGCGAAGGACGAGTAAACGACGTGTCCGGGCCCGGCCAGGGCACGTGTCGCCGTGATGTCGCCGCCGATCCCGATCAGGTCCAGCCCGAGCCTGACGCCGCCGACGTCACCGATCGCGCGAGTGATGTAAAGCGCGTTCTCGATCGTCGCGAATCCCAGTCCGGCTATCGCGCCGTACACCGCCCCGTCGATGACCGCGGCGAACCGCTCATCGTTGTAGGCGTATAGCCGGACTGCGAGCAATTTTACCGTCTCCTCGACCGGGCCCACGACGAGGTAGAAAAAACAACACCATGCCGACGAGTTCCAGGGTCGCAAATACCGGCTGGAGGATGCCGTTGAGGACGGCTGCAAATCCGGCCGTTACGACCCCGAGCAGGAAGGTGATGGCGAGCAGGGACAGCGGTTCGCTCGCCGTCGCGTCGCTCAGCCAGACGTACCCCGCGAGCGCCACGGCCGGGAGGGCCGACGCCACCGTCAGCGCGCCGATCGCCGGATCCGTGAACAGGCTGAGGCCGCCGATCGCGATGAACGTCGCCAGCGCGAGCAGGACCACGATGACTTGCCCGGTACGGACGAGCAGCCAGAAGATGCCGACCGAGAGACTGTCGAGCCGAGATCGCTCCTCCCACGTCGTGATTCCGTAGAGATCCCGCTCGTCGTTTGCCGCCTGAACGGGATCCGTGTCGTCGCCGCTCATGAACTCCATTTACGGGACCGATCGTTAAATGACAATACCATACAGCAGATATCCCGAGTTATTCGTACCTGATGAAGCCACAAAGACAGTACCGTCTGACGGCACTAATTGGTACCCTGTCCAGTCGGCTGTGCCCTGGTAGGTGGTTTGAAGGGAGCGTTCGTCTCAATCGGCGTCCATTTCTGGTAATCGATTGGAGAAGGTGAATTTGGACGCGCGATTCACGCGCGGATGATCGATTTCGGGCTCGGTGAGGCGGAGGTACGTACTCTTCGACCCGGCTTCGTCGACAGGCATCCAATAAAACTCCGACTGGCCGTCACAATAGACGGCAAATGCGTCTATGCTGTCATCATAATCGACCATCGTTACGGATCCATCCCTGGTCGTCTTGCTTGCGGTTTTGAATCGGATGACATCATCCTCGACCCATCCGGTCTTGCACTGCACTTTGAGAACCGAGGATCCGGTGTCAACAAGAAGGTCGTACGGGTCGTTGTCTCCGTACGGTATCGATACCGAGTAGCCCGCCGCAACCAGCTGGGCCAGTATCCGTACCTCCGTTATGTCGCCGACTTGTTTCGTGTTCATTGCACGAGGCCCTGGCGCGTCATCGAATATGAACTGTCGGCTGTGCCCTGTTACGGCTCGTCCCACGACCAGCAAGCACACCGGTCGCTCGTTGGAGTAAAAATCGAAGAAGCGCCCGAGGCGGGATTTGAACCGAATTCAGACGTGCTCGCTCCCTTCGTTCGCTGCGCGCGACTGACAGGGCTCAAAATCCCTTTGTAGGGTCTTTTCCGCTCACGGATGTCGAGCACACGCTACGCGGTGCTCGCCGAAATTGTTCGCGGAAGAAGACGCCCGAGGCGGGATTTGAACCCGCGTCACGACCGTGACAGGGTCGTATGATGGGCCACTACACCACCCGGGCCTCTGCACTCATACGTATCCGGGAGATATGTATAAGGCTTTCCAATCGAAGGCGGTGTGGTAGGGGAGAACGCGACACTGCTCGGGGGCGAGCTCGACCGGCGGGCCCTTGGCACAGTGACGTACGGTCTCGCGCACGCGTAACAAAAAAATTCGGTTACTGTGGATCTCCCCCAAAGGGATATATGGGTGAGTGCGGTATCGCCACGTGTGAACGGCTGGTCCGGCTCGGACCGCCGGGTCGGATAGCGACGCTACCCGGGGTAAGTTAGTAATGGTTAAATGCCCTGGGCCGCTAGCCGTCTGTAGTATCTCGTGACAGCCACTTCTCTCCCGGTAGCTGACAGCCAGCCCCTGACCTACACATGGTAGACGTAAGCCAACACGAACTCGTTCCCGAGCACTCCGTCCTCGACAAGGCGGCCATCGAGGACGTGCTCGACGAGTACGACATCGATCGCACAGACTTACCAAAGATCAAGCGTACCGATCCGGCCCTGCCCGACGATGCCGAGGTCGGCGACGTCATCAAAATCGTCCGTGACTCGCGGACGACGGACCAGGCAATCGTATACAGAATGGTGGTCGACTGATGAGCATCGACAGAGCCGCACGACGAGAAATTTCGCGTGAATACTTCTCCGCGGAGCGCCTCGCGGAGCATCACTTCCGATCGTTCAATTCCTTCCTCACTCGCGGCATGCAGCGTGTGGTGGACGAGAAGGAGACGATCGACACGGACATCGGCGACAAGGAGGGTGAAGAGCCCGTCTTCGTCGAACTCGGCGACGTCCGCGTCGTCACCCCACGAGTGCGGGAAGCCGACGGCAGCGAGGAACTGCTCTACCCCCAGGAAGCCCGCCTGCGTAACATCACCTACTCTGCGCCCGTCTTCATGGAGATGGCCATCGTCAAGGGCGAGGAAGGCGACGAGCGCGTCGTCGACTCGACCGAGACGAAGATCGGCCGGATGCCGATCATGGTCGGCTCCGAGAAGTGTAACATCGCCGGCTTCTCCGACGAGGAACTCGTCGAGATCGGCGAGGACCCCGCCGACCCCGGCGGCTACTTCATCGTCAACGGCTCCGAGCGCGTGCTGATGACGAGCGAGGACCTCGCGCCGAACAAGATCCTGGCGGAGTACGACACCAAGTACGGCGACGAGATCCAGGTCGCGAAGACCTTCTCTCAGCGTCGTGGCTACCGCGCGCTCGTCCTCTGTGAGCGCACCCGCGACGGCCTGCTCGAAGTGTCGTTCCCGTCGGTCTCGGGTTCGGTCAACTTCGTCACGCTCGTTCGCGCACTCGGGCTCGAGTCGGACGAGGAGATCGTCCACAAAGTTTCGAACGACCCCGAGATCGTCAAGTACATGCTGGAGAACCTGGAGGAAGCCGACGTCCAGACCGAGGAGGAGGCGATCGAAACCCTCGGGCAGCGCGTCGCTTCCGGCCAGGGTAAGAACTACCAGTTGAAGCGAGCCAACTACGTGATCGACCGCTACCTCCTGCCGCACCTCCACGAGGAGGGCGTCGACGAGGAGGACGTCCGGATCAACAAGGCGCACTACCTCTGTCGGATGGCCGAGGCGTGTTTCGAACTCGCACTCGGGCGCCGCGATTCCGACGACAAGGACCACTACGCGAACAAGCGCCTCAAGGTCAGCGGCGACCTGATGAAGGACCTCTTCCGGACGGCGCTGAACAAGCTGGCTCGCGACGTGAAGTACCAGCTCGAACGCGCCAACATGCGCAACCGGAACCTCTCGGTCAACACGGTCGTCCGCTCGGACGTCCTGACCGAGCGCTTAGAACACCCGATCGCGACCGGCAACTGGGTCGGCGGGCGCTCCGGCGTGAGTCAGCTGGTCGACCGAACGGACTACATGGGCGTTCTCTCCCACCTGCGCCGACTGCGATCGCCGCTGTCGCGTTCGCAGCCACACTTCGAGGCACGGGACTTGCACGCGACCCAGTGGGGTCGTATCTGTCCCTCGGAGACGCCCGAAGGACCGAACTGCGGACTGGTGAAGAACTTCGCGCAGGCGATGGAGCTCTCACAGAACGTCGCGGACGAACAGTCGCTCAAACGAGAACTGGCGTCGATGGGGGTCGAGGGAATTCCGGGCCTCGAACGCGCCGACCGAACACCGGCAGACGACTAATATGGCGAGTCAACAACAACGAGAGGCGAAGGTGTACGTCAACGGGTCGCTGGTGGGCACCCACCCGGACCCGAACGAGCTGGCCGAACAGATCCGCGAGGCGCGTCGCGTCGGCGACGTTTCCGAGATGGTCAACGTCTCGGTGAAAGAACGAACGCGTGAAGTCATCGTCAACGCCGACGCCGGACGGGCCCGCCGTCCGCTGATCGTCGTCGACGACGGCGAACCGCGCATCACCGAGGCCGAGATCGAGGCGCTGAACGATGGTGATCTGGAGTTCGAAGATCTGGTCGCGCACGGCTCGATCGAGTTCATCGACGCCGAGGAGGAAGAGGACATCTTCGTCGCCGTCGACGAGGACGACCTCACCGAGGACCACACGCACCTAGAGATCGATCCACAGCTGATCTTCGGGATCGGTGCAGGGATGATCCCCTACCCGGAACACAACGCGAGTCCGCGCATTACGATGGGGGCGGGGATGGTCAAGCAGTCGCTCGGCCTGCCGAGCGCCAACTACCGCATCCGGCCCGATACGCGCCAGCACTTGCTGCACTACCCGCAGCTCTCGATGGTCAAGACCCAGACCACCGAACAGATCGGTTTCGACGAGCGGCCCGCCGCGCAGAACTTCGTCGTCGCCGTGATGAGCTACGAGGGGTTCAACATCGAGGACGCGCTGGTCATGAACAAGGCGTCGGTCGAGCGCGCGCTCGCTCGGTCACACTTCTTCCGCACCTACGAGGGCGAGGAGCGACGCTACCCCGGCGGCCAGGAAGATCGCTTCGAGATCCCCTCTCAGGACGTGCGCGGCGCCCGCGGTGAGGACGCCTACACGCACCTGGACGAGGACGGCCTCGTCAACCCCGAGACCCGCGTCGACGAGAACTCGGTCCTGCTCGGCAAGACGAGTCCACCGCGATTCTTGGAGGAACCGGACGACATGGGCGGCCTCTCGCCTCAGAAGCGCCGTGAAACGTCAGTGACGATGCGCTCGGGCGAGAGCGGCGTCGTCGACACGGTCACGCTGATGGAGGGTGAGGACGGCTCGAAGCTCTCGAAAGTCTCCGTGCGCGACGAGCGGATCCCCGAACTCGGGGACAAGTTCGCGTCCCGGCACGGCCAGAAGGGCGTCGTGGGCCACCTCGCACCGCAGGAGGACATGCCGTTCACGCAAGAGGGTGTCGTGCCCGACCTCGTCGTCAACCCACACGCGCTGCCGTCGCGGATGACGGTCGGGCACATTCTCGAGATGATCGGTGGCAAGCTCGGCTCGATGGAAGGCCGACGCGTCGACGGGACGCCGTTCCTCGGCGAGGACGAGGACGAACTCCGCGGTGGGCTGGAAGACGCCGGGTTCAACTCCGCCGGCAAGGAGGTCATGTACTCGGGCGTCACCGGCGAGAAGATCGAGGCTGAGATCTTCGTCGGCGTGATCTTCTACCAGAAGCTCTACCACATGGTCTCGAACAAGCTGCACGCCCGTTCACGCGGGCCGGTGCAGGTACTGACCCGTCAACCGACGGAGGGACGAGCCCGCGAAGGTGGGCTTCGTATCGGGACGATGGAGCGGGACGTCTTCATCGGCCACGGTGCGGCCCTGACGCTGAAGGAACGCCTGCTCGACGAGTCCGACCGCGAGTACATCCACGTCTGCGGCAACTGTGGCATGAGTGCCGTCGAGAACGTCGAACAACGGCGCGTCTACTGTCCGAACTGTGACGAGGAGACCGAGATCCACGAGATCGAGATGAGTTACGCGTTCAAACTCCTCTTGGACGAGATGAAAGCCCTCGGGATCGCGCCGCGACTCGAACTGGAGGATGCCGTCTAACCATGCAACACAGTACACCAAAAGAGATCGGATCGATCAGTTTCGGGCTCATGGAGCCCGAGGAGTACCGGGAGATGAGCGCGACGAAGATCATCACCGCCGACACCTACGACGACGACGGCTTCCCCATCGACATGGGGCTGATGGACCCGCGTCTCGGCGTGATCGACCCCGGACTGGAGTGTAAGACCTGCGGGAAACACTCCGGCTCCTGTAACGGCCACTTCGGCCACATCGAACTCGCCGCGCCCGTCATCCACGTCGGCTTCACGAAACTCATCCGGCGACTCCTCCGGGGCACCTGTCGAGAGTGCTCTCGACTGTTGCTCACCGAGGACGAGCGAGGGGAGTTCCGCGACCAGATCGACGAGTCGCGAAAACTCGGCCGTGACTTAAACGACGTGACGAAGGCGGCGATCCGACAGGCACGAAAGAAGGATCGCTGTCCGTTCTGTGGCGAGATTCAGTACGACATCGACCACGAGAAGCCGACCACGTACTACGAGGTCCAGGAAGTTCTCGCGAGCGAGTACTCCCAGCGCATCGCCGGTGCGATGCAGGGCGACGAGGAGGAAGGCATCGAGCGGACGACGCCGGACGAACTCGCAGCGAAAACCGAGATCGACCTCACGCGGGTCAACGAGATCCTCTCGGGTTCGTTCCGCCCGCGCGAAGAACAGCGCGAGGCGATCGAGAAGGCCCTGAGCATCGACCTCACCGAGGAGGACACGAACAAGCTGATGCCCTCCGATATCCGCGATTGGTTCGAGGCGATCCCGGACGAGGATATCGAGGTGCTCGGTATCGATTCCGACCGCTCGCGACCGGAGTGGATGATCCTCACCGTGTTGCCGGTACCGCCGGTCACTGCACGGCCGTCGATCACGCTCGACAACGGGCAGCGCTCGGAGGACGACCTCACGCACAAGCTGGTCGACATCATTCGGATCAACCAGCGCTTCATGGAGAACCGTGAGGCGGGTGCGCCACAGCTGATCATCGAGGACCTCTGGGAACTGCTGCAGTACCACGTCACCACGTTCATGGACAACGAGATCAGTGGCACGCCGCCGGCCCGACACCGCTCGGGGCGCCCGCTGAAGACCCTCAGCCAGCGACTCAAGGGCAAGGAGGGGCGCTTCCGGGGCTCGCTCTCCGGGAAGCGTGTCAACTTCTCCGCCCGAACCGTCATCTCGCCGGACCCGACGCTCAGCTTAAACGAAGTCGGCGTGCCGGATCGCGTCGCGTCGGAGATGACTCAGACGATGCTCGTCACCGAGCGTAACGTCGAGGAGGCGCGTCGCTACGTCGCGAACGGGCCGAACACGCACCCCGGCGCGAACTACGTTCGTCGCCCCGACGGCCGGCGACTGAAGGTGACCGAGAAGAACGCCGAGGCGCTCGCGGGCATGACCGAGCAGGCAGACGAGGAGGGCGTTCAAACGGTCGGCCCCGGCTGGGAGGTCAACCGCCACCTCGTCGACGGCGACATCATCATCTTCAACCGGCAGCCGTCGCTGCACCGGATGTCCATCATGGCCCACGAGGTCGTGGTGATGCCGTACAAGACGTTCCGTCTCAACACCGTCGTCTGTCCGCCGTACAACGCCGACTTCGACGGCGACGAGATGAACATGCACGCCCTCCAGAACGAGGAGGCCCGTGCCGAGGCTCGCGTCCTCATGCGTGTCCAGGAACAGATCCTCTCGCCACGCTTCGGTGAGAACATCATCGGCGCCATCCAGGACCACATCTCGGGAACCTACCTGCTGACTCACGAAAACCCGCACTTCAACGAGACGCAGGCGTTGGACCTCTTGCGAGCGACGCGGATCGACGAACTGCCCGAGCAGAGCGGGACCGAGGAGGACGGCACGCCGTACTGGACCGGTCGGGCCATCTTCTCCGAACTCCTCCCCGACGACCTGAACCTCACGTTCACCGGCACCGTCGGCGAGGACGTCGTCATCGAGGACGGCCAGCTGGTAGAGGGCACCATCGCCGAGGACGAAGTCGGTGGCTTCGGCGGCGAAATCGTCGACACGATCACGAAGGTCTACGGCAACACGCGCGCACGGATCTTCATCAACGAGCTGTCGACGCTCGCGATGCGGACGATCATGCACTTCGGGTTCTCGATCGGGATCGACGACGAGACGATCGAACCCGAGGCTCGCGAACAGATCGACGAGACCATCGACGACGCGTACGATCGCGTCCAGGAACTCATCGAGGCCTACGAGCGCGGTGAACTCGAGAGTCTGCCGGGTCGGACCTTGGACGAGACCCTCGAGATGAAGATCATGCAGACGCTCTCGCGTGCCCGTGACAACGCGGGGACGATCGCCGAAGAGCACTTCGAGGGCGACAACCCGGCCGTCGTCATGGCCGAGTCCGGGGCCCGTGGGTCGATGCTCAACCTCACCCAGATGGCCGGCGCCGTCGGCCAGCAGGCGGTCCGCGGCGAGCGGATCAACCGCGGCTACGAGGATCGAACCCTCAGTCACTACAAACCGGACGACCTCTCGGCCGAGGCCCACGGCTTCGTCGAGAACTCCTACACGGCCGGACTCACGCCGCGGGAGTTCTTCTTCCACGCGATGGGTGGCCGCGAGGGCCTGGTCGACACGGCAGTCCGGACCTCCAAGTCCGGGTACCTGCAGCGTCGACTCATCAACGCCCTCTCGGAACTCGAAGCGCAGTACGACGGCACCGTCCGGGACACCTCGGACACGATCGTCCAGTTCGAGTTCGGCGAGGACGGCACCTCCCCGGTGCAGGTCTCTTACGACGAGGACTTCGACATCGACGTCGAGGGAATCGCCGATCGCGTCATCGACTCGGAGTTCGAAGACGAGCGCGAACGCGCACAGTTCCTCGGCGACAGAGCCCGTCCGACCAACCTCTCCGAGCACGCAGACGATCGCCTCGGCGACGAGACGGGGGTGACCTCCGATGACTAATCCGAGTGCCCTCGGCCTCGACGCTGACGTCGAAGCCGTCGTCGAGGATACGGACCTTCCACCGCGACTCAAAGATCGCGTCTACGAGACGCTCGCCGAGCGCGACGAGTTGACCATCGAACAGGCCGACGACGTCGCGCAAGCGGTCGAGAGTCAGTATCGCGATACTCGCGTCGACCCGCTCGATCCGGTTGGGACGGTCTCGGCACAGTCGATCGGCGAACCGGGAACGCAGCTGACGATGAACACGTTCCACTACGCCGGCGTCGCGGAGATCGACGTCACGCAGGGGCTGCCACGGCTCATCGAGCTGGTCGACGCCCGGAAGACGCCCGACACGCCGACGATGACGGTCCACCTGGACGAGGAGTACGCGACCGAGCGCGAGAAAGCCCACGAGGTCGTCTGGAAGATCGAGGCGACGAAGATTCTCGCGCTGGGGGACGTCTCGACGAACGTCGCCGACATGCGCGTCGTCATCTCGCTCAACGAGGACACGCTGAACGAACGGATGATCACGGCCGAAGAGGTCGCCGAGATCATCGAAGATCAACTCGGCGTGAAGACCGTCCAGAACGGGACCACCGTCGAGTTCGGTCCGGAGGAACCGTCCTATCGCGATCTCCTCCAGCTCGTCGAGGAGTTGCGCGAGATCACGTTCAAGGGTATCGAGGACATCTCCCGGGTCGTCATCCGCCGCGAAGAGATGGATGACTCGCCGTTCGACGCCGACGAGGAGTTCGTCCTCTACACGGAGGGGTCGGCCTTCGGCGATGCACTCGCTATCGAGGGCGTCGACGCGTCGCGGACGACCTGTAACAACATCCACGAGATCTACCGCAACCTCGGCGTCGAGGCCGCCCGCGAGATCATCATCGAGGAGACGAAGAACACGCTGGTCGAACAGGGCCTCGACAACATCAACGTCCGTCACCTGATGCTGGTCGCGGACATCATGACCAACGAGGGGACGATCGAATCGATCGGTCGCCACGGTATCGCCGGCAACAAAGAGAGCGTGCTCGCCCGGGCGGCCTACGAGGTGACGGTCAACCACCTGCTGAACGCCTCGATCCACGGCGAGATCGACTCGATCGACGGTGTGATCGAGAACGTCATCGTCGGTCGGCCGGTGAAACTCGGCACCGGTGACGTCGACCTGCGGATGGGCTCGACGAGCAGCGACACCACGGCCGACTGATGGACCTCACCCTCGACGACGACGCCCGCCGCTTTCTCGCCCTCTTCGAGGACGTCACTGGCGTGCCCGGCCGTGACTGTCTCCAGCTCGACGATCGGCTGGTGATCGTCGTCGCACGCGGTCACATCGCCGAGGCGATCGGCCGCGGCGGCGAGACGGTCGATCGGTTCGAAGAGCGGGTCGACCAGCCGGTCAGGCTCGTCGAGTACGCGGACGACCCGGCCGACTTCGTCGCCAACGCGCTCGCGCCGGCAGCCGTCTACAACGTCACGATGAGCGAGAACGACGATACCGTGGCCTACGTCGAGGTCGCCGACGAAGACCGCGGCGTCGCGATCGGCCGAGACGGACGGACGATCGATGCCGCTCGCCGACTCGCGGCGCGCCACTTCGACGTCGACGACGTCCAGCTAACCTGAGTGCGGTTTTGGCCGTTCATTCGCTCTTTTCGTGTGCCCGAGGGCCGTGACGGCTGTCGGTTTCGATCTCTCTGTAACCGCGATAGATGAGAATGCTTATGCCGTGAACACGCCATTCGTATGATAGAAACGTGCCGGCGTCCGTGCTGGGCGCCCGCGTCACGCGAGGGACCTCCGAATCATGGCACTCAGTTCGATGCTCGTCGTCACCGTCATCGCGGTCGCAGTCGGATTCGTCGGCACCTGCGCGCTGTGTCTGGATCGTGGCCGTGTCCGCCACACCGTGGCAGCTCGGCGTGGTCGGGTCCGTGAACTGGCTCCCTACGTCGGCGCCGCCGGCTTCTTCCTCCTGGCGAAGTTCCTCACGTCCGAGTACAGCGTCCGGCTCTCCCAGCGGATCGGCTGGAACATTACTGACGAGATCTACGCCGTCGAGGGGGAGTTCGTCGCCGTTCTCCAGCGTGTCGTGCCGGACGTGACCGTCGAAGTCTTCTCGGCGCTCTACATGTTCGGCTTTCCGTATCTGCTGGCGACGGCACCGATCCTGTACGTCACGATGTCGTCGTTGCGCCGGTTCAAGGAGCTGCTGGTCGCGTACCTTCTCAACTACGTCGTTGGCGGCGTTGCCCTCTACACCCTCTTTATCGCGTACGGGCCGCGGAACCACCTGGACTCGGTCGAGGGATTGATGTACGACTTCTACCCGCAGACGCAGGACCTGACGGCCGCGATCGCGGACAACACGAACGTCTTTCCCTCGCTTCATACGTCCCTGTCGGTCGTGGTCTTGCTGTTCGCCTGGCGAACCCGCCGGGAGTTCCCGAAGTGGTTCGTCCTCGCCGCAATCCTGGTGTCCGGTGTCGTCTTCTCGACGATGTACCTGGGGATTCACTGGGCGATCGACGTCGTCGCTGGCATCGTCCTGGCACTCTGGAGCGTCGCCGCGGCGGAGTACATCGTCGGCTCCATCGAAGGGGAGCGTGATCGTCGGTCCGTCGAGCGCAGCAGTGAGTTCGCGACCGATCCGGAGACTGGTGATTGACCGGCCGCGTCCCGGCCGGGCCTCGTAACCGACCGACCACGCATCGAGCAGACAGTATCGTCCCCGAAACGCCACGAGATCGCTTCATCGACCCTCGTCGACCGCTCTCGTCGCTTCGTTTCCGATCCAAAAGGGGATGCTTAAGTGTGTTCGTCGGATACCGACGGGTACTATGGCAAACGGCAAATACGCCGCGCGGAAGCTGAAGAAGGACCGCCAGTCACAGCGGTGGTCCGACTCGGACTACGCGCGACGCGCTCGTGGCCTTCGCGAGAAGTCGGACCCGCTCGAGGGTGCCCCGCAGGCCCGTGGTATCGTCCTTGAGAAGATCGGCATCGAGGCAAAACAGCCCAACTCGGCTATCCGAAAGTGTGTCCGGGTCCAGCTCATCAAGAACGGGAAGCAGGTCTCGGCGTTCTGTCCCGGCGACGGCGCGATCAGCTTCATCGACGAGCACGACGAGGTCACCATCGCCGGCATCGGTGGGGCGAAGGGTCGTGCGATGGGTGACATCTCCGGTGTCAACTACAAGGTTGAGAAGGTAAACGGTGTCTCGCTCATCGAACTGGTCCGCGGTAACGCAGAGAAACCGGTGCGATAACATGAGCGCAGAAGAGCAAACCGACGCAGACGCCGAGGCCGAGGCTGAGGATGAGGACTCCGTCGCTGCGAAGCTATTCGGCCGCTGGGACGTCGCCGGCATCGAGTACAACGACCCCTCGACCAAGCGCTACATCACGGTCACGCCAGTCGCGCACACCGCGGGTCGTCACGCCTCGAAGCAGTTCCAGAAGTCCGAAATCTCGATCGTCGAGCGCTTCATCAACCGCTTGATGCAGACCGAAGAGAACACGGGCAAGAAACAGCAGACGCTCTCACTCGTCCGCGATGCCTTCGAACTCGTTCACGAGCGCACTGACGAGAACCCGATCCAGATCCTCGTCACTGCCGTCGAGAACGCCGCTCCGCGTGAGGAGACCGTCCGCCTGAAGTACGGTGGCATCTCCGTGCCGAAAGCTGTCGACGTCGCCCCACAGCGCCGCGTCGACCAGGCACTGAAGTTCCTCGCCGAGGGTGCCCAGAGCGCCTCGTTCAAGTCGCCCACGCCCGCCGAGGAGGCCATCGCGACCCAGCTCGTCGGCGCCGCCGAAGGTGACGTCGGCACCTACGCCGTCGGACAGAAAGAAGAGAAAGAGCGCGTCGCTGCTGCCGCAAGATAATCGGTTCGCGTTTTGAGTTGCGTTTCTCCCGACAGATCGGTGCTGAGTGCCATCTCCGTGAGGCGGAGCCGTTCGCGCGTCGAGCGGTCTGCAACGACGCCTTCTGTCACGAAGCGTACGTAAATTCCGTTCAGGAAGCGATTATGTGGGCGCCGTCGCTAGATCCGTCCGAGCACTCGTGGCATTTGCGTATTCAGATCGGACGATTCTCTCGTACTACGGCTTCATGGCCACCTATTCGGTCGGGTTCATCTGGCCGATCTTCACGTTGTTTTTGCTCTGGAACGACCTCTCGTTCACCGAAATCGGACTGTTGAGCGCGGTTTCGGCGGTCCTCGTCGTCGTCCTCGAGGTGCCCACCGGCTATCTGGCCGACCGGATCGGACGGCGTCGCGTGCTCCTGCTGGGATTGCTCGCGATGGCGGCCTCGCTGCTGGGGTTCGTCGTCGCGGCGGCCTTCTGGCAGTTCGTGGTCCTCTACGCGCTCTGGTCGATCTCGACCGCGTTTCACTCCGGGACGGCGGATGCCTGGCTCTACGACACCTTGCGTGAGTCGGTACGAGAAGACGAGTTTACGCGCATCCGTGGGCGGGGCGGGGCGATATACGAGTGGACGTCGGCGGCGACGATGATCGTCGGGGGGCTGTTGTACGTGCTCCATCCGACGTATCCGTTCGTCGCGTCGGCTGCCTTGCACGGGTTCGGGATGGCAATCGTCGTAAGCATGCCACGAAACGAGCGGTATCGAACGGAGCGACCCGACGGCGGGCAATCGGCTCCAAACATCGACCAGTCGGACGGGGCTGGCGACGACGCCGAACCGGCCGGCAGCTCCGCGGGCGCCACCGCGAGTTTCCACCGTACGCTATCGACCACTCGAAGGGTGTTGTTCTCCCGGAAGCTCCGCCTGTTCGTCGGGTTCGTCGCCTGTTTCTTCGCGGTCGTTCAGGCGACCGATACGTACATCCAGCCGATCACGGAGACGCTGCTCGCCGACGCGCTCGAATCGGTCACCGTCGCCGGTCGACCGCTCCCCGAACCAGCTCTCCTGGGCGTTCTCTACGCCACATTCGCGGCGGTTGGCGCGATCGCTAGCGACCGCGCTGGAGCGGTATACAGCCGGTTCGGGAGTCGGAGCGCGGTCGTCTGGCTCGCCTTTGGCGTCGCAGTCTCACTGCTCGTTCCGTGGTTCGTCGCGTTACTGGCCATCCCTGTCTTCGTTCTCCTGAAGGGCGCCTACGCCCTCTCGAAGCCGCTCGTCACCCAGTACGTCAACGATCACGCCGCCACAGCCAACCGGGCGACGGTCCTGAGTGCGACGTCCATGACGTTTGCACTCGTTCGGGCACCCCTGAAACCGGTTTCTGGAATCGTCGCCGACGCGACCTCGCCGATAGCGACCGTGGCGCTGCTCGGGGTCGGGCTGCTCGGTGCGGTCGGCGTGGTCGCCGTTCGAAGCGACTGGTTGCGCTCGTAGCCGGCGAAACCCTGTGGCGGTCCCGAAGGTGGTTCGCCGCGTGTCGGTTCTCCCCAATTTATAGGTCGGACTCAGCTGAATGTGGTGCCATGTCCGACGATGGTCCGTCCTACGGCCGCGAGCGATTGATCGAAGTGTACACGCAGGGGATGCTGGCCGACGAACGGCCATCGGTCCCGCCGCGGTTCGAGGACCTCGAGGCGGCCGCTCGCGAGGCGCTCGATGCGGAGGCGTACGACTACGTCGCCGGGAGCGCGGGCGGAGAGCGGACCGCGGCCGAGAACCGGTCGGCCTTTTCGCAGTGGCGGCTCGTCCCTCGAATGCTCCGTGATGTGGCCGAGCGAGACCTCTCCACGACGGTGTTCGGAACCGAGTATCCGGCGCCGGTCGGCCTTGCACCCATCGGTGTCCAGTCCATTCTCCACGACGAGGGCGAACTCGCGTCGGCCAGGGCAGCCGCCGACCTCGGCCTCCCGTTCGTCTCGAGCTCGGCGGCATCGGAACCGATGGAGGACGTCGCCGACGCCGTCGGCGATGGCCCGGCGTGGTTTCAGCTCTACTGGAGTTCGAATCGCGAACTGACGGCGAGTTTCGTCGACCGCGCCGAGGCCGCAGGCTACGATGCGCTCGTCGTGACCGTCGACACGCCGATCATCAGCTGGCGAGAGCGAGACGTCGAACGTGGGTATCTTCCCTTCCTCGACGGCGAGGGGGTCGGGAACTACTTCTCCGATCCGGTGTTTCGCGACCTGCTGGGTCAGGACCCCGCGGAGAACGAGGGCGCGGCCGTCATGCAGTTCGTCGACGTCTTCGGTGACGCCTCGCTCACCTGGACGGATCTCGAGTGGCTCCGTGATCGAACCGAGCTCCCGATCATCGTGAAGGGGATCGTCCATCCCGAGGACGCCGAGCTGGCGCTCGACTCGGGCGCCGACGGCATCGTCGTCTCGAACCACGGCGGCCGACAGGTCGACACCGCGCTCCCGGCGATCGAGGCACTGCCCGCCGTGGTCGATCATCTCGACGAAGCCGGGTACGACGAACCCGTCCTCTTCGACAGCGGCCTCAGGCGCGGCGCCGACGCCGTGACCGCGCTTGCACTCGGCGCCGAGATGGTATTTCTGGGCCGTCCGTACGTCTACGGGCTTGCGATCGACGGCGAGGACGGTGTTCGCCAGGTGTGTCGGAACTTCCTGGCGGATCTCGATCTGACGATGGGGCTTTCGGGGTGTTCGCGTGTCTCGGAACTCGACCGGTCGATGCTGGTCCGAGCGGGAGCGGCGCCCGCCGGGAACGGGACCTAATCGGCCGCCGGCCCGTCCCCGTCGACGTATGAGCGGGTCGCCTGCACGAGGTGACGGCGGTAGCCGCTCGGGTCCGGATCGTGCCCGAGTTCGCGAAACCGCGTCCGGAACTCGTCGGCGTCGACGGAGGGGGCGTCCGCCGCGGCTGCGTCGGCCAGGTCGTACAGCCGGTGGTCCTCGTCGATGATGTCGTTTCGTTCGGCCAGTGCGAGGGCGAACGCGGCGTTGACGGCCGTGATCTCCGGATCAGCACCAGTCGTGACCCGCTCGAAGTCGCCCCGTGGCGTGGCCCGTGCTCGATCGGCGATGGCCGCGGCCAGGCCCGATTCCAGATACGAGAGCAGTTTCTCGCCGGGACCCACCGAGAGCGTGATGTCGTCCGCGTAGATGTCCTTCATGTGGTTGGCGATCTGGAAACAGTGAGCCAGTTTGCGTCGCTCCACGTCGCGGCCCGCGAGGGCGAGGTAGAGGACCTCTTCGATGGACTGGACGTGTGATGGGTGGTCCTCCTCGTATCGGGCCATGTGGGCGAACTCGTGGAGGGCGAGTTCGCGAGCCATCGCGGAGGAAGCTGCCCGTCGTGAGATGTTGAGCACGTGTCGATCGTCGTAGTGGCCCGCCCACGTTCGCTCGTCCGGGTCGTCTCGAAGCCGAACCCGAACGGGCAACGAGAGATCGTGCTCGGTTTCGAACAGATCGCGGGCGCTGAGAAAGGGAGCGGCTGGCCCGGTTCCCTGCACGTGCAACTCCATGAGTGTAGGTACCAAGGGAGTGGCGGACATGAGGGTTGCGCCGCGTTTCGTGACAGCCCGGTGACGGAGCAATCGATCACCTGTTCAGTGCGTGTCACCCACTCACGCAAACTGGACGTTCGGGGCGCAGCACCTGAATTCGCCCGGAGCAGTTCGCGACGACGAAACAGCACCCTTTTGACCCCGCTACCGGTACGAGGGAGTATATGGGCCGACGCAAGAAGATCGTACAGGAGTGTGAACGGCTGATGGACGACCCGGAGAACATCCGGAACATCGCCATCGCCGCTCACGTCGACCACGGTAAAACAACACTTTCGGACAACCTGCTCGCGGGGGCCGGCATGATCTCTGACGAGACCGCCGGCGAACAGCTCGCGATGGACACCGAAGAGGACGAACAGGAACGCGGCATCACCATCGACGCGGCGAACGTCTCGATGACCCACGAGTACGAGGATACCAACCACCTCATCAACCTCATCGACACGCCGGGCCACGTCGACTTCGGTGGCGACGTCACCCGTGCGATGCGCGCCGTCGACGGTGCGCTCGTCGTCGTCGACGCCGTCGAAGGGGCGATGCCCCAGACCGAGACCGTCCTGCGACAGGCGCTGCGCGAAGGCGTCAAGCCGACCCTGTTCATCAACAAGGTCGACCGCCTCATCTCGGAGCTCCAGGAGGGGCCAGAGGAGATGCAGGAACGACTCCTCTCCGTCATCCGCGACGTCAACGACCTCATCCGTGGCATGACCGAGGAGATGGACGACATCGAGGACTGGACCGTCTCCGTCGAGGACGGCACCGTCGGCTTCGGTTCCGCCCTCTACAAGTGGGGCGTCTCGATGCCCTCGATGCAGCGCACGGGCATGGACTTCGGCGAAATCATGGAACTCGAGCGCGCAGACAAGCGCCAGGAGCTCCACGAGCGGACGCCGCTGTCGGACGTCGTCCTGGACATGGTCTGTGAGCACTTCCCGAACCCGGTCGACGCCCAGCCCATGCGTATCCCGCGCATCTGGCGCGGTGACGCCGAGTCCGAACTCGCCGAGACGATGCGACTCGTCGACGAGAGCGGCGAGGTCGTCCTGATGGTCACCGACATCGCGATGGACCCACACGCCGGCGAAGTGGCGTCCGGCCGTGTCTTCTCCGGCACGCTGGAGAAGGGCCAGGAGCTGTACGTTTCGGGGACCGCTGGCAAGAATCGCGTCCAGAGCGTCGGCATCTACATGGGTGGCGAGCGCGAGGAGGTCGACCAGGTCCCGGCCGGCAACATCGCCGCCGTCACCGGTCTCCGCGACGCCATCGCTGGCTCGACGGTTTCGTCCACCGAGATGACGCCGTTCGAGTCCATCGAACACATCTCCGAGCCGGTCATCACGAAGTCCGTCGAGGCCCAGACGATGGACGACCTGCCGAAGCTCATCGAGACGCTCCGTCAGGTCTCCAAGGAAGACCCCACCATCCAGATCGAGATCAACGAGGACACCGGCGAGCACCTCATCTCCGGGCAGGGTGAACTCCACCTCGAGGTTCAGACCCAGCGTATCGAGAAGAACCAGGGCATCCCGGTCAACACCGGCGAACCGATCGTCGTCTACCGCGAGGCTATCCAGCGCGACTCCGACACGGTCGAGGGTATCTCGCCGAACCGCCACAACCGCTTCTACATCTCCGTCGAGCCGCTCACGGACGACCTCGTCGACACTCTCCGGATGGGCGAGGCCTCGATGGACATGCCGGAACTCGAACGCCGCGAGGCGCTGCAGGACGCCGGCATGGACAAGGACGACTCACAGGTCGTCGAGCACATCCACGGGACCAACATCCTGCTCGACGAGACGAAGGGGATCCAGCACCTGAACGAGACGATGGAGCTGTTCATCGAGGGGCTCGAGGAAGCCCTCGACAACGGCCCGCTGGCCAACGAGCCCATTCAGGGGACGCTCATCCGGCTGCACGACGCCAAGCTCCACGAGGACACCATCCACCGCGGGCCTGCCCAGGTCATCCCCGCGACCCGCGAAGCCGTCCACAAGTCGCTGATCGACGGCCACATCGCCATGAAAGAACCCATGCAGGACGTCCGCATCGACGTCCCCAACGACCACATGGGCGCCGCCTCCGGCGAGATCCAGGGCCGTCGTGGCCGCGTCGACGACATGTACCAGGAAGGCGACCTCATGGTCGTCGAGGGCATCGCCCCCGTCGACGAGATGATCGGCTTCGCCAGCGACATCCGCTCCGCCACCGAAGGCCGTGCCTCCTGGAACACGGAGAACGCCGGCTTCGAGTTCATGGCCGACTCGCTCCAGCGCGACAAGACCATGGAGATCCGCGAGCGCAAGGGCATGAAGCTCGAACTGCCCCCCAGCGTCGATTACTTCTAACGAACTTTTTGTGCCTCGGGGGTCGCGAAGCGACCCTCTCGGCACAAAAACTTCGATGAAAAAGGCCGCGAGCGCGGATGCGCTCGCGGTGAAACGGCGCGCTTCGCGCGCCGTACGCTTCATCGGTTGCGGCGCCGGTGGTCGGATCGACTCTACTGCCGTAGTTCGTTCCCTTCCGGAGGCCGTCCGGGAGGGGTGTGGGTAGGAAAGACGATATAGCCCTAACTATGGTGGCCCCGCGCTGATCGATAGTGAGCCCGTTCCAAGCGGGAGGATTGCCCTTCTCACGAATCCAGGGTTCTATCGGTCGGTCCCGATCGGTCTCGCCCGTACGCAAAGCGTGTCGGGCGCTTCCATCGCCGTCTCGTACCGTTCAGGATTATGGGCCTCGTAGCGCTCTCGCGGTCGTATCTCTCGAAACTCGTCCAGGCGAAAACCACTCTCACCGAGCGAGTCGACGATCTCCTCGATTGGTCGGTGGTACTGCACGATCTGGGCGTCCGTCTCTCCCCACTCGAGGACGTACGAGTCCGTCTCGTGGTAGCCCGAGAGCTCGTCGCGGTGGCGCCGGTAGCGGCGCATCGGGTGGATCGTCGTGAACACCAACTCCCCGTCAGGAGCGAGGTGTCGCCGGAACGCCGTGAACGCCGGTTTCCAGTCCTCGACGTGGTCCAGCACGAGGTTGCAGAACACCAGGTCGAACGCGTCGTCAGGTACGAATTCGAGCGGTTCGGTGAGGTCCGCTCGATAGAACGTGGCACGGTCGCCGTAGCGCTTTCGCGCGATGGCAGTGGCCTCGGCGCTGGCGTCGAAACCGACGACGTCGGCACCGCGCTCGAGAAACCGACCCACGTATTCACCGATCCCGCAGCCGGCGTCGAGCACTCGCGCCCCGGAGAGTTCGGGGAGAAGTGGTTCGACGCCCGGCCAGACGTAGTGGCGCTGGTAGGCGCTGTCGCCCCACGGACTCGTTTCGACGGCGTCACCTCGTTCGGCGAGCGTGTCGTAGCCTGGGATTGTGATCTCTCCCGACGCTCGGTCTTCGTCCATCTGAGTTCCCTCGGACGCCAATTTGTCGAGGATACTGATGTACTTTCTAGGTGGATGATATACCTTCTGTCGTGCGAACGTGCAATCGGGTTTCCCGACGAGCACCGTCGACGGAGTCCTGGTTAGCAAGCCATCAGCTGGGTAACTAAGCGTCGATGATACTGCCGAGCAGTTAGTCCTCCAGTTCCTCGTCGAGCGCCCGGTCGACGATCGATTCGACGAAGTCCGACTTGCCCCGGGTGTAACTCGCCCGATCGTCCGGATATCGTGCGGCGAGCTCGCGCTTCAGCTCCGCGTATCGACTCGCGACGCTGGGAGTGGCTCGCAGGTAATCCCTGAACGCGACCTGTTCACGATGGGTCGCGCTGCCAGGCGTCGTCAACGAGAGGTAGTGCGTTCGCTCGGTTTCCGGCCCCTTCGCGAGAAAGACCCGGTCCTCGACGTCGTCGTTCGGTCGGTGTTCGTAGCCGTGGTCTTCGAGCACGGAGACGAGTTCGCGGGCCGTCTCGAGTGAGTCGACGAGACCCAGGAGGTCGATAATGGGTTTGGCGGGGAGGCCCTCGACGGCGGTCGAGCCGACGTGTTCGATTTCGCGAAGTCGATCTCCCGCGATGTCTTGCAGCCGGTTGGCCTCGGCCTCGAACGTTCCCCGCCAGCATTCGCGATGTGTAACGAGTTCGACCGTGCCGCGTTCGAGCCCGACCATATGGCGGATTCGTCCTGGCTCAATACCGGTGTTTTCATCGCGGTCGGTTTCGCGGCCCGGTCGTCGCCGAACCACGGTGGCGCTCGACCGCCACGTGATTAGGGATAGGGGGGAGATATCTAACTAAACCCGCCGATCGTCAGCTGCTGGTTACCCCATCTCCATCCAGTGGGGCGTGCCATTCCGGTCGGCCGACGGTCGACCGCGTTCGGTTAGCCCGAGTCCAGCACCGAAAGCACCTCTGGCGCCTCGTAGACCTTGTTGCGCTCCTGGCCGGTCGTTTCAACGACGATACCCTCCGCTTCGAGCGCCTCGATGGCGTCGTAGACGGAGGGTTTCGAGCGGCCGGTCGCCTCGACGGCGCGGGGACCGGTGAGGTAGGGCTGTTCGAAGACGTAGTCGACGAGTTCGCGCGCGGTGGGGAAACTCGGGAATTTCGCGCGGTAGTCCTCGCGGAGGTCGGTCAGGGCGACACCGCAGTCGTAGGCGTCGATGGCCTGTTCGGCGATGGCGTCCAGCACGAAGACGGCCCATTCCTCGTAGGCGCCGTCGGTACTGACTTGCAGCAGCTTCTCGCGGTAGGCGATCCCGTGACGTTTGAAGTAGGCGCTGAGATAGAGGTACGGCCCCGGAAGGAGGCCGGCCTCGTAGAGTTGAAGCATGATGAGCAGGCGGCCGAGGCGGCCGTTGCCGTCGCGGAAGGGATGGATGGCCTCGAACTGGTAGTGGACGAGTGCGGTGTCGATCAGCGGCGGGTACTCTCCGCGCCGCAGGTACGAGAGACACTGTTCTAAGAGGAGGTCGACGTAGTCCGGACTCGCCGGGACGAACGACGCGCCGTCGGGGCCGTCGTCCGGCGCCCCGATGTAGACGGGGACGTCGCGAAGCTCTCCCGGCCGGTCCTCCTCGCCGCGGACGCCGCCCAGGAGTTTTTCGTGGAGGGTTCGGATCAGTTCGACGTCGATCGACGCACCTTCATCGAGTCGTTCGAATCCGTGGGTGACGGCGTCGACGTAGTTGTACGCCTCGCGGACGTCCGCGAGCTCCGCGGCGGCGCGTTTCGGCGATGCGCCGACCTCGTGGGCGTAGATGTCCGAAATCGTGACGTTCGTCCCCTCGACCTGCGAACTCATCGCGGCCTCACGGTGGACGAACGGTGCGATCAGGAGCGTCGGATTTTCGAGGTGGCGTTCGAGCGTCGCCAGCCGACCCAGGGCGTACTGGGCGTCGCCGTAGACCGCGAGCAGGTCCTCCGTGAGGGTGAGATCCGGCGGTAAACTGGCCGGGCGATGGCACGGAAGCCCGTCGTAGTCGTCGATTCGGCCGGGCCCGTCCGCGAAATCGGCTGGGTCCATCTTACTACCAGTGGTGACGCACCCGACTTAAGTTATTCGGAGAGGCAAATCCCTAACTACTGTGCGTGTTTGCGACCGCTCCGTTAGCCCTCGTTCGAACCCTGGGTATCGGCTGTGAGGCCGGCAGCGTCGATCAGTGCGTCGACATCTCGGAGAGCACGTTGACGCAGTAGACGCCAGCGATGATGAGGAGCAAGCCGACGATCCCGGCCGCATCTATCGAGTCGTCGAACGCGACGAACCCGATCGCCGCCACCCCGACGATCCCGAGCGCCGCCCACGTCGCGTAGACGACGCCGATCGGCAATTCATCCAGCGTCAGCGACAGCAGGTAAAACGCCAGCCCGTATCCGACGACGACGCCGACGCTCGGAACGGGCCGCGAGAACCCCTCCGAGAGCTTGAGCGCGGTCGTTCCGACGAGTTCGGAGAGGATCGCCGCGGTGAGCAGTGCGTACGGATTCATGTCGATCCCTTTCACCGGTCCCGATATGTACGCGGTGAAATCCGCCACCACTTGCGCCACGTTGTCCGCTTGGGGACCGATCGATCCAGCAACGCTTATTCCGTTCGCTGTGACGGAGCCGCTATGAGCGGGTTGAGCGAACTCGGGCTTTCGAGCTACGAGGAGCGGGTGTACCGCGCGTTGTTGGCGCTGGGATCGGCGCCGGCGAGGACTACTGCGGAGCGAGCGGACGTCCCGACCGGCCGAATCTACGACGTGTTGGGCAGCCTGGCCGCCCGCGACCTCGTCGCGAGCCGGACCGACCGGGAGCCGACTCGGTACGTGCCCGTCGACCCGGACGAGGCCGTCGACCGACTCCTGGCGGCCCGCCGTCGCGATCTCGACCGCCGTGAGGCGGAGTACCGCGAAACCGCCGCGGCCGTTCGCTCGGAACTCGCGCCGGTGCCGCCGATCGAAACCAGGTTCTGGCCGACCGACCTCGGAAGCGAGGCTGCCGTGACGCTCTGGGAGGAGCAAGCCCGAACGGCGACGGACTGCCTGCGCCTCGTCGTCGGCGCACCGTACGACACGGCCGAGTGGGCAGACTACGCCCCCGAAGTTGCGCCCGCGGCGCGGATCGACGGCGACGTCACCGTTCGACTCCTGCTGGCCGAGTCCGTCCGGTCGACGATGCCGGACCACGCACTCGCCGACCTCCACGACGAATCGATGGCACTTTCGATCCGGGTCGGGCCCGACATTCCGGTCACCTACGACGTGGTCGACGAGGAAGAGGTGAGCGTCGACATTCCAGACCCGTTCGATCCGAGGGATCGACTCGGCGTCGTCATCTCTCGCGAGGAGTCGTTCGTTCGCGAACTGGCCGAGCGATTCGATCGCGCTTGGGAGGCTGCAACCCCGGTACCGGGGTCCCAGAATTGACGCGATCAGTCGACTGTACGGCGTACTGCGGCGCGACACTGGGCTGCACCGCATTGTGAATCTGTTCTCATTTCGCCGTTCTACTTTTGATAATTGGCATAACTGTGTTCTATGGTTACAGGGATTGGGGGTAACCATCCAGTACGCTTATTCTTCAACCATGCCGAGTGTAACCGTGACGTGAATTACCATGTCAAATGATAGAGTATCACGACGAACGGTCCTTCGGGGCGTCGGCGCAGGGGCAGCGACAACAGCACTGGCAGGAAAGGCGACTGCGAGCAGTCACGACGAGTACGTCGTCGGACTCGCGCGCGGTACCGGGCCTGGGGTGGCAAAAGAGGCGGCGGCGTCGGTCCGGCGCGAGTTCGACTTCGGCGGCGTCGGAACGGCTGTCTCCGGCACGTTCTCCGAGCAAGCGAGGAAGGCGCTCGAGAATAACCCGAACGTGCGATACGTCGAGGCGAACGACCAGATGCAAGCGCTGGCCCAGGAGACGCCATGGGGGATCGATCGCGTCGACGCGGACGTCCTCCACGATAACGGCGAGACCGGTGACGGTGCGGACATCGCCATCCTCGACACGGGCATCGACTCGGATCACGCCGACCTGCAGGCGAACGTTGCGGGCGGGAAGTGCTTCGCCGACGAGTGTTGCGGCCAGGCCAGCGGCGGGATCGGCGGCTGTGACGACAACTCGAACGGGTGCTCCGAACCGTGGGATGACGACAACGATCACGGGACCCACTGCGCCGGATCGGCCGACGCCGTGGACAACGCGGAGGGCGTCGTCGGCGTCTCGACCGAAGCGAATCTCTGGGCCGGCAAGGTTCTGAACGGCTGCGGCTCGGGGTCGTACGACAACATCGCGGCCGGCATCGAGTGGGCAGCCGACCAGGGCTTCGACGTCGCCTCGTTGAGTCTCGGCGGCGAGGCCTCCCAGGTCGTCAAGGACGCCTGCCAGTACGCGTACGACAACGGCGTGTTGCTGGTCGCCGCGGCGGGCAACGATGGCGAGTGCACGGACTGCGTCGGCTACCCCGCCGCGTACGAGGAGTGTATCGCCGTCTCCGCGACCAGCGAGGACGACTCGCTGGCGAGCTTCTCCTCGACGGGTCCCGAAGTCGAGATCGCCGCGCCGGGCGAGGGCGTCCTCTCGACGGTGCCGACGGAGTCCTCGTCGAACGGGTTGGACACCTTTTCCGGAACGTCGATGGCGACACCGCACGTGGCCGGCGCGGGCGGTCAGTTGATGGCCAGCGGGTACACGAACACCGAGGCCCGCCAGCAACTGCGCGATACGGCCGAGGACATCGGCCTGGCCGACAACGAGCAGGGATACGGGCTGCTCGACGCCGAAGCGGCCGTGCTTGGCGGGGACGGTGGTGGCGGCAACGGTGCCCCCACCGTCGACAGTCTCTCGGCATCAGAGGTCGAGACCGACGACGGCGACGCCGAGTTCGACGTCGACTGGTCGGTCTCGGACGCCGACGGCAACCTCGATAGCGTCGACCTGACGCTCACCGACGACACCGCCGGCGAGACCGAGGACACCGTCTCGGTGAGTGCCAGCGGCGACACTGCCAGCGGGACGGATCGGCTGGTCGCTACCGGCGACGACGGCTCCGGGAACGACTACACCGTCGAACTGGTCGTCACCGACGCGGACGGGGCGTCCTCGTCGGATACCGCGACGGTTAGTGAGACCGAGGACACCGGCGGAGACACCGCGCCGGCCATCGATCAGTTCGCGGTTGGAAACAGTTCGAACGGCGGCTGGGCTCGCTTCGAGGTCGACTGGGCGGTCTCGGACGCCGACGGCGACCTCTCGACGGTGGATCTCGTCATGGAACAGAACGGCTCGACGGTCGATTCCGCCAGCGAGAGCGCGAGCGGATCGAGCGCGTCCGGCACCACCCGCCTGGAGGACAAGAAGGGGTCGGGCAGTTACGACATCACCCTGACCGTCACCGACGCGGCGGGTAAGACGAGCACGCAGACGAAGACCGTCACCGCGTAGAACATCGTCGACCCCCGTCACTGTTTCTTCGGAATGGTATTGCGGATGGTGAAGAACCGTACCGGTAGCTCTTGCACAGGTGAAGGGGGTCAGTGCAGTATCATCGTCGCTTCCGTCGCGTGATGTATCCCTATTGTCACTGTGAAACCGCCAGCAGGCGTCCGCTCGCCAGCGTACGCGAACCAGTCAATTAGAAAATATAATTAGGAAATAGCTAGTGGTTATGTTGTTATATGGTTACCAAAATCTGCCGCTATCGACTCGCCGTCGTGGGAAATTGAACGTGCGTTTATTTGTGTTTTTGGCTGAGATATTCACGAACGTCTACCGAATCAGGTAATAGTTGAAGAGTGAAAAAATATTAAAATACGATGGTATTGTGCTGGTGGGTAGGCGCATGCTGTGTTCGAACGTACCACGCGGCCGGAACGTCGGACGACCGGCACCGGGAGGGCGGCGGACGTGACGACGCGGTCGGGTCGAAAGGAGCGACGGGCCGAACCCGATAGTCGGTTCGAGTCGGTGGGCGAGCGCGGGTCCTGTGACCTGCGCGAGGTATCGCGGGCGGACGTGTCGGGCGAACGGGCGCCGTGCGCCGGGAGCAATCCATGCCAGCAGAATCACCAACACGACGAACGGTACTCAGAACCGCCGCGGCCGGCGCGGCTGCAACGGGCTTCGCTGGAACAGCACTTGCCGAACCGACCGGACGCACACTCGTCGGGCTCCAGCCCGGCAGCGACGCCTCGGTCGCGACCACCCAGGCAGAGTCGGTCCACCGGGAACTCGACTTCGGCGACATCGGCAGGGTCGTCGCCGGGACCTTCTCGGACAACGCCATCTCGGCGCTACAGAACAACCCGAACGTCAGGTACGTCGAGAAGGAGGGCCGTATGCACGCGCTGGCTCAGGACGTGCCCTACGGCATCGACATCGTCGAGGCCGACGTCGCCCACGACAACGGCGAGACGGGCGCCGGGGCGGACATCGCCATCGTCGACACCGGTATCGACCAAGATCACCCTGATCTGCAGGCGAATCTCGGAAACGGCGCCGACTTCACTGGCACCGGATCGTGGGACGACGACAACGGTCACGGCACCCACTGTGCCGGCATTGCCAACGCGGACGACAACACCGAAGGCGTCGTCGGCGTCTCGACGGAGGCGACTCTTCACGCGGCGAAGGTACTCGACAGCGGCGGGGGCGGCAACTTCTCCGATATCGCGGCTGGCGTCGAGTGGGTCGCCAACCAGGGCTACGACGTGGCCTCGCTCTCCCTCGGTGGGTCGACGGGCAGCTCGGCGCTGGAGGACGCCTGCCAGTACGCGACCAACAACGGCGTGCTGGTCGTCGCCGCCGCCGGCAACGACGGCGAGTGCTCGGATTGTGTGAGCTACCCGGCGGCTTACGACACGGTGATGGCGGTCAGCGCGACGGACTCGAACGACGATATCGCGTCGTTCTCCTCGACCGGCCCGGAGATCGATATCGCCGCACCTGGTGCGGGCGTCTACTCGACGTACAACGACGGGGGATACACCAGCCTCGACGGGACCTCGATGGCGTGTCCGCACGTCGCCGGTGCCGGTGGACAGTTGATGGCCAACGGCTACTCGAACACCGACGCACGCCAGCAGTTGACGAACACGGCCGACGACATCTGTCGGTGTTCGGATGACGCTGGCGCCGGCCGTCTCAACGTCGCCGCGGCGCTCGGGCTCCAGTCACCCTCGAACTGCAGCGGGACGACGGAGTGTCAGAACGATAGTGGCGGCGGTGGCGGTTGTTTCATCACGACCGCCACCGCCGGCGAGGGCCCGACGCTCGACTCGCTGCGTCGGTTCCGCGACGAGTCGATGGCGGCGACACCGGTCGGTCGCGGCATGGTCGGGCTCTACTACCGGATCAGTCCGCCCATCGCCGACACACTGGAGCGCCACCCCGAAAGCCTGACGACGCGGGCGACCCGGAAGATCGTCGACGTGTGCGCGTCGCTGTCAGATCGGCAGGACGAGACCGACTCGCCCGTCGAGAGCGCGTCGCTCGGCGTCACGCTCACGGCGCTGTACATGGTCGGGATCACGGTCGGTGCCAGTGGGCACTTCGGCATCCGGATGCGAGAACAGCTCGATCGCACGGAGTGATCGGCCACTACTGGCCGAGCTTTTCGCGAGAGATAGAGACGCCGGTCGGCGTGACGATGATCTGGTCGTCGCCCTTCTGGACGATGTCGCCGCCGACCTCCTGGACGACCTGCCGGAGCTCGTCTAGAACGTGTTCGACGGTTTTGTCCTGCGTCCGGAGTCTGGTGATGTCTGCGACGACGAGATCGCCGTCGTAGACGGCGTCTTTGATGTCGATCGTGGCCGATTGGCCGTCGATCTCGGCGAAGCGAACGGACATCGTCGCCTCGCCAGGGTCGGCCGCGACGTCGTCGATATTGAGTTCCACGTAGTCCTCGGTCGTTCGCCCGCCGCCGCCACCGAGGATTTTGCTCATGAGGCCCATGGAACACACGTCCGCCGCCGCGAGTATAATACTTACGTCAGACGTACTTTCACCCGCCCATGGCGACGAGCTGGCCGCTGACGCTGGCGGTGTGTTCCACGTAGGCTGGCACATCTCACCACCGACCGTTCGTCGCACAGGTGTCTGCATCGAGGAGTGGGCTGTGGCAGGGGGAGTCGACCGTTGGATACCCACCACGCGCTGGGACGGCGCGTTGCCCCCCGAGTAGATTCTGTTCGAAGGTAGTACTCAGCTTCAACTTTCGATTCAAAACCGATCCGGGAGATATACTTGTCTCCGCTACCTAGCCAGACCATGCACACGCTGGACGAGACCGATCTCGAGATCCTTCGGATGCTTGGCGAAGACGCGCGTCGTCCCTTCAGCGAGATTGCCGACGAAGTCGACCTCTCGGGGCCGGCCGTCTCCGACCGGGTGAGCCGACTCGAGGAGACGGGCGTCATCAACGGGTTCACCGTCGACGTCGATCGATCGCAGCTACAGGCTGGTGTTCCGGTGTTCGTCCAGCTCACGACGGAGTCGGCTCAGCTCGCGACGATCCGAGAGCGTGTCGAGTCGGACGAGGCTGTCGAGCACGTGTTCGTGACGGCCGACGGTGGGCTCTGGTTCTACGCCCGCGCGCAGGTACAAAACGTCCGCCAGTGGCTCGACGGGG
>JGI2924J29684_1078078_pt1 | contig 30356 bp, 36 predicted proteins | sample BenlonsequencITS_FD_29684 | JGI IMG/M metagenome (IMG submission 29684)
TGCCAGTGTTGGTTGCTGCTGAACGGTAGCCAGTGTTGGTTGCTGCTGACTGGTTGCCAGTGTTGGTTGCTGCTGAACGGTAGCCAGTCATGATCTGCTGTTCCAGCGATTTATCAATCTTGCTCCAAATCCACTCAATACCACGCTGAATGAACTGAGGTAGTGTTAACTCAGCTTTAATAGTAATGCTTGCGCTGGCGATTTTTGTGTCGCCACCTTCTTCTCGGTCAGTAACACCAAAAGATATTGTTTCCGCATAGCGGCTTTCTGACGGCGGATAATAACTGAATACATCGAAAGGACATTCACAGGCGTGAAATCCAGAACCGCAAGCCTCTACTTTTCCATCGTGATGGAAGGTTTCACCGATTGCAAACTGAAAGCCACGGCACTTTAGGTCTTTGTTAAATCCCTTGAATGTCACACTTTCTTTGGTCATGTTGTTATTCCTTAAATTTTGGCAATAAAAAAGGCCGCATTGCGACCTGATTAGATGAGAGGCTTGCTGCTGAATAATTATCTAGCGGTAACTTGTCTACATTTACGATGACCTGCTGCGTAAAGCGCTACTTCTGGCAAGCATACACCGGTTTCTGGTGGCTTATGTCCGAACTCATTTGCGTATACAATGGCTGCCCGCTCCAGATGGCGTCTGTACTCTTCCAGTTGCCAGAATGCATCTTTCGCCATGAACTGAAGTGATTTTGCGTCTTCAATACGCTTGGGCGTTTCATGTTTTCCTTTGGCCTGAATCTGTACACGGCTAAGGGTAGGGCGGTGTAATACTTCTGAGCTTGCCGTTACCGCATTCTGAAGCGCTGCACGGCGCTCACGACGACGACCTGCTGCTGAACCATTGAAAGCTGTTCTGCGCGTCATGTGACCTCCTGATGAACTTTGGTGATGCGATCCCAGATGCTTATCTTCTGGTTGTCTCGATGGACTGCAATTCATCGCATCCCAAAGCTCACTTTGGTCGTTCCGGCTTTTCAGCCGCGTAGATTCATCACTGAATCGTTGTATTTTTACCGTCCTGGTGAGTAGTGCGTCCTGTTGATGTGTTTATATTGAACCAATAGTACGTAATATGCAAGAACTATTGGTACATTATTATCGTAAATGCTCTGTTCTTTTAGTACGTTTTTGAAATATAAATGAATTTATTTTTATAAATCCTCTATGCCATACTGTTCTGAACAAAAAATGAGCGAGGAATCTGTGTGAAAAGTGAGGAAGAGTTCTTTGCGGAGCTTCACCCGCAGGTGGTTGAGGTTCTCGGTATTGCACTAATGCAGGTACTGGTAGAGCAGCGCGAACCTTCGCGTGAGGCCCTGATTGAGATGATTCAGGTACTGTGGCAGGAAGAGGATGTGGACTTGGCTGTAGAACTGGCTATTGATGTGCTAACACTGCCGAAAGAGTAGGGTAAAAGAAAACCCGGCACTGTGGCCGGGCGTGATCGCTTACTCATCTTCATCTAGCAACTCAAATTGAGTCCCGGGCGATGGAAAGGCTCTTTTGAATGCTCTGTCAAACTCAGCTTTATTTCTTGAGCTTGAAAGGATGCCAACTACCTGCCAAAGGTGCGCCCTAAACATCGGAACACCGATGCTATCGGTTAGGAACTGAAACATCTTATATCTTCTACCGCCATTCGCATAAACGACAGGGTTTTTTTCATCTAGCATCTCAAGGATGGCGCCTTTACTTGATGCTAATGGCTCGTAGATATACTTCCTCGTAAACTTACCGAAAAACTGAGGATGCCGACCTGCTTTTTTCTGCGTAAGTCCGTAAAGTCGATAAAGGCCATCCGTGAACTGCTTCGGAAATTCCTTCTCATATTCTCTGACCTGCTCTTTGATGAACTCTTGAAAGAGAATTCGATATTCATCTTGTCTCTTTTCATCGATATGCCCAGTAGCTTCGTCTACCAGCGCTACAATACCAACCTCTGCAAGACCGCGCATGATAATGTCTGCCTGAACAGAAATAGGTATCTGAGATGACTGAAGGGCATCACCCTGATCTCTCATCTTCAAATAAACATTGCATATCTTTGGGAGCAAAGATGCTTCAATGCCGTAAGCTGGCGCCGCTCCTTTATTTATTTTGAAAAGACGGCGCCGGGATAGACCTTCGGATAATTCATTATTAATGAATGGCTTAATGTTTTTAGCTGACAAGAAAACAGGAAGATAGGCGCCATCTGGATTCTCTTTCATCCTCTTCCAGTGGGAGCCTCCACGCTTCCCGCCGAAGGCTTTAGTGATAGCTCTCTCTGACAGAACCCTTGTCCCATCCTCAAGCACGGCGCATTGTATCTTTAAGTCTCCAATGACAATGTCGCCAGATCTTTTGGCAATTTCCACCTCACCATCGCCACCCCACCTAGCCGCTGCGGCTTTTCTTGCAATAGCCGACCTTTCTTCTGCAGAAAGAGCATTAGCCCTTGCCACACCACCTTTGGACTTTCCCGTTGGTTCTTTGCTTTCTTTATCAGACATTATGCAAGCACTCTTTGTTGTGAAATGTGCTTGCATAATATCAAGTATATAAATTAACAAGCAAGCATATATTCTATCTTGAGTGCTTGCATTTTTTGTAAAAAGGCCGCATTTCTGCGACCTATTTCACACAATCACTGTTACCCAAACATCCCTTCAGTCCATCATCACCCGAATATCTCATCAGGCCATTGGCTTAATTATTACGCAACCATTCCCTTGCTTCTATGTCATCAAGGTGTCGTGATTGCTTTAAAATTCCAGCCACATATTCCACCTTGGATACTTCATAATATGGCAATGTAATTGGACGGTGATCTTGATTGATGCTTGTAAACTGATACTCTCCGTCTCGGTCGTAACCAAGCACCTTAATCATGTTATGACCTTCGATAGTTCTTACGAAAACCTCATCACCAGGACATACTTTCGTGTTTGGCTCTATAAGAACGTATTCACCAGATTTGATGCGTGGCCACATGCTGTCGCCTTTTACACGCAAACCAAAGGCTTCTGGGTCATCACTATATATTTTTAACCATCCATCACGTTCTTCAGTCATTTCTATAGCGCCATCAACGCCAAGAATAGCTTCTCCAACCACTCGAACAAGTCCCTTTCTCAACTGACCAACAAAAGTTAAAGATTGTGGATCTGTAGTTGTACTTTGCCTTACAGAACCATGCTGAAGCCAAACAACATCAACTTTTAAAAAATTCGCCAGAGCGTTCATTTTTTCCTGACGCGGCAAAGACTCAGCATTAAACCATTTGCTGACACCTTTTGACGATACATCAAGGGCTCTAGCAATGGCTATTCCCCTACCATGTTCGTCTAACCCAGCTTCTTTACAGGCCTGCGCTAGCCGCTGAGCAAATTCCTGACGCACTTTTTCATTCTGAACCATGAGTTCGATAGTAAAGTAGTTGCAAAAACTTTCAGTTCAATCATAATGTGTACTGAAAGTACAAAAAGGAGTAGCCAATGCAAAATCTTGATGAGCCGATTAAAGGTATCGGCATCCCAGAAGTTGCTAGGGCTTGCGGAGTTAGCGAGAGAGCAGTTTATAAATGGCTCAAAAATGGCTTTCTCCCTAAGACTGAATTTTTTGGGAAAACAAGATACGCCTCAAAAATTGAAGAAATTTCTGGGGGGAAGTTTCAAGCAGTTGATTTACTTGAAATAAGTAAAAAAAATCTTTTATCAGCATAAGCTTTAATACCTCTTTTCACAACGGACAATCGTCCTACGTCGCTGAAAAGCGAACTCCAGATAACAAATCAACCACAGGTTTATGCGCCAGTGCGCATAGCCACAATTAACTATTAACTACAGGAATGTTCACATATGGAACTCACAAGCACTCGCAAGAAAGCCAACGCAATTACCAGCAGCATCCTTAACCGGATAGCTATTCGTGGTCAGCGTAAAGTCGCTGATGCGTTAGGCATTAACGAATCTCAAATTTCACGATGGAAAGGCGATTTCATTCCGAAGATGGGGATGTTATTGGCGGTTCTGGAGTGGGGTGTCGAGGATGAGGAGTTGGCAGAGCTGGCAAAGAAAGTTGCGCATCTGCTGACAAAAGAAAAAGCCCCGAAGAACGGCGAATTCTTCGAGGCCTGATGTAGAAAGACTGGATCAATCCACAGGAGTAATTATGCCAAAACAACTCAGTCCTGACCAGGACAAATTACACAAAAACATACTACGTGATCGTTTCTTATCCAGCTTCAAACAGCCTGGTCGATTTCGGGCTGAGTTGGAGAAAGTGAAGCTAATACTGAAGAGGAAAGGTCATGAGTAACATATCCAATCTAGCCGAAGCCAGAGAGGCCAGAAGGCTCCAGAAGCCGCGTACAAATGGCGGTAAGGGGTTTGCCTTGATTCACCGCCAATTCATGGATAGCAAGCTATACAAGGATTCTCAGGCTGTGCATCTTTTCCTGCATCTGATACTGAAAGCCAATCACTCTCCGGCAGTCGTCAATACCGACATTGGTGAGATGGTGGTTGAGCGAGGACAGCTAATTACCGGACGGCCAAAACTGGTAAGTGAAACATTCATCCCGGATAACAAAGTGAAAAGTTTGCTTCGTTCTTTTGAAGGGAATGGAATGATTCGTATCGAGTCGAAAGGGAGAAAATTCAGCCTGATAACAGTGTTGAAATATGATGATTTTCAGGCTCCAAATTGTCCAACGGATGTCCAACGATTGTCCAACGTAAACACCAGTAATGACGCGGCTCACAGCGAATGTTGTCCAACGGATGTCCAACGATTGTCCATAAACAATAATATAAATAATATCTCTAATACTAACGTATTAGAGAGTACCGCAGCAGACGAAAATCCTGACAAGAAAAAATCGTCTCTCAGTTGTCAGGATGTTGTCGATGCTTACCACGAATTACTTCCTGAAGCTTCCAGGGTTCGCGCACTGAATGACAAGCGTAAAAACCAGATCCGAACTTTCTGGCGAAAAGCCGGAGTGATAACACGCCAGCTTGATGGTCATGGGTTCACGATGCAGGACTGGAAAAATTATCTGAGCTACGTAGGCGAAAATTGCCGATGGATGTTCGAAGAGCGCCAAAACCATCAACGCGGAACCGTCTGGCGCAAAAAGGGATTTGATTTCCTGCTTAACGATAATACCTACCTGAAAGTTCGTGAGGGTGAACACGATGACCGATAATTTTTACGCGCCGCCACATAGTATCGAGGCAGAGCAGGCGGTGATTGGTGGATTGCTTCTGGATGATGACAGCAGTGAGCGCGTCCAGAAAGTTCTGGCGATGCTGAAGCCTGATTCATTTTACAGCCGACCACACAAAATCCTTTTCGAAGAAATAATCAGAATGCACCGGGAGCAAAAGCCAGTAGATGGTCTGACGCTTTTCGATGAACTGGAGCGCAAATCGTTAACGGTTTCTGTTGGTGGTTTTGCTTATATCGCTGAGATCGCAAAGAACACGCCAAGCGCAGCAAACATCGTTGCCTATGCAATGCAGGTTCGTGAAACCGCAATGGAACGCTACGCCATCAACCGCATGACTGAAGCGACGGAATTGCTCTATTCCCGCAACGGAATGACTGCAACGCAAAAGTACGAAGCTATTCAGGCGATTTTCACGCAACTGACAGACCATGCAAAAACCGGATCGCGTCGCGGCCTTCGCTCATTTGGCGAGGTCATGGAAGACTGGGTTAGCGACCTTGAGAAGCGATTTGACCCATCAGGCAAACAACGAGGAATGAGCACAGGGATCCCGTCGTTGGACAGGATGCTGTCACCGAAAGGTCTGGTGAAAGGCTCTCTGTTCGTCATTGGCGCTCGCCCTAAGATGGGGAAAACGACTCTATACAGCCAGATGGCAATCAACTGCGCAGTGCATGAGAAAAAAACTGCTCTGATGTTCAGCCTTGAAATGCCTGGCGACCAGATACTGGAAAAACTGGTAGGGCAGAAGTCAGGTGTTAACCCGAATATTTTTTACCTCCCGGCGACAAATGATGCTGATGACGGTTATCAGGGTGATTACGATGGTGACTTCAACATGGCGATCGAAACAGCCAATCGCTTGAGTGAAATCGACCTGCTTTACATCGACGACACGCCGGGATTATCTCTGGCTCAAATCGTCAGCGAAAGCCGTCGAATCAAGCGAGAAAAAGGATGTGTTGGCATGATTCTTGTCGATTACCTGACACTTATGACTGCTGAAAAGGCAGATCGTAACGACCTTGCTTACGGCATGATCACCAAAGGACTGAAGAACCTTGCCAAAGAGCTTGATTGCGTTGTTGTGCTTCTGACGCAGCTTAACCGCGAACTGGAGAAACGAACCAATAAGAGACCACTACCAAGCGACTCCCGAGATACAGGGCAGATTGAGCAGGACTGTGATTATTGGGTTGGAATCCACAGGGAAGGCGCTTTTGATGACAGCGTTCCGCCTGGTGAAACAGAGCTAATCCTTCGTCTCAATCGGCATGGTAATACCGGAACGGTGTACTACATTCAGGAAAATGGCGCTATCTATGACACAGACCAACAGTCTGCTGAAATGCGTCGCCGTGAGCGAGAGGAGCCACAGGCCAAGAAGAAGGGAGGGTTCTGATGACCATCTACATCACTGAGTTGGTAACAGGCCTGCTGGTAATCGCAGGCCTTTTTATTTGGGGGAGAGGGATATGAACGAGAGCTACCGACAGTTTGAAGATTGGTGGTCAAAAGACAAAAGCCAGTTTACGGATGACGACGAATTAAAAAATTTTTCTTGGGTTATATGGCAGGCATCACGCGCCGCTATCGAGATTGAGTTGCCAACAAAAAATGATATCTCCGACGACGACTACCCCATTCCTGACCTGGTTGATTGGGATGATGGAAGAAATGCTGGAATTCAGGAATGCGCAGAAGCCATCCGCGCCGCTGGAATCAAAGTGAAGGAGTGAGTATGAGCGAGAAAACCGTAACTCTAACGCGCAGACAATTTCGACATCTATGCGACGCGCTAATCAACACTGTAAACATGGGGCAGCAATTCATGGCTATCAGCACTGACGGAAGTGAAATGTCAGACAAGGCTTTCTACCAGGCTCAGTTACTCCGGCAGGCTATTGAACGTCAATTAAAGGTAGCTACAGATGGGAGGTGAGCATGCAGGAGTTCATTCTGCACGAAACTAATAAATCGCAATTCTGGTTAGTTCTGAAGCAAATCCTATCTACCGGCAAACGCTGGCGCATAAAAATCTCCGAGTACCGCGAAAAACGGTCCCTACCTCAAAACAGCCTCATGTGGAAATGGAACACGGAAATAGCAGATCAGTTGTCTGCTACAGGCGTTGACCGTTTCACCGACGAAGAAGTCCATGAATGGCTCAAGGACATGTACTGCCCGGCAACGCCTGTAACCGTTTTTGGGATGACGCGCTATGTAAAGTCCACAAGACAACTGGATATCGGAGAGATGCATAAATATCTGACAGATATTGACCAGTGGGCGCATCAGAAGGGATTGCGACTAACCATTCCTGACAATTGCGAGTACCTGGATTTAAAGCGGAGGCAAGAGGAGTGATGGAGACATGAGACGACAGCGACGAAGTATCACCGACATAATCTGCGAAAACTGCAAATACCTACCAACGAAACGCTCAAGAAATAAACCCAATCCAATCCCACAAGAATCTGACGTAAAAACCTTCAACTATACGGCTCACCTGTGGGATATCCGGTGGCTTAGAGAACGTGCGAGGAAAGCAAGGTGATTGACCCAAATCGAAGTTACGAGCAGGAAAGTATAGCGAGAGCCTTATGCGCCGGATGTAACAAGCAACTGGCACCTGATGAAATTTACGCCTGTGCAGAATGTGTTAACGAATGGCTGGTATATCGCGATCCACATTCAGATATGACAGGGGATAAAGATGGCTAACACAAATATGTATTCACCAAATGAGCAGGATTACATACGCAGGGTTGCCGGAAAAGTCCCTGCTGACGTTATGGCATCCACCATAGGAAGAACCAGAAACAGCCTGGTTAACTGGGCTAATCGACATGGAATAAGCCTGAGGGTTCCTTACGGAATACTTAAAAAGCACTGGCCTGAATATGCTGAAAAAATGACAAAAGGGGGACGCAATGGCACTAAAGAGAGATAAGTTTGATGACGTTTTCTCCCAACTGGTGAGGGAGCGAACGGACTGGCAATGCGATTACTGCGGACGAACATTCCACCACGAAAGACAAAAACTCCACTGCTCCCACTTCAAATCCAGACGACACAAAGCAACCCGATACCATCCCTATAACGCCTTCGCTCACTGCATTGGCTGTCACCGAAAACTTGAAGAAGACCCATACGAATTCACCGCGCATGCGGAGATTGTCTATGGGGAGATGACAATAGAGCGTGTAGCGCGTCTGGCGTGCATTCCTGTGCACTTAAAGCCTTGGCAGATGGATGAGCTATACCAGCACATGAATAGCGAACTGAAGCGGTTACAGGAGCTAAGGGCGCATGGTGTTACAGGGCGCATCGATTTCACATTGCCAGACTGGTATCAGGACGGAATTCAACTCCACATGGGGGAATCTCAATGTGCGGCATAACCAGCATTAACCAGGCGAAACAGCAGCGTGAACGTGACGAAGCTGAATTGCGCAGCGTCAGAGAGATGACGGAGCAACACCAGAAGGCGATGGATTATCTGCATGAGCGAGAGCGTGAACTGGTGAACCGGATTGGATTGAACAATCCAGCGGGAGGCGATGCTGCATGAATTTGGAAAATGTAGTGAAGTTTCACTTCGCAAAATCTTCTCAGATAAACGATATCCCTCGCGCAACAGCTTCAGAAACGTTAACTGGCACTGATGTTATGGCAGCTATGGGTATGACTCAAAGTCGCGCATCGTTGGGTTACAGCGCGTTTCTTGGGAAGATGGAAATCAGCAGCAATGACCGTGAGAAAGCTATTGAACTGCTGACTGCCTATGCTCTTAAGAACTGCGATAATGTTCCTGCCTTACGCAAGCTAGAAAATGATATTAAGCCAAAGGTAATGCAAGTGCTCGCAACATTCGCATTTTCTGACTATTCACGAAGCGCTGCCAGTACCAGAACCTGTGATTGCTGCGGCGGGAAGAAGTTTATCGATGCCGAGGTAATGACGATGAAAAGCATCGGGCAGCCGTACCTCTCAGAGCGCAAGGAGACGGTGAAAGTTTTGTGCAATAAGTGCAAAGGGAAGGGGGTTCTGACCAACGCATGCCAGTGCAATGGCAAAGGTGTTGTTATCGATAAAGAGAAAACTATTCTACAAGGAGGCGTCCCTGCATACAAAACATGCAGACGTTGTAATGGGCGAGGATATGCTCGGTTACTGCCTGATAGCGTTCGAAAGTACATCTGCGCAACAGTGATTGATATTCCTGAAACCACATGGCGCAGGTCATATAAGGATTTCTTCGAAAGTCTGGTAGGTGAGTGTATTAAGCAGGAGGAATATGCAAATCAGATGTTGAGCAAAGTCACGCAGTGATAAATATTTTCTACTGAAAAGGAGTTCTGTAGAAAATGCTCTTTACAAAGTGGCGATTTTTGTTTAATATCGTTTCTAACAGTAGAAATCCGTCCTTTGTTAAGGTGGATTTGAAAGAAGGCCCTGCAGCGATGCGGGGCTTTTTGCGTTTTAAGCACGACCTTTCTGAAAGCGTCCTATCACCAATCACCAGAACATATCCAGATACCCTTGCTCATTCGTGGCGGCGGGGTAGGGCGTTTTACACAAAAGAAAACCCAGCGCTTGGCTGGGCTTCGTGAAGATGGGCGGCAAGAGACTTCGCTAACAGCCTCCTGCCTGATTTGCTCATGCTCTATATCACGAACAAACCACGTTACTAATCACTGTATCCTGGATTTGTTCTTTCCAATATCAACCAATTCATAACATTGAACAAATCCTCACGGTCGTGAGGTAAGACATGAAAAAGATGCCAGAAAAACATGATCTGTTAACCGCCATGATGGCGGCAAAGGAACAGGGCATCGGGGCAATCCTTGCGTTTGCAATGGCGTACCTTCGCGGTCGGTATAATGGCGGTGCGTTTAAGAAAACACTAATAGACGCAACGATGTGCGCCATTATCGCCTGGTTCATTCGTGACCTTTTAGTCTTCGCCGGACTGAGTAGCAATCTTGCTTACATAGCGAGTGTATTTATCGGCTACATCGGCACAGACTCGATTGGTTCGCTAATCAAACGCTTCGCTGCTAAAAAAGCCGGAGTGGATGATGCAAATCAGTAGTAACGGAATCACCAGATTAAAGCGTGAAGAAGGCGAGAGACTAAAAGCCTATCCAGATAGCAGGGGGATACCAACCATTGGGGTTGGTCATACAGGTAAAGTGGATGGTAATCCTGTCGTATCAGGGATGATAATCACAGCCGAAAAATCGTCTGAACTGCTTAAAGAGGATTTGCTGTGGGTTGAAGATGCGATAAGTAGTCTTGTTCGCGTCCCGCTGAATCAGAACCAGTATGATGCACTATGTAGCCTGATATTCAATATAGGTAAATCAGCATTTGCTGGCTCTACCGTTCTGCGCCAGTTGAATTTAAAGAATTACCAGGCAGCAGCAGATGCTTTCCTGTTATGGAAAAAAGCTGGTAAAGACCCTGATATTCTCCTTCCTCGGAGGCGGCGAGAAAGAGCGCTGTTCTTATCGTGAGTCGTATTAAGGCAATTATTGCGTCTGTCATTATCTGCATCATCGTCTGTCTTTCGTGGGCTGTTAATCACTACCGCAATAACGCCATCACCTACAAAGACCAGCGCGATAAAGCCACATCCATCATCGCTGATATGCAGAAGCGTCAACGTGATGTAGCAGAACTCGACGCCAGATACACAAAGGAGCTTGCTGATGCTAACGCGACTATCGAAAGTCTCCGTGCTGATGTTTCTGCTGGTCGTAAGCGCCTGCAAGTCTCCGCCACCTGTCCAAAGTCAACGACCGGAGCCAGCGGCATGGGCGATGGAGAAAGCCCAAGACTTACAGCAGATGCTGAACTCAATTATTACCGTCTCCGAAGTGGAATCGACAAGATAACCGCGCAGGTTAACTACCTGCAGGAGTACATCAGGGCGCAATGCCTTAAATAATTTCCCTCGCATAGAAATTTGACAAGTGACTTTCAGGAAAATGCCTCGCGATGCGGGGCGTTTTTGTATCGGTATTTCACCGCGCATCTCACGCGCATATCAACGAGAGCCTTTCAGTAAGCGAGCCTGAGAAATGCCGTTATAGGTGGCGACCTCTCTCGGGCGGCTTTTCTGTGAGACAGGCTCACTTTCTAAAAGGTAAACGCTATGAATAACTTTGTTGAAATTACCTCAAGAATTGGTCGCATGTACCAAGATTTTCTTATAAGTGGAAAGGGGTCTGGCGACATCATAGAGGAAATTGACAAACTAAGTGCAGAGCTGAGAAGGAATGGATGTGTTAATTCTATCTTTTTTGAAACTTTGCTAAAGCAAGGCTTCATGTTTGACATGATTAATTACAACAAAGTCGCACCCAGTGCGTCGCAAAAATCATATGTGTACGTTCTGCATGCTGAAGATAGTGGGCTAACAAAAATAGGGTTTAGTCGCAGGGTTAATAAACGAATTTCAGAGATATCTCGCATGAGTGGTGGGAAGCTAAATCTAATTGCAAAGATTCCGGCCGATAGAGAGCTTGAAACCAAATTGCACCAAAAATATTACAACTATAGGTCGCACGGGGAGTGGTTTAGCCTCAATCGTTGTCATTTGAAAGAGCTAAAAGAAATGCCTGGTAACGAACTGAAATAATCCCCGGACTCACCAATTAGCGGCAGTACTGCGAAACAACCCAAGCCAGTAAGTGGGGAAATAACACTGGCAGCCACTGAAAGATGAACCTCCTGCCTTATGGCAAAAAAGATTCTTTGTGGTGGCGGACTGATGGAAAGACATCGGTTATTGCAGAGGCCATTCAATGAGTGGCCTCGACAATGGCTTATCCCAACAACCGGAGCCAACACAATGGCAGAGATTATTCCCATGACTGAAGAACAGAAATTCCAGTTAGAGATTTACAAACTGTTCATGAACCAGAACGCAGCCGCAGAAGAAGCATTTCAGTTCATTGGTACTGACGAGTTGAAGCTTGAGCTATTCAAAATTCACTTCCAGTCAGGTGGCGCTAATTCAGATATCACGACCCGCACTATCGAAGCTGTTCGTAAATCGAAGGAAGCGTTAGACCTGTTCACTACCGGATCATGATGTGATCAGCGTAATCAATTTGGGTAAGGAGAAGAAATTCCCAATTACTCAAGAGCTATACGATCGGCTTGAAAGCGTCATCCATGATTACGATGGTGAAATCAGTTTATGTGAGGCGATTGGCACACTCGAATTGCTGAAGCAGTCATTGATTGAAGGCGCGAAAGAGCAATCAACCTGAAATAACAATTAAGTGAGACGAATATGGCAGCACCAAAGGGCAACCGATTTTGGGAGGCCCGCAGTAGTCATGGGCGAAACCCTAAATTCGAATCGCCTGAGGCGCTGTGGGCTGCTTGTTGTGAATACTTCGAGTGGGTGGAAGCTAACCCACTATGGGAGATGAAGGCTTTCTCATATCAGGGAGAAGTTACACAAGAGCCTATTGCCAAGATGAGGGCGATGACCATCACTGGCCTGACGCTATTCCTCGATGTGACGCTTGAAACATGGCGACAATACAGGGTGAGAGAAGACTTATCTGAGGTCGTTACGCGAGCAGAGCAAATCATCTACGACCAGAAATTCTCCGGCGCAGCCGCTGACCTTCTCAACGCTAACATCATAGCCCGCGATTTGGGCCTCAAAGAGCAGTCGCAAGTTGAAGACGTGACACCTGATAAGGGAGATCGCGATAAGCGCCGCTCTCGTATCAAGGAGCTATTCAACCGTGGAACTGGACGCGATTCTTGATAACCTGAGCGACGAAGAGCAAATCGAATTGCTCGAGCTACTCGAAGAAGAAGAGAGCTACCGGAACACACACCTGCTATATGAATTTACGCCATACAGCAAACAGCGTGAGTTTATCGACGCCGGCCATGACTATCCAGAGCGATGTTTTATGGCTGGTAACCAGCTTGGTAAGTCATTTACTGGCGCTGCTGAAGTTGCGTTTCACCTTACCGGGCGTTATCCGGGAACAAAAGGCTATCCGGCTGATGGTAAATATGGCGGGGAGTGGAAAGGTAAGCGTTTCTATGAGCCTGTTGTCTTCTGGATTGGTGGCGAGACAAACGAGACTGTAACCAAAACGACTCAACGCATCCTGTGCGGTCGTATCGAAGAGAATGATGAGCCTGGCTACGGTTCCATACCGAAAGAAGACATCATTAGCTGGAAGAAGTCTCCTTTCTTTCCGAACCTTGTTGATCATCTTCTGGTTAAGCATCACACGGCTGATGGCGTTGAAGATGGCATTTCAATCTGCTACTTCAAACCATACTCGCAAGGCCGTGCACGCTGGCAGGGTGACACAATCCACGGCGTGTGGTTTGACGAAGAGCCACCATACAGCATTTATGGCGAAGGTCTTACACGTACCAACAAATACGGGCAATTCTCAATTCTGACGTTTACCCCGCTGATGGGGATGTCTGACGTTGTTACCAAGTTCCTGAAGAACCCCAGCAAGTCTCAGAAGGTGGTCAACATGACCATCTATGATGCTGAGCACTACACCGACGAGCAGAAAGAGCAAATCATCGCATCCTATCCTGAGCATGAGAGAGAGGCGCGTGCTCGCGGTATTCCTACGATGGGTAGCGGTCGAATATTCCAGATACCGGAAGAGACGATTAAGTGCCAGCCATTCGAATGCCCGGATCACTTCTATGTTATCGACGCTCAGGACTTCGGCTGGAACCACCCGCAAGCTCACATTCAGCTTTGGTGGGACAAAGACGCAGATGTTTTCTATCTGGCGCGTGTGTGGAAGAAATCAGAGAACACCGCAGTTCAGGCATGGGGTGCTGTTAAGTCGTGGGCTAACAAAATACCTGTCGCGTGGCCTCATGACGGTCACCAACACGAAAAGGGCGGTGGTGAGCAACTTAAAACCCAATATGCGGATGCCGGGTTCTCTATGCTTCCCGATCACGCAACGTTCCCGGATGGCGGTAACTCAGTAGAGTCAGGCATTAGTGAGCTTCGTGACCTGATGCTTGAAGGAAGATTCAAAGTATTCAACACATGCGAACCATTCTTTGAAGAGTTCCGCCTCTATCACCGTGACGAGAACGGCAAGATAGTCAAGACCAATGATGATGTGCTCGATGCTACTCGCTACGGCTACATGATGCGCCGCTTCGCCAGGATGATGCGTGATATCAGAAAGCCGAAAGAAAAGAAAATCCCCTCACCGATTAGACCAGTACGCAGAGGACGATAATGGCCGACAATGAAAACAGGCTGGAGAGTATCCTGTCGCGCTTTGATGCGGACTGGGCAGCCAGTGATGAAGCCAGGCGAGAGGCAAAGAACGACCTGTTCTTTAGTCGGATCAGCCAATGGGATGACTGGCTATCACAATACACAACCCTGCAGTATCGCGGGCAGTTCGATGTAGTACGTCCTGTGGTGCGCAAACTAGTTTCTGAGATGCGTCAGAACCCTATTGATGTTCTGTATCGTCCAAAGGATGGAGCAAGTCCTGACGCTGCTGATGTGCTGATGGGCATGTATCGCACAGACATGCGACACAATACGGCAAAAATCGCGGTCAACGTCGCTGTTCGTGAGCAGATTGAAGCAGGTGTAGGTGCGTGGCGTCTGGTCACTGACTACGAAGACCAAAGTCCAACGAGCAACAATCAGGTTATCCGTCGAGAGCCTATCCATAGTGCCTGTTCCCATGTTATCTGGGACAGCAACAGCAAACTGATGGACAAGTCTGACGCCCGTCACTGCACAGTTATCCACTCAATGAGCCAGAATGGTTGGGAGGGTTTCGCAGAAAAATACGACCTCGATGCGGATGATATTCCGTCATTCCAGAACCCGAATGATTGGGTATTCCCCTGGCTGACGCAGGACACTATTCAGATCGCTGAGTTCTATGAAGTGTTCGAGAAGAAAGAGACGGCGTTTATCTACCAAGACCCGGTTACTGGTGAGCCGGTAAGCTACTTTAAGCGCGATATTAAAGACGTCATCGACGACCTGGCTGATAGTGGATTTATCAAAATTGCAGAGCGCCAGATTAAGCGTCGCCGGGTATACAAATCAATCATCACCTGTACCGCCGTACTGAAAGACAAGCAGCTCATCGCTGGCGAGCATATCCCCATTGTCCCGGTGTTCGGAGAATGGGGCTTCGTTGAAGACAAGGAAGTGTATGAGGGTGTCGTTCGCCTGACAAAAGACGGTCAGCGGCTGCGCAATATGATTATGTCGTTCAACGCTGACATCGTCGCCCGCACTCCGAAGAAGAAGCCGTTCTTCTGGCCTGAGCAGATTGCAGGCTTTGAGCATATGTACGACGGTAACGACGATTACCCATACTACCTGCTCAATCGCACTGACGAAAATAGTGGAGACCTTCCGACTCAGCCGCTGGCATATTATGAAAACCCGGAAGTTCCACAGGCCAATGCCTATATGCTGGAAGCTGCAACCAGTGCGGTTAAAGAGGTTGCCACTCTTGGTGTAGATGCTGGGTCGGTTAATGGTAATCAGGTTGCATTCGATACCGTAAACCAACTCAATATGCGGGCTGACCTTGAGACATACGTGTTTCAGGATAATCTGGCTACCGCTATGCGCCGTGATGGTGAGATTTACCAGTCGATAGTTAATGACATCTACGATGTTCCTCGCAACGTGACAATCACCCTTGAGGATGGCAGCGAGAAAGATGTTCAGCTAATGGCTGAGGTTGTTGACCTTGCCACTGGTGAGCGGCAGGTACTGAACGATATCAGGGGCCGCTATGAGTGCTACACGGATGTTGGGCCATCGTTCCAGTCCATGAAGCAGCAAAACCGCGCAGAAATTATTGAGTTGCTCGGTAAAACGCCTCAGGGTACTCCGGAATATCAACTGCTGTTACTCCAGTACTTCACCCTGCTTGATGGCAAAGGTGTTGAGATGATGCGTGACTATGCCAACAAGCAGCTTATTCAGATGGGTGTTAAGAAGCCAGAAACGCCTGAAGAGCAGCAATGGTTAGTAGAGGCGCAACAAGCCAAACAAGGCCAGCAAGACCCGGCAATGGTTCAGGCTCAGGGCGTACTCCTGCAGGGTCAAGCTGAACTGGCTAAAGCTCAGAACCAGACACTATCCCTGCAAATCGATGCGGCTAAAGTCGAAGCGCAGAACCAGCTTAACGCTGCCAGAATTGCAGAAATCTTCAATAACATGGACCTCAATAAACAATCTGAGTTTAGAGAGTTCCTTAAAACTGTTGCTTCATTCCAGCAGGACCGCAGCGAAGATGCTCGCGCAAATGCTGAGTTACTCCTTAAAGGCGATGAACAGACGCACAAGCAGCGAATGGACATTGCCAACATCCTGCAATCGCAGAGACAAAATCAACCTTCCGGCAGTGTAGCCGAGACACCTCAATAAGAGAGAGTTAATCATGGAACCAACCACCGAAATTCAGGCAACTGAAGACTTAACCCTGTCCGGCGATCATGCAGCGGCATCTGCTGATAGCTTAGTTGTCGATAATGCCAACGACAATGCAGGTCAGGAAGAGGGATTTGAGATTGTCCTGAAGGACGATGAGACAGCACCAAAACAAGACCCGGCAAAAAACGCAGAATTCGCCCGCCGCCGCATTGAGCGCAAACGACAGCGCGAGCTTGAGCAGCAGATGGAGGCAGTTAAACGCGGAGAATTGCCGGAGAGTTTACGGGTAAACCCTGACCTTCCACCTCAGCCGGATATTAATTCCTATCTGTCAGAAGAAGGCCTGGCTAAATATGACTACGACAACAGCCGTGCGCTTGCCGCTTTCAATGCTGCTAATACCGAATGGCTAATGAAAGCGCAGGACGCCCGCAGCAATGCCGTAGCAGAACAGGGGCGCAAGACTCAGGAGTTTACCCAGCAATCAGCGCAATACGTCGAAGCTGCCCGCAAACATTACGACGCGGCGGAAAAGCTCAACATCCCTGATTATCAGGAGAAAGAAGACGCTTTCATGCAAATTGTTCCGCCTGCGGTTGGAGCCGACATTATGCGTCTGTTCCCGGAGAAGTCCGCCGCGCTCATGTATCACCTGGGTGCAAACCCGGAGAAAGCCCGCCAGTTACTGGCGATGGGTGGGCAGTCCGCGCTGATTGAACTAACTCGACTATCCGAACGCTTAACTCTCAAGCCTCGCGGTAAACAAATCTCTTCCGCTCCCCTTGCTGACCAGCCGATTACCGGTGATGTCAGCGCAGCAAATAAAGATGCCATTCGTAAACAGATGGATGCGGCTGCGAGCAAGGGCGATGTGGAAACCTACCGCAAGCTAAAGGCAAAACTTAAAGGAATCCGATAATGGCAGGTCTTAACGAAGGTCAAATTGTTACACTGGCGGTGGATGAGATTATTGAAACCATCTCCGCAATCACTCCAATGGCGCAGAAAGCCAAGAAATACACCCCGCCTGCTGCTTCTATGCAGCGCTCCAGTAATACCATCTGGATGCCCGTAGAACAGGAGTCTCCCACTCAGGAGGGCTGGGATTTAACTGATAAAGCGACAGGGTTACTGGAACTTAACGTCGCGGTAAACATGGGAGAGCCGGATAACGACTTCTTCCAGTTACGCGCCGATGACTTGCGAGACGAGACTGCGTATCGTCACCGCATCCAGTCAGCCGCTCGCAAGCTGGCGAATAACGTTGAGTTGAAAGTCGCAAACATGGCCGCCGAGATGGGATCATTGGTTATCACTTCGCCGGATGCAATCGGCACTAATACCGCTGATGCCTGGAACTTTGTGGCCGATGCAGAAGAAATCATGTTCTCCCGCGAACTTAACCGCGACATGGGGACATCGTACTTCTTCAACCCACAGGACTACAAAAAAGCGGGTTACGACCTGACCAAGCGTGACATCTTCGGGCGCATTCCTGAAGAAGCGTACCGCGATGGCACAATCCAGCGTCAGGTTGCAGGCTTCGATGATGTCCTGCGCTCTCCGAAACTTCCTGTGCTGACCAAATCCACCGCAACTGGCATCACTGTATCCGGTGCTCAGTCCTTCAAGCCTGTCGCATGGCAACTGGATAACGATGGCAACAAAGTTAACGTTGATAACCGTTTCGCCACCGTCATTCTGTCTGCAACTACCGGACTGAAACGCGGCGACAAAATCTCGTTCACTGGCGTTAAGTTCCTCGGTCAAATGGCTAAGAACGTGCTGGCGCAGGACGCGACTTTCTCCGTGGTCCGTGTTGTTGATGCTACTCACGTTGAAATCACGCCGAAGCCAGTTGCGCTGGATGATGTTTCCCTGTCTCCTGAGCAACGCGCCTACGCCAACGTTAACACCTCGCTGGCTGATGCAATGGCAGTGAACATTCTGAACGTTAAAGACGCTCGCACTAACGTGTTCTGGGCTGACGATGCTATTCGTATCGTGTCTCAGCCTATTCCGGCTAACCACGAACTGTTTGCAGGTATGAAAACTACCTCTTTCAGCATCCCGGACGTGGGACTCAACGGCATTTTTGCGACGCAGGGTGACATCTCCACCCTGTCCGGCCTGTGCCGTATCGCGCTGTGGTATGGCGTTAACGCAACCCGTCCGGAAGCAATCGGTGTTGGCCTGCCTGGTCAGACTGCGTAACTAACAGGGGCTTCGGCCCCTTTCTTTATGGAGTGGCTATGAAAATAGCAATCTATAAGCCCGGTGGAAGCATCATGGTATGGGGCGTAATGGCTCAGATGAAGGTCATCGACTCCAGCGAACTTCCAGAATATGTCAAAGATGGCTGGCTTGATCATCCATCAAAGCTGCTGCCCGTGGAAGCAGATGATGTTAAGCCACGCAAAGGCCGCAAGCCTAAGGCGGTAAGCGATGCAGATAAAGACTAAAGGAGATTTGGTCATGGCGGCGCTTCGTAAGTTGGGCGTGGCATCAGATGCAACCCTTACCGATGTCGAACCTCAGTCTATGCAGGATGCCGTTGATGATCTGGAAGCGATGATGGCTGAGTGGTATCAGGGCGGGAAAGGCATCATTACCGGTTATGTATTCTCAGATGATGACAATCCTCCTTCTGAAGGTGACGACCACGGGCTTCGATCCAGCGCAGTCAGCGCGGTATTCCACAATCTGGCTTGCCGGATTGCCCCGGATTACGCGCTTGAGGCCACAGCGAAAATTATCGCAACCGCTAAATATGGGAAGGAGCTTCTCTATAAGCAGACCGCCATCGCCAGAGCTAAACGAGCGCCTTACCCATCACGTATGCCAACTGGCAGCGGTAATAGTTTCGCCAATCTGAACGAATGGCATTATTTCCCCGGAGAGCAGAATGCCGATTCAACAACTTCCCCTGATGAAGGGACTGGGTAAAGACTTCCGCAATGCTGACTATATTGACTTCCTACCGGTCAACCTTTTAGCAACGCCAAAAGAAGTACTCAACAGTAGCGGTTATTTACGCTCATTCCCCGGCATAGCCAAGCGCAACGATGTGAACGGAGTATCGCGCGGCGTTGAATATAACACAGCTCAGAACGCTGTATATCGCGTTTTAGGCAGCAAGCTATACAAAGGGGAAACCGTAGTCGGTGATGTAGCCGGAAGCGGGCGCGTATCAATGGCACATGGTCGCACATCACAGGCGGTAGGCGTTAATGGTCAACTGGTCGAGTATCGCTATGATGGCACGGTTAAAACCGTCTCAAACTGGCCTACAGACAGCGGATTCATGCAGTATGAGTTAGGGTCAGTCCGTGACATTACTCGCTTACGTGGGCGTTATGCATGGTCAAAAGACGGTACTGATTCATGGTTTATCACTGACCTTGAAGATGAGTCTCATCCTGACCGATATAGCGCGCAATATCGCGCAGAATCGCAGCCAGACGGCATCATTGGTATCGGAACGTGGCGTGACTTTATCGTCTGCTTTGGCTCCTCGACGATTGAATATTTTTCGCTTACTGGCTCAACAGCAGTAGGCGCATCGCTTTACGTGGCTCAGCCATCGTTAATGGTACAGAAGGGGATTGCCGGAACATACTGTAAAACGCCATTCGCTGATTCATTCGCATTCATCAGTCACCCGGCTACTGGCGCACCTTCCGTCTACATCATCGGGTCAGGGCAGGCTTCACCAATTGCGACGGCCAGTATTGAGAAAATTATCCGCTCATACACCGCTGAAGAACTGGCAACCGGGGTGATGGAAGCGTTGAGGTTCGATTCGCATGAACTGCTGATTATCCATCTCCCGCGCCATGTGCTGGCTTACGATGCCTCATCAAGCCAGAACGGGCCGCAATGGTGCGTACTGAAAACAGGTTTATACGACGATGTTTATCGCGCCATCGACTTCATGTACGAAGGCAACCAGATAACGTGCGGCGATAAATCAGAAGCAGTGACAGGGCAGTTGCAATTCGACATCAGTAGTCAGTATGGACTTCAACAGGAGCACTTGCTGTTTACGCCCCTCTTCAGGGCGGACAATGCCAGATGCTTCGACCTCGAAGTTGAATCATCCACTGGTGTTGCTCAATACGCTGACCGCCTGTTCCTGTCTGCAACCACAGACGGAATCAATTACGGTCGCGAACAGATGATTGAGCAGAATGAGCCGTTTGTGTACGACAAGAGAGTTTTATGGAAGCGTGTAGGTCGTATTCGTCTATTAATCGGATTCAAACTGCGGGTAATCACCAAATCACCAGTAACACTATCCGGGTGTCAAATTCGTCTGGAGTAAAATATGGCAGACCCGTCACTTAATAATCCTGTCGTTATTCAGGCCACCCGTCTCGACGCTTCAATTCTTCCCCGTAACGTCTTTAGCAAGTCTTATCTGCTCTATGTAATCGCGCAGGGAACTGACGTTGGTGCTATTGCAGGAAAGGCAAACGAAGCTGGACAGGGTGCTTATGACGCACAGGTAAAAAATGATGAGCAGGATGTAGAGCTTGCAGACCATGAAGCAAGAATTAAGCAACTGCGCATCGATGTAGATGATCACGAAAGTCGCATTACTGCGAACACTAAGGCAATTACTGCGCTGAATGTCAGGGTAACTACCGTTGAAGGAGAAATTGCCTCCTTGCAGACTAATGTTAGTGCTCTTGATGGCAGGGTTACGACTGCCGAGAACAATATTTCGGCATTGCAGGCTGACTACGTATCTAAAACCGCCACTACATCTCAATCGCTGGCTTCACCCCTCAACGTGACAACGTCATATTCAGTCGGCGGAAAGAAGGTTGTCGGCGCTCGCCAAACTGGATGGACAGCAGCCACGGGTACGGCGAATAAAGGCGCATTCAACGCTGACCTGACATTCTCCGTTAGCGATACTTACACGCAATCTGAAATCCAGGCTATAGCCAATGCTCTAATTGCTGAACGTCGGCGCACTAAGGCTTTGGAAGACGCCTTGCGTGCACATGGGTTGATTGATTAATGATTACATTCACTCCAACACGCAACATCGACCTGATAGAAACGGTCGGCAACCATCCCGACATCATCGCCGGTAGCAACAACGGTGACGGATACGACTACAAACCTGAGTGTCGTTACTTTGAAGTGAACGTACATGGTCAGTTCGGTGGCATCGTGTATTACAACGAGATTCAGCCGATGACCTTTGACTGCCACGCCATGTACCTGCCTGAGATTCGCGGATTCAGTAAGGAAATCGGACTGGCGTTCTGGCGATATATTCTCACCAACACCACCGTTCAGTGCGTTACATCATTTGCTGCACGCAAATTTCGCCACGGTCAGATGTACTGCGCAATGATTGGCCTTAAGCGTGTAGGAACCATCAAGAAATACTTCAAAGGCGTGGATGACGTGACGTTTTACAGCGCCACACGCGAAGAACTAATCGACTTCCTGAATCACGGGAGATAGCCATGTTATATGCATTTAAGCTGGGCAGGAAACTGCGCGGTGAGGAACCTTATTATCCTGAAAAAGGCGGTAAAGGTGGCTCATCAAGCAGCGGGGCAAAAGAAGCCGCAAAAGCAACACAGTACGCAGCAGACCTGCAAAACCAACAATTCAATCGTGTGATGGAACAGTTGGCACCTTACGCCGCCGCAGGTTTGCCGGCTCTCCAGCAGATTCAGCAGCTATCAACGCTGGAAGGTCAGAACAGCGCTCTCAATCAGTATTACAACTCAGACCAGTATAAACAGTTGGCTGATCAGGCTCGCTATCAAAGCCTGAATGCAGCGGAAGCCACCGGAGGTCTTGGCTCTACAGCAACATCAAACCAAATTGCATCCATTGCACCAACGCTCGGGCAGAACTGGTTGTCAGGGCAGATGCAAAACTATGGCAACCTGTTAAACGTTGGTCAGTCTGCGGCAGCAGGCCAGGCATCGGCAGGACAGAACTATGCAAATAACGCAGGTAATCTTGCGCAACAGATGGCGGCTATCCGCTCTCAGGGTTCTGGTCAATCCACGCTTGGAAGTGCCATTACCGGGGGTGCGAGTGGTGCGCTTGCAGGAGCTGGTCTTGCCGGGATGCTTGGTGCATCGACGCCGTGGGGGGCCGGAATTGGCGCAGGTATCGGATTGCTTGGCTCACTCTTCTAAGGAGTTATCGTGGCTACATTTCAACTTGCTGGTTTGCCGTCAATGCAGGTGGCGAACCAGAACGCGCCCGGACAACCATCATTATCCAGTTACGACTTCAGCCAGCGCCCAAACGTTGGAGTTCAACTTGCTCAGGGGCTTGGCGCAGTTGGCCAGGCAATACAGCAGAATGAGGATGCTCAGAGGCTTTCTGACTTTCAAAAAGCTTTCGGTCAGGCTTATGCGGCAGGTGATCGCGACGCCTTGCGTCAACTTGCAGCCACCAATCCAGACCAGATTGAAACAATTCGTCAGGGCATGGGTTTTGTTGATGCTGATCGCAATCAGGCGATGGGCGATATGTCTGCACGATTGAACATTGCCGCCGCTCAGGGGCCAGAGGCGGTGATGCGAGAGCTTGCCACTCACCAGAATACACTGCAGCAAATTGGCGTATCTCCTGAACAGGCGTGGCAGACATATCAACAAAGCCCTGAAGGCTTCACGCAGTTAACAGACCTTATTGGGATGCACGCGGTAGGACCAGAAAAGTATTTTGATATTCAGGACAAGTTGACAGGTCGCGAGATTGACCGAGGTCGACTTGCTGAAACAATCCGCAGCAATAAAGCCGGTGAGGGGCTTCAGGCTCGCGGGCAGAATATAACAATGCGTGGACAAGATATGTCAGCGGCAACAGCACGACGCGGTCAAGATTTGGCAACGCAAAGAGCAAACGCCAGAACGATATCAGGCAGCGAAGGAAATCGGGTTGTTCAGCTTGCAGACGGGCGAACAGTCAGCGTCGGTGGAAAACTTCACGGCGCAGGGGCGAATGCATTTTACGAAGGTATTGACGATAACGGCAATATGGTTCGTGTCCCGGCAAGTGCTATTGCAGCACCTCCAACGTCTGCGGCAAGCGCACAGAACTACGCGATGAAGAAAGATATCGATGCATTATCTAGTGCTTCAGCAGAAGATTTAGGATTTATGACTGGCGTTACAGGTTCTTCTGGAGCACCTGCTCTTGGCGCAGATATTCGAAGCCGGGCATCTGGTGGCGACCAGAGAAAGCTATACAACGCTGCTCAACGTGTTCAGGGGAAGATGCAGAATCAAGGCATAGCGGCAGCACGGGACATGGGCGCCTCAGGTATCAACACTGTCGCAGAGGCGAAGATGTACTTTCAGGGAATGCCGCAAGTAGATTACTCAAGCCCTGAAGCTTTACAGCAATCCATGCGAGACATTCAGCAATACACCGACAACTACAACCAGCAGTACAGCGTGGAAGTTGGTAACGGTGGTGCACAGACGCAATCCTCACGCCCAGCACAGCAATCTAAACCGACACAGAAACCACAGCAAAACACAGACTTCTCTTCACTATGGGGTGATTAATGGCTAAGGCATGGAAAGACGTCATTGCCTCTCAGCAGTATCAGGCATTGGCGTCAGAACAAAAAGCGCAGGCTCAGGAGCAATACTTCAATGAAGTCGTGGCCCCGCAAGCCGGAGAAAATGCAGAGCAGGCTAAGCAAGCTTTCTATGCTGCCTATCCATTGCCATCTGCGCAGCCAGTGGAGACATTGCAACCAGTAGCACAGCAACAACCACAGCAAGGTGGATTTATGTCTGACCTTGGCGAAGCAGTAAAAGAGACTGGTCGCGGACTGGTGCAGGCCGGTGTAAACGTGGCAAACATACCTGCATCAGTTGCCGATGCTGTGACAAGCGCGGCTGCATGGGCTGGCGGTAAACTCGGTATTGGCGATGGAACATATCAACCAGCGCCACGAGTAACAACGCAGGGATTAGAGCAGGACTTTGGCCTTCAGCAAGGCGCGCTAACTCCACAAACGACAGAGGGTAGGGTATTTGCGGAGGCATTGCCTTACCTCACTCCTGCCGGCGTTGAGAGAGCGGCAACACAGGCACCAACACTTGCTGGTAGAATTGCTCATGGCGCAACTCGCCTTCTCGCAGAAAACGCAGTCGGATCACTTGCTGCAAACAGTGCGAAAGATGATGCGGAAGCACTCGCTACCGATTTAGGCGTAGGTGTTCTGGCTGGCGGTGCTATTAACGCTGCCGGACGTGGATTAGGTGCTGCTTATCGTGGCGTTCGTGGTGCTATCGCACCAGAAGCGCAACAGGCTATCCGATTTGCAGAGCGTGAAGGAGTTCCTCTGCACACCACCGACCTGTTACAACCTACTTCCCGTGTCGGAAAAATGGCGCAGACGACAGCAGAAAATATCCCCCTGGCTGGCACAAGCGGAATGAGAGCAACGCAACAGGAAGCGAGAAGCCAGTTGGTGCAGAGATTTGCTGATAAATTCGGTGAGTATGATCCAGCGGTTGTTATTGAAAGCCTTAAAGCGAAAACATCAGGAATTCGTCGAGCCGCAGGTAATCGACTTGAGCAGGTTACGAATGCAATGGCGGGAGTAAACATTCAGCCTGCACGAGCAATTCAGCAGATTGATACTGAGATATCTAACCTGCAGAAGCTTGGTAAGGTCGCTGATAACGAGACGATTTCAAAACTTCAGTCATATCGTGATGAGCTTGTTCGCAATGCTGGTCCTGATGGTCCGGTTAATCTGGATTTGAAGCAATTAAGTGATTTACGCAGCCAGTTCAGAATGGACGTTAAAGGTGAGCGACCAGTGTTACCAAACCGTTCCGATGCAGCTATTCAGCGCGTTTACAAGGCAATGACCGACGATATCAATAGTGCCATTGATCAGAATTTTGGCAACGATACTCTCCGTAAATATCAGCAGGCCAATGCTGTCTACGCTGACGAAGCGGCGAAACTAAAGAATACCAGGCTGAAGAATGTTCTCATGAAAGGCGATCTGACGCCGGAAGTTGTCAACAACATGCTATTCAGCAAGAACAAATCGGAAATTAAGACGCTGTATAACTCAGTTGGTCGCGTTGGCAGGGCGCAAATGCGCAACGGCATCATTGGCAAGGCGATGGAGAAATCAGGCGGATCCCCTGACCAGTTCCTTCGTCAGCTTAACATCCTACAAAACCAGACTGGCATCATATTTAAAGGTCAGGATGCTGCTTACCTGAAAGGATTGAAAAACTACCTGCAGTCCACTCAGCAGGCAGCGAAAGCGGCAGTAACAACACCGACAGGTCAGCAAACCATCCCCTTCATCATCGGATATGGTACAGCAATGAACCCTGCGACAACTGGCGCAGCAGTAAGCTACGGCCTTCTTACTCGCGCGTATGAGAGCGAGCCATTCAGAAATGCAATGCTCCGAATGGCAAACACTCCACGCGGATCAACAGCGTTTGAGAAAGCTATGCAGCAAGCGCAAAAAGCGATTAACTCTCTGACGCAGGGGGCGAAGTCTGATGCGTTGTCAGAATAGTTTCGCAAGTACCAGAAATGTGCAAAAACCAAATATGTAGAACGTAATATTCAACAGATCTTTTTGCATCGCTAATCCACCACCAAGAGTAATTAACTAATTTTAACCGAATTTAATGCAAGTCTGTGCAAGTTATATCTTGCACGGCTTTTCTATGCCTGGAGCAAATCAATGCCAGATATCACGCCAAATATCGTTGTATCGCAACCAAGTAAATTATTTACTTTAGCTCGCTCATTTAAAGCAAATGCCGATGGCAAAATTTATATCGGTAAGATTGACACTGACCCGGTAAATCCTGAAAACCAGATTCCGGTATATCTGGAACGAGAAGATGGTACACATGTTCAGGTGCAACAGCCAATCGTTATCAATTCAGCAGGGTATCCGGTATACAACGGACAGATTGCCAAGTTCGTGACTGTGCAGGGACATAGCATGGCTGTTTATGATGCATATGGTTCGCAGCAGTTCTATTATCCTAATGTGCTGAAATATGACCCTGATCGACTTAGACAACAGTTAGCAAGCCATGCCGCAGGGAATGGTGACGAATTGGTAGCAGTAAAGCAACCAATAGAAAACTCTAAAGAAAGAACTGTCCATGACTGGCTGGCGGACATCATTACTGCAAAAGATGGAGCAAATATTATTGCAGACGGAATTAATAATGACGCTGTTGGCATTAATGCTCTTCTTCCTGTATTGTCGGATTTACAGCGTGAACTTATTTTGGTTCCTGGCGTGTACCTGATAAATGACGACATAACGATAGACATTCCGGTAACGTTTCAACCTGGTGCGATCATAAAGCCAAGAAATGGCGCACAGGTTACATTTAACGCTGAAATTATGGCTGGGAACTACCAAATATTTGACACCGAGGATGATTTTTATACAGAGCCTGAAGCAAAAACATCTATAAAGATAACAGGGGTTAATATCCGTCCAGAGTGGTTTGGAGCAACAACGATCAGTGATGTTAATGCAATACTTAATATTGCAGATTCTTCTTCTGCGTTCAGAAAAGCGTTTAGGGCTGCAACAGGTGATTTCAAGCCTATTGATTCTACGAGTTACAGGTCAGAATTTATATGTAAAAAAATAGAACTATCAAATGGGCATTATAGGATGGATAAGCCAACTACACACGGATTCCACAAAAACAACACATTCTATAAGGTTAATGGTGGTGGATATGTAGGGAAAGGCATGGGAAGTTCTATCCTTGTGTACACTGATCTTCATTATGAAGGTAATTCATTTTTTGACTTCTCATATGGTTCATGGGAAATGCATGAGCTATCAGGTTTCAAATGCACAGCTTACAATCCTTTAGAGGATGATCCTTATTACGCAAGGGTAGGGGCGATAATGCTATTTGGGTCAACAGACTCATTGATAACAAATGAGATATGGGCTTCTGGAGCTAAATATATCAGAAATGATCCTGATGGCACAAGGCGAGGAGGAGTCGGAATACAATTTGAATCATTAGTTGACCATTCCTTTTGCAACCTGCTTGTGGAGCATTGTATCAATGGTATTGCCTTTAGTTCATGTATAAGTACCGGGGTAAACATTAAAGGATTTTCTAATACCGTTTCTGATTTTGCTTTTGGTAATTTCATTCCTGACTGGCCTCCGTTAAGCGAGCAGATTACATCTAATGTAATATCTATCAATGGACTTGAAAGCAAAGCATGTGGCGCAACACCCATGTTTTTTGGTACTAATGATAACAATGTAGTAATTACCGGGCTTCTTATTGATGGCAGAGCAGAAGCATCTTTATCAACTGTAACATATCAAGCAATTGGCATTTCTAAATCCGGTGGTGTGCATGGAACTATTACTGGAATTGCAGTTAATACCAACTATGGGTTAATAGATGATATTGGCACAGGAAGCGCTGGAAGCGCTGGTAAAACGCTATACTTAAACTTCGTTATCAGTGGAGTATATGGAACTATCGGTTCTGAATTTTCTGTCATTAATATAACAAACCCAAAATCACATATAAATGCTACATTAAGTTTAAGCAACAGCTCGCTGCCAGCAATACTAAGTTACTCATCGTACTCTACCATCAGCCTTTCATGCTCAGGTGTTGATGGCGGAACACAAGATGCTCTAATAGAGGTAAAAAATGGGAATTTAATAATTAATAGCTTAGATGACAGTGGATCCACGTACGGTAAGCTTGCATATGTAGAAAACGCGGTGTTAATAATCCCACCAATCATATTGTCAACAAGCAGAATTGCTATAAAAGGATCTGGCGGGATAATAAAAACCACATCCATTATTGACTTTACATAAATTTAGTTACAAGCCCCTAAAGGGCTTGTTTTTTATTGTATAAATAGTTGTATGCTTTAATCGTTGTAAAATATGATATTAACAAGCATATTAGTGTATATACTATAGTATCAACTGGGTTATGCAAATACACTGGCATTCCAAACATATTAAATGTTGAGTAAATTAAAGTCTTTATTAATTGCTCTGTTCCACAAAGCACTAGCGTAGAACGCCCGATCTCTAGTATGGGTGTAAATATTATATATTTGGATAGTATTATATTTGGTATAAATAGCAGAACTGTAACAACGAAAGATAGAAGTATTCGCATTGTCTCGTTTTGTATGTAGCTATAAATACTTCCTGCACCAAAGAAATAAGAATATATGAATACTATAAATGAAACTGCCGTTACTGCATATAACGCGATTTTACTATATACACATTGTGTATTTAAAGTGGTGGTTCTTATATATTTTGAAAAGTAAGCACCTAGAGCATAATATATTATATACAACAATGCGCTATCAATATTTAAAAACAAAGCTGGAACAAATCCTATTTTCAATTTAGTAGATATAACAAAAACAATGAAACATATAATAAATATAATATATTTGTTTTTTATTGTTAACAAAATGAGTGAATACATCACTATCATTACATACAGACAAGGAAGGAACCATAACGAACCGGCAAATATTTGATTGCGAATCGCTGGCAATATTTGCAATGACATTTCTTTGACCTGATCGAAACTCGAATTATTATATAAAGAAAAGAACGCTAATGATATTATAGAAAATGCAAAATAAGGAATCATTATTTTAGCAAAACCATTCTTTATTATTGATATCAGATCTGATAACGATTCGCATCTCTTATGGAATATTCCTGAGATAAAAAAGAATAAAGGAATGTGAAATGAAAAGGCTAATTGATATAGCTGCTTTCCATTATCTTCAAAATGTCCTAGATAAATCCAGAATATGGCAATTGCTTTTAAGGAATCGATCCATAGAGTACGAGTATTCATATTTATCAGTTTCATGTTAAATTAGTGTTGCAATGACATAAAAAAATTTGTAGCGCTGCTATTAATATAGAATGAAGAATAAGTCCTGCATAGTTATTGAAATCCATCAATCCATGAGGGTTGAAATTGTAAGTCGCATGTATTCCAATAACAAAAATACAAGCTAAAATTCTAAGAAAATCTATATTTAAATCTCTTTCTTTCATAAATTCCACGAATATTATATTTTAATATATACATTTTTAACATTATTGCAGATAAAATAATTTTATACAACAATTATAAACGAAACAAGAGATTGCAATAATTATGCCACTTGTAAGTATATGATTGTCCGTAGCTATGACTTGCATGTAAGTCATAGCTATTGGGTATTGGATGAATACCATTTTGTGGGATAGAGGATTTGATGGGACGAATCTGGGACGGTCATCCGTTTTTAACGATTGGCATGGATTGCTATCTTTTCGCATCATGGGACGTGTGAGCGCAGGTATGACGCGATATGTTATTGACTTAAAAGGTAGTTCTTATAATTCGTAATGCGAAGGTCGTAGGTTCGACTCCTATTATCGGCACCATTCAAGCATCTCCTGATGTCTACTCAAGTCTATTAAAACCCCGTATAATCAGCGTTACAAGCCCTCGTTAGTGTTTTAAAGTCTACTGACGTGATCTTCTCCCTGAAAACAGTACCAGTCTAAACTGAAGTAGCCGGTCTTTCTTTCACCTCACAGAGAGGCGCATTGCCATGAAAAAGACCCGTTAT
>JGI2924J29684_1078077_pt1 | contig 30303 bp, 24 predicted proteins | sample BenlonsequencITS_FD_29684 | JGI IMG/M metagenome (IMG submission 29684)
GGTCGATGGCTGTCCACAACCACCAGCTGGCCAGATGACGGCGGGCCTGCCAGTACTGCGCGACCAGACTGAAGCAGGTCAGCGCGGCGTCCAGCCAGGGCAGGGCGGCATCGGTATGGCCATGCATCCAGGTACCGAGCAGCAGCCCGCCGGCGGCGCCGAATGCCAGTTGGCGCCAGGCCCGGTTCCGGGGCAGCGGTGCGATGATGACCTGATGGCTGGCATCAAGGTGGCGGCGCCACCGAAACCAGCCGTAGACCACGAAACCGGCGAACAGGATCTGCAGGATCGCATCCGAATACAGCCGGGCATCCAGAAAGACCTTCGCATACAGGCCGCAGGCCAGCAGACTGACCGGAAAGCCCGTCAGCCGGCGACGAGCCGTCAGCCAGACGCCCCAGGCGCTGAGGAGAGCCGCACCGATTTCCAATGGACTCACCGGGCGGGGCCGGCCGGCGACGGGATGGACTCAGAAGGCATAGCTGGCACTCAGCCTTGCCAATGGGGGAGCTCCCGGGAACAGGAAGCTGTCACCACCGGAGCTGCCGGTATCGCGCCAGTAGAAGTGGTTGAACAGATTGTCGACACTCAAACGCAAGCCCAGGGCATGGCCGTGGAGTTTCAGGCGGTAGCCCAGTCCGAAGTCGAAGAGGTTGTAGGCCGGCACCCGGGCGATGCCGATGGGCGTGGCGGCATTGGCCGAGGCATAGCGCCAGCCACCTGACACGCTGAGGGCGGGCAGTGCCGGCAGCTGATAGTCCAGATAGACGCTGGTCCGCAACAACGGCACGTTCTGCAGTTGATGCCCCTCATAGGCCGCCGTGCCGGTATCGGTGGCGCGGGCACGGATCAGGCTGGCACTGCTGAAAATGCGCAGGTGCTCGCTCAGCTGTCCGCTGGCGGTCAGCTCCAGCCCGGTATGTGTCTCGCTGCCTTGCTGCACGAAGGTATAGCCGGCCTCGCTCCGGTCTGGCCGGGCATACTGGTAGGGTTCGGACATCCGGTAGATCGCGGCCCCGAGATCCAGGCTGTCGGTAAGGGCGTATTTCACCCCGCCCTCGAGCTGGCGTGTGATCAGCGGCGCCAGATAGACATTGGCATTAGACGTCCACCAAGGTGCCTGCTGACCCAGCTGAAGGCCCTTGCTGTAGCTGACATAGGCACTCAGACGGGACGTGGGCTGCCACATGACGGCCGTCTGCGGCAGTGCCTTGCCCAACTGCGTATGCCGCTCCAGCACGCCATCGCTGTCGTAGGCGCTCTCGTTCATCCACACATAGCGGCCACCGGCCAGTACGCTCCAGGCCCCCCATTCGATCCGGTCCATCAGAAAGAGCGAGCGCTGCCAGCTGTCCAGGGCGCGTTCCGGCGGACCGGCCTGGCCGTCCGATATGGGGAAGTAGGGCGGATTGGCCTGACTGATATTGGCGGTGCCGACATAGTTGTAGACCGGGTCGCGCTGATTGACCAGACGGCGGAATCCATCGGCGCCCACGGTCAGATGGTGACTCAGCGGTCCCGTCTGGAAGTGGCCTTGCAACTGAAGGCGAAGCTCGTCGTTCTGACGGGTGTCATCCGGACTGCGCCAGTCATAGATGTCGTAATCCCCATTGGGGGCGAAGTAGTTGAAGCGTTCGCAACTGGCACAGCCATAGGCATAGGCGATATTGTCGTCGATCACGCTGCGGCTGTGGCCGTAGGACAGATCGAAGGCCCAGTTGTCACTGAAGCGATAACGGAAGCGGGCCGTGGCATTGAAAGCGTGGATGCGCACCGGCAGCTGCCAGGGCTGATAGCCGACCAGCTGGGTCCAGTTCACATGCGAGGGCAGGGTGGTGCCGCCGAGCAACTGGTAGCCGGAAGCCGAGCGCTGGGCATTGGTCTGGTCACTGACATCCAGCTGCAAGGTGGCCTTGTCGGTGATCAGCCAGTCCATGGCCAGCGAATAGAAGTTTCGCCGTCCGGGATCATGCTGGACCCAGGAATGGGTGCCGTCATAGGCGGTATTGAAGCGGAGGCCGAAATGGGGCGTCAGCCAGCGGCCGATGTCCAGGGCGGTGTAGCGCGAACCATGGGAATCGGTGGAGACGGTCACCGTTTGCACGTCGGCGGCGCGTTTGGTGACATAGTTGATGCTGCCGCCCGGGGATACCATGCCAGCTTCCAGTCCGGCGATGCCCTTGTCGATTTCCACTTGCTGGACGTTTTCGAGGGCCAGAATCTGCTCGCCATTGGTGGTCATGCCGTTCTGGCGGAAGCCGGTGGCCAGATCCAGCGGAAAGCCGCGGATCATCACATCCTGGTAATAGCCGACGGCGGCGTAGTTGTCGCCCACCGAGGCGTCGCTGCGGACCAGTTCGCTGAGCGTGCGGGGCTGGCGGTCCTCGATCAGTGCGCGGGGGATCACATTGATCGAAGCCGGCGTGTTGTGCAGCGAGCCGCCGCCGAAGCTGCCGAACTGGGCCATGTCGGTACGGTAGCCATGATCGATGGCGGCATGCACTTCGACCTGCTCGAGCTGGTGGGCCCGGTGCTGGCGTGGCGGATCGCGATCCGGTGTTTCCGCGCCGACCTGGGCGCTGGCTCCGGCCAGTGCAGTGGCAACAAGCAAGCTGTATCGCGCCGTCATGTCTCTCGTCCTGAAAGTGACGAAGCGACGGCGCGGGCCGGGCGCCCTGCCGGCCCCGGTTCGCTAAGCTCCCTACGCCGGTATCAGCCGGATCAGGTTCCAAGGGACTCTCTCAGTCCGGTTTCCCGGACACCCCCGCTTCAATGAACAGGCATTCTATGCCTGGCCTGGGCGGGCTGTACATAGTCCGTCTATCCCCGGCCCATGGCCGCGGTCTTCATGGCGGGGGCGTGTCCGTCGCCTGTGCCTGGGTCCTTGGCAGCCATGACGGTTTCAGCCGCCCGCCGCGGATGAACTCGCCACGGCCTGATCAGGCGAGATGGTTGCATGTGACCTGTTGCGACAGCGCAGGTGCCTCCGTCGCGAGGTTCGCTGCGGCTGTCTGGTGGGGCGGAGGGCGATATGCGGTCTGGCCTGCAGCACCAGTTGCACTTCCGGTCGGGATCAATGATGGCGCCAATGGCCCATGGACGGCGATATCATCGACTCCCGGCACCAGGGACATGTCATCTCCCCAGGCAAGGCTCTGGTCTTGCGGGATCAGGGAGAAACCATGCGCCGCACAGGCGTTTCCAGGCCACCGAAGACCGGATGACCGCATTGACGCCGGGCGAAACATGGATCATCGGCCCTCAAGCAGGGCCGCCAGCAGCCGCTGTCCCGGCGGCGTACCGAACCACTGCGCATGGCCCAGCAGAAAGGTATCCCAGGCCACGTCGGCATCCGCTGTGGAGCGGGTAATGGCCTGGAAGTACTCGACTTCGGACAGCGCGAAATCGACATGGACCAGAGGCAGTACATCGTGCAGCAAGGCCAGGTCGTGGCGGGTCAGGGGCCTGATCTCGTTGTAGCCGGCCAGCAGCTGCAGCGCGATATCGACATGCACGGCTTCCATGCCCCGCTCCAGTTCCAGCCAGGCGACGGCATTGCGTTCGATGGCGGTGGCCAGGTCGTGGATGGCCGTGGTCCGGGCCGAGAGACCGAAATCCAGCACATTGCAGACTCTGGCCTGCTCACCTTCGGGCTGCCAGGTCAGATTGGAGACATGCCAGTCGTTGTGGGTCCACAACGGAGGACTGGCCGCCAGACGTGAGGGCAGGTCGACGGGCCGGTTCGCGAACAAGGCCTCGATCTGCGACTGCCAGGAGCGCTGACGCAGATAGTCTTGCAGTCCGGGGCGCTGCGGCAGCTTGGACTGCAGCCAGTCGACGGGGTTGCTGCTGGCGATCAGCTCGCCACGATCCAGCAGCAGCCAGGTCTTGCGCTGAGGTGCGAGGTAATTCCCGGCCGCCAGATGCAGCGAGGCCAGAGCCCGGCCCGCACTGCGGGCATGGGCAGGCAGGCGCGGGGGAGTCCATGACGGGCTGTCACGGTACAAGTCCTGGCCGCTGGCCAGCTCGCTGAGCTCGTAGTTCCAGCCGCCATCCATGGTGGCGGTCAGGCCCAGGTTGTTTTCAACAAGCCGGGGAATGGCGATGCCCGCCGCCTGCAGATGGCGGATGAATCCGTGTTCTTCGGCCAGATCGGCAAGGCTGCGAACATCCGGATGATGGCGTTTGACAAAGAAGCGATCCTGCCCGCTGCGGATGATGGCACCCGCCGACAACGGCCGTGGACTGCGCCACAACACCTCCGTCGGTGCGGTCAGTGCAGGGTAATGCCGGAGCAGTCCCTGCACGTCCCCCATCGTCAGTGGCGGCCAGTCGGGCGCGACCTCGTCGGCGGCGAGTCCATGGACGTGATGCGGAGATAGGCTCATGAACTGAAGCAGGATGGGGAGTGGACCTGCTATTGTCCCGAACTGGATCTGTCGGGCAAGTCGTCGCCGCTCTCGGTGGCGGGCCCTTGGCCGTCGCGCAGGGAAGGCGCCGTCCGACAGTGTACCCCTGCCTCCGGGATGGCGTGGCCGCTCATTGCATGGCTTGCCTGCCAGATCCTTTTGCCCGAGTCACTGGATATCATGTCTGCCTTGTTGTTGTTGCTGGTCTGTCTGGCCTTGGGGGCCGTCGTTTCGCGGGTGGCCCGACCGCCGGCCGGGATGGTGCCGGCGCTGAACTGGTGGGTGGTCAATATCGCCTTGCCGGCCCTGGTCCTGCAATTGCTGCCCCGGGTCCGTTTCGATCCTCAGCTGTGGTTCCCGCCGGCCCTGATGTGGCTGGAGCTGCTGGGGGCCTGGCTGGTGATGAGCCTTCTGGGGCGCGCTTTGGGCTGGTCCCGGCATCGGATCGGCGCCTTGGTGCTGGTCGGCGGCATCGGCAATACCTCGTTCATGGGCTATCCCATGCTGCAGGCGTTGCGTGGACAGGAAGGCCTGTCGCTTGGCGTGGTCGCTGATCAGGTAGGCAGCTTCGCTGCGCTGGCGACACTGGGCATCGTGATTGCTTCGTTGCATGCCGGACGGAAAGTCACCGCTGCCCAGCTGGCCCGGAGGGTGTTCGGCTTTCCGCCTTTTCTGGCCTTGCTGCTGGCGATCATGGTTGGCATGGCAGGCGGCTGGCCATCCATGATCGATGCCATGCTGCACGTCATCGGGTCCACCCTGACGCCCTTGGCCTTGTTCTCGGTAGGCATGCAGTTGCAGCTTCGCCCGCAGCGGCACGAGTTGCTGCCGGCTTTTGTCGGCCTGAGCTGGAAGATGCTGCTGGCACCGCTGGCAGGCCTGCTGCTGGCACGACTCTGCGGTATTCACGGTACCATGCTGGCAGCAAGCGTTCTGCAGGCGGCGATGGCACCGATGATCACGGCCGCCATCATTGCCGACCAGTACGGGCTGGAGCCGCCCTTGGCCAATACCATGCTGGGAGCAGGTATCCTGTTGTCGCTGGCCACCATCCCGCTGTGGAATATGGCCTTGGGCTGACCTCTGCCAGGCACAGGCTGGGGCGGCCTGACCTGAACATGGCCTGTGGCCGACGTCGGCTGGCGGTTTGGGGATGTCTCGCCGGGCGTGTATGCTGGATGCCATCGGACCCTTTGGATCGTTACAAGCCAGGAGCACCGCATGCCTTCGCCTTTGTTTCCATCCCCGTTGCTGCCTGCCCGGCGCAAGCTTCTGATCGCGCTGGCCGGATTGATGACCTTGGCCGTGTTGCCGGTCGCGGCGCAGACGGCGGCGAACGCCGCACCGAAACCGACCATCGGCATCATCGGTGCCGGCCAGGTCGGCAGTGCCTGGGGCAGCTTGTGGGCCAAGGCCGGCTATCATGTCATTTTCTCTTCGCGTCACCCCGAGCAGCTGGGGGACCTTGTCAAGCAAGCCGGTCCGCAGGCCAGCGCCGCCTCGGTCAGTGATGCCATCGCCCGCAGCCAGATCGTGATGCTGGCGGTGCCCTACAAGGCCGAACCGGGGATCGCCAAGCAATATGGCGAACAGCTCAAGGGCAAGATTCTGATCGATGCCGACAATGCTTACCTGTTCCGTGACGGCGCCATTGCCGGCAAGGCCAAGGCCGCAGGAGTGGCCCGCTATTCGCAGGCAGAGTTCCCCGGGACGCGTTTCGTGCGCGCCTTCAATACGGTGGACGCCGTCACGGTGGCCGGCGGCGGTGGCCGTGGCTCGGTCAGTGTCGATTACAGCTTTGTCGATGAGCAGGCCGGCCAGGTGGTCGCCGAGCTGATTCGCGCCGCCGGCTGCCTGCCGGTTCGGGGGCATGATCTTTGAGTCGTCTGGTCGATGCCGGGCAGTCGGAGTCCGACGTGCAGGAAGTGCGTCTTGATGTCTGGTTGTGGGCGGCGCGGATGTTTCGTACCCGCAGCCTGGCCAAACAGGCCGTTGACGGCGGCAAGGTCGATCTCAACGATCAGCGCTGCAAGCCCTCACGACAGGTCGCCATCGGTGATCGTCTGAAGGTGACACGCGGCGAGGAACGGCTGGAGCTGGAAGTGCTGCATCTTGCCGCCGTGCGCGGGCCCGCCCCGGTGGCCCAGGGCTTGTACCGTGAAAGCGAAGCCAGTATCGCGGCTCGTGAAATCCTCAAGGAGCAGCGTCGCCTGGAAGGTGGCGGTCTGCGGCTGTCCGCGCGACCGGACAAACGTTCCCGGCGCCAGATCCGCCAGTTCAAGGCCCGGACCGAGGTCTGAATTTCTAAGCGGAGCGTGTGGCGCCATTGTCTGCCGGGATGTCTGGTCCCGGCCTCTGCAACCATGGGAGAGTGTGCGTATGACCGTTTTCAAAGATCGCTTCGCCGGCAAGGTCGCGGTGGTGACGGGCTGCGGTTCTGGCATCGGCGAAGCTGCGGTACGCCGGTTGTCGGCCGAGGGGGCCAGCGTGGTGCTGGTCGGCCATCACCTGGACAAGATCAAGGCGGTCGCCGACAGTCTGCCGGCCGAGCGCACGGCCTGTCACGAGGCGGATGTCTCGAAGATCGATCAGGTCGAGGGTGTGGTCCGCTTCGCGATTGAAAAATTCGGTCGTCTGGATATTCTGGTCAACAATGCCGGTGTATCGGCTCCCGGAACGGTACTGGAAGGCTCCGAGGCCGATTGGCGACTGATTTCGGCGGTGAATATCGATGGACCGCTGTTTCTCTCGCGGGCCGCGCTGCCGCATCTGATCAAGACCCGTGGCGCGATCGTCAACACCGCCTCCGTCTCGGGACTTGGCGGTGACTGGAATACCGCCTACTACAATGTCAGCAAGGGCGCGGTGGTCAATCTGACCCGGACGCTGGCGCTGGACCATGGCGCCGATGGCGTGCGCACCAATTCGGTATGTCCTTCGGTGGTGGAAACGCCGATGACCGCCGAGCGGCGCGAGGACAAGGACTTCGTCGAGCGGATGGTGGCGCGGGTGCCTATGAAGCGGCTGGCCAAGCCGGACGATATCGCGGCGGCAATCCTGTTCCTGGCCAGTGACGATGCCGCTTTCATCAATGGCGTGAATCTTCCGGTGGATGGCGGTACCACGGCTTCGACCGGTCAGGCGGCTTTTTGAGTCCGGAGCCTGATTCCTCATTCGAGCCATGCAAGGGCCGGAAGCATGGACTTCCGGCCCTTGGTTTTTCCGCTTCGGGCTGATCAGCCGGTGGCTTTGGTCAAGGCCTTGCGGACGCCGGCGGCATAGGCGGGGTCGGCTTTCTCGAAATGCCCCAGCTGGCGCTCGATGATGAAGTCCGGAACACCGGCCATGGCGCCCGCGATATTGTCGAACAGCTGCTGCTTCTGCCCGTCGTCCATCAGTCGGAACAGGGCTCCGGGCTGGCTGTAGTAGTCGCTGTCAACGCGATGGTCGTATCGATCGGCGGCACCTTCCAGCGGCAGGGGCGGCTCTTTCACTGAGGGATCCTCGACCGGACCGCCAAACGAGTTTGGCTCGTAGTTGACGGCGCCCTTGGCATTGTCGCCGAAGCGCATCTGGCCGTCCCTGTAGTAATTGTGCACCGGGCAGCGTGGCTGGTTGACCGGCAATTGGTCGTGATTGATGCCGAGCCGGTAACGGGCTGCATCGGCATAGGAGAAAATGCGGAACTGCAGCATCTTGTCGGGGCTGTGTGCGATGCCTGGAACGACGTTGGCCGGCGAGAAGCTGGCCTGCTCGACTTCGGCGAAATAATTGTCCGGGTTGCGATTGAGCTCGAACTCGCCGACTTCGATCAGCGGGAACTCTTTTTGCGACCAGACCTTGGTCAGGTCGAAGGGGTTGTAAGGCAGCTCGGCGGCCTGGGTTTCGCTCATCACCTGGATATAGACGCCCCATTTGGGGAAGTCGCCTTTTTCGATGCTGTCGAACAAGTCCCGCTGATGGGTTTCGCGATCTTCGCCGATGGCGGCATTCGCGGTGGCATTGGTCCAGTTTCTGATGCCCTGGCGGGTCTTGAAGTGGAACTTCACCCAGACCCTTTCATTGCCGGCATTGATCAGACTGTAGGTATGGCTGCCGAAGCCATGCATGTGGCGCAGGCTGGCGGGCAGGCCGCGGTCGCTCATCAGGATGGTGACCTGGTGCAGCGATTCCGGCGACAGCGACCAGAAGTCCCATTGCGCGGTATTGCTGCGCATATTGTTGCGCGGATCGCGTTTCTGGGTGTGGATGAAGTCCGGGAACTTGAACGGATCGCGGACGAAGAACACCGGAGTATTGTTGCCGACCAGATCCCAGTTGCCTTCGCTGGTATAGAACTTCAGGGCGAAGCCGCGCACGTCACGCTCGGCATCCGCGGCACCGCGCTCGCCGGCGACGGTCGAGAAGCGGGCCAGCATCGGGGTCTGCACGCCTTGCTGCAGCACGGCCGCGCGGGTGTAGCGGCTGATGTCCTGGGTGATGGTGAGCGTGCCGAAGGCGGCCGAGCCCTTGGCATGCACCACGCGCTCGGGGATGCGCTCGCGATTGAAGTGGGCATGCTTTTCGAAGAGCTGGTGATCCTGTACCAGCAGCGGCCCGCGCGCACCGGCGGTCAGACTGTTCTGGTTGTCGGGGATCGCGGCACCGGCATCGGTGGTCAGTATTTTGCGTTCGTCGCTCATCTTCGCTCCTGGCTGCTTGGCTGTTGGCTTGATAATTCGAGACTAATCGCTGAAAGCCTGTCTTTGAATTCGATTGTCATGATGATTTCCATAGTCATGGACTATGGAATGTCGTGTCGCCTCGTCCCCGGGCGCGATCCGGGCCGGCTCAGTCCTGCAGCAGACCTTGGCGCTCGATAAAGCGGATCACCTGATCCAGACCCTGCTGGCGGGGTAGATCGGTCATCACGAAAGGGCGCGCGCCACGCATGGCCTGCGCGTCGCGCTGCATGATCTCCAGCGAAGCACCGACATAAGGCGCCAGATCGATCTTGTTGATCACCAGCAGATCCGAACGGGTGATGCCGGGGCCACCCTTGCGCGGGACTTTCTCGCCACCGGCGACATCGATCACATAGATGGTCAGGTCGACCAGCTCGGGCGAAAACGTGGCCGCCAGATTGTCGCCGCCCGATTCGATGAAGATGATGTCGGCTTCAGGATAGATCCGGCTCATCCGTTCGATCGCGTCCAGATTGATCGAGGCATCTTCGCGGATGGCGGTATGCGGGCAGCCGCCGGTTTCCACGCCCATGATACGTTCGGGTTCCAGCGCGCCGGCCACGGTCAGCAGGCGTTGATCCTCCTTGGTATAGATGTCGTTGGTGATCACCACCAGGTCGTGGTCATCGCGCATGCGCTTGCACAGCATTTCCAGCAGGGTGGTCTTGCCGGATCCGACGGGACCGCCGATACCGACACGCAGTGGCGGCAGCGGATTCTGGCGGGTGCTGTGATTCATGAGCGGAACAACCTTGAGTATTGGGTTTCATGACCGGCCGACAGAATGGCCAGCATCGGTGCGAAATTGAGTGCCTGTCCACTCTGGACAGCCTGGGCCGCGGCCAGCAGGCGAGGCAGATCCAGCGCCTGGCGGCGCAGAATGGCCTGACCGGCGACTTGTCCCAGAGGGACCAGTCGCACGGCGGCGGCCACCAGACTCTCCAGCAGGCTCCAGCCCAGCGCATAAAGAGCGTCGTCGGCATTCAGTCCCAGCGCCACGGCGGCACAGGCATGCACGCTGATCCAGCTGGCCGGTTCCAGGGCTTCCAGCCGCTGCCGATGCCAGCGGCCGAGTCCCGGGGTCTGCGGCAGGGCCAGCAGCCACTGTCGCAGGGAACGTCCGGTCTGCTCGCTTTCCAGGCGCAGTTCGGCGGTTTCCCGGGTCACGGCGACCTGGCGGTTCAGATCCTCGATGCGGCCATCATCGCGATCCGTCCAGGCCTGATGCATGGCCAGCCAGTACACCGCTTCGCTCGGCGCCCAGACCCATTGCAGAAAGTCCGCGATCCAGGCTTCGGCCTGTCCCGCATCGGCCAGCTGGCCGGCCTCGATGGCCGCCTCCATCCCCAGCGAGTGACTGAAGGCGCCGACCGGCAGGGTCGCGGAAGCCAGTTGCAGCCAGCCGGCACGCGGGTCAGCCATGGCCGGGTTCATGGATGCTCGGCCTGATGGCTGACAAACAAGGCCTGGGCCAGCGCATAGTCTTCCTTGAAGCTGGCCTCGTGACCATGGCGGTGACCGCCGCCATAGGCGCCGTGCTCGGGCTGGAAGGGGGCCTGCATGGCCTGGCAGTGTACGCCGAGCTGATCCAGCATGTCGCGCAGTACCGGGTCGGGCTCGATTGCCAGATAATCGCGGCCGACCTCGACCGGAACGTGGCGGTTGCCCAGATGATAGGCCGCGCGGGCCAGGGCCTGCGGCGTATCGGCCCGGATGCGCAGCACATGTTCGGTGGCCGCCTCGATACGGAAGCGCTGTCCGGCGTCGATGATCAGCAGGTCACCGGGCTGCAGGCGGGTGCCGGCAGGCAGGACCCAGGCGATTTCGCGCCGGTCCGGCAGTCGCCAGCGCAATCGGCTGCGCTGGCGGGCGGCCAGCGGCAGGGCCAGAGGGCTGGCCTGGATCGCCGTGTCGGCAGCGACCTGATGGTGGCTCACGCGCAGCAAGGCCGGGCTGGCATCCGGTGGCAGGGAGCGGCTCATGGTCTGATAGTGGCCAGTTTTGCCGGCCATCTCAAGAGCGTCTCCGGCTCATCGGTGCTGTAGATCGTTGTCTGCATGTCCGAGGCCGCGACGCAGGCCGTGCCACCCGCGAGCTCACCGCGCGCCGGGGCGTGTCCTGTCGGAAAGCAGGCTTGCCGTTTGAGCGGTGCATCGGCATGACGGCAGGCCCGTTACTTTGCGGGGCCGGCGCATCGGTCCGGCACCGGCCGACACGAGCGGATCCGGCGGCAGCACCGGCCATCGTCTTTTTCAGAACAGGAAATAGCGCTGTGCCATCGGCAGCTCGGTGGCCGGCTCGCACCACAGCGGTTCGCCATCGGCGACGACAACATAGGTCTGCGGGTCCACGCGGATGTCCGGACAGGCATCGTTGTGGACCATGTCCTGCTTGCCGATGTCACGACAGCGACGGACCGCGACCAGCGGCTTGTCCAGATGCAGCCGCTCGCCCAGACCTTGATCCAGAGCCAGCTGGGAGACAAAGGTCAGCGAGCTGGCGGTGAGACTGCGGCCGTAGCTGGCAAACATCGGCCGGTAATGCACCGGCTGCGGGGTCGGGATCGAGGCATTGGGATCACCCATCGGCGCGGCCGCGATGCTGCCACCTTTCAGGATCAGGGCCGGCTTCACGCCGAAGAAGGCCGGTTTCCACAGCACCAGGTCGGCCCATTTTCCGACTTCGACCGAGCCCACCTCATGGGCGATGCCATGGGTGATCGCCGGGTTGATGGTGATCTTGGCCAGATAGCGTTTGACCCTGAAATTGTCATGTCGGGCGGTATCCGGGGCCAGGGCGCCGCGCTGGACCTTCATCTTGTGCGCGGTCTGGAAGGTGCGGGTGATCACCTCGCCGACCCGGCCCATGGCCTGGGAATCGGAGCTGATCATCGAAAAGGCGCCGATGTCATGCAGGATATCTTCGGCGGCGATGGTCTCGCGACGGATCCGGCTTTCGGCAAAGGCGACATCTTCGGCAATCGCCGGATCCAGATGGTGACAGACCATCAGCATGTCCAGATGTTCGTCCACCGTATTGACCGTGAACGGCCGGGTCGGATTGGTCGAGCTGGGCAGCACGTTGGACAGCGAGGCTGCCTTGATGATGTCCGGGGCATGGCCGCCGCCGGCGCCTTCGGTATGGTAGGTGTGGATGGCGCGGCCCTTGAAGGCGGCCAGCGTGGTTTCCACGAAGCCCGATTCATTGAGCGTATCGGTATGGATCGCGACCTGGGTGTCGGTGGCTTCGGCCACCTGCAGGGCCGCGTCGATGGCTGCCGGGGTGGTACCCCAGTCCTCGTGCAGTTTCAGGCCGACCGCGCCGGCCTCGACCTGTTCGTGCAAGGCGCCGGTCAGGCTGGCATTGCCCTTGCCCAGAAAGCCCAGATTCATCGGGAAGGCCTCGGCCGCCTCCAGCATGCGCTGCAGGTGCCAGGGGCCGGGGGTGCAGGTGGTGGCCTTGGTGCCCGTGGCCGGTCCGGTGCCGCCGCCGATCATGGTGGTGATGCCGGACATCAGTGCCTCTTCGATCTGTTGCGGCGCGATGAAATGGATATGGGTATCGATGCCGCCGGCCGTCAGGATCAGGCCTTCGCCGGCAATGATTTCGGTACCCGGGCCGATCACGATGCTGACGCCGGGCTGGATGTCCGGATTTCCGGCCTTGCCGATGCCGCTGATGCGGCCATGTTTGAGGCCGACATCGGCTTTGACGATGCCCCAGTGGTCGATGATCAAGGCATTGGTGATCACCGTGTCGGCGCAGTCGGCACTGTGCCGCTGACTCTGCCCCATACCGTCGCGGATCACCTTGCCGCCACCGAACTTCACCTCTTCGCCATGGATCGTGAAGTCGCGTTCGACCTCGACCATCAGCGCCGTATCGGCCAGCCGTACCCGGTCGCCCACGGTGGGGCCATACATCTCGGCATAGGCGATTCGATCAAGGCGGCTCATGCCAGGGCTCCCATCACGGCCGCAGTGAAGCCATAGACGATGCGATCACCGGCCAGGGCGACCAGCTCGACTTCGCGGTGCTGGCCCGGCTCGAAACGCACCGCGGTACCGGCGGGGATGTCCAGACGAAAGCCGCGGGCCTGTTCGCGATCAAAGCGCAGGGCCGCGTTGACCTCGAAAAAATGATAGTGCGAGCCGACCTGCACCGGTCGGTCGCCGGTATTGGCGACCGACAGCCGGCAACGCTGGCGGCCGACATTCAGCTCGATCTCGCCCGGTTCCACCAGCAGCTCGCCCGGAATCATCGGTCCACCCGGCGGGCGGCAGAGGGGCGGACCGGCCGGCCTGCAGACCGGGCCGGTGCGATCGCCATCATGGCGGATGGCATGACGAGACATACTGGCTGGTTCAACACGACCTCCGGATCATACGGACAGGGATACGAGCTAATGTATACCGTCCGACAGAGGCGGTGGAGCCCGGCCGAGGGTCTGATCAGCCGATCGGGGCATGTACGGTGACCAGCTTGCTGCCATCGGGAAAGGTAGCCTCGACCTGGATCTCCGGCAGCATGGCGGCGATGCCGTCCATGACATCGTCCGGTTGCAGCAGGGTGGTGCCGAAATGCATCAGGTCGGCGACGCTGCGCCCGTCACGGGCACCTTCCATGATGGCCGCACTGATATAGGCGACTGCTTCGGGATAGTTCAGCTTCAGGCCGCGGGCCTTGCGGCGCTCGGCGACCAGGGCCGCGGTGAAGATCAGCAGCTTGTCTTTCTCTCGCGGACTCAGTTCCATGGCGATCTCCCGGGCAGCCTCAGGTATTCCAGATCCGCGGCCGTTGCGGCGGCAACTCGCAGATCCAGGGCCGCATGGTATGCCACAAGCGCTCGCACAGGCTACGCACGCGGCTGCAATCATGTCCCAGCACCCTGATCACCAGCAGCTCCGCCGGAGCCTGCAGCCAGGTGGCCGCGAACAGCGTCCCGGCTTCCGGCACAACGCCCCGAGCCGCTGCCAGAGCAGCTTCGGGGGCGGCGGTCAGTTGCGGACCGCAGACCCAGATGGTGGCAAATACCGCGTGGCCGGCCAGGCCCAGCGGAGAGTGGCGGAGGCCGGCATCGGCTTCGAATTCGGCCTGTTCGCGCCAGACATCCAGACCCTCGCGCTGGATCCGTATCTGCTGGGCCCAGCGGCCCTGCGACCAGTGCTCGCCGGCAGCGAGGCGGCCCAGCTGGACGATGTCCCAGCTCAGCCATCGGCTGTCCCGATCCAGGCTGACCTGCAGCCGCTGGCGGGCCCGGGCCCCCTGGAACAGCAGGGTTTCCTGCGGCAGCCATTCCAGACAGCTGCGGCCTTCCAGCTCGAGGTGGATGGTCTGCAGCGCCTCGGCGTAGACGCTGCGGTACCACTTGCCGGCTCCCGGCGTGGTCAGCAAGACATGGGCCTGATCGCCCAGGCGAATATCCAGTCGCAACTGATCGCCGCCGGCAATGCCGCCCGGCGGATGCAGCAGCAAGCCATGGCAGCAGGTCGGTCCCTGCGGATAAAGCAGTTTCTGGATGCGCAGCGGTCCGCTGTGGCGACGCTCGGCGGCGCGGGTCTGACCACCCCGGGTTTCGAAGCGCAGTCGCAGCTCGGCATGCCAGGCGGGAACCGGCCCGGCGGCGGGGCTGGCGATGGGGGTGTCGAAGGCGACAGTCATGTCCTAACGCTAACCGTTCGCTCTCGGGTGTCGCAAGTCGGCGTACGTCCGGAAAGGGGCGCGCAACGACGCGAGCCGGAGCTGGTGTGGCCGTGATGCCCCGGCTCCGGGGCATCACGAGGGGCGCTCAGACCGGTCGGCGGTGCTGCCGATACCAGCGGATGGCGGCATTGGTGGAGCTGTCATGCTTCAGCTCGGCCTCGTCGCCGTCGAACTCGGCGGCCACGGTCCTGGCCAGCTGCTTGCCCAGCTCGACACCCCACTGGTCGAAGGGATCGATGCCCCAGATCGTGGCCTGGGTGAACACGCTGTGCTCGTACAGCGCGATCAGACTGCCCAGCAGCGCCGGGGTCAGCTTCTCGGCCAGCAGCAGGCTGGAGGGGCGATTGCCTTCGAATACCTTGTGCGGCACCAGTTCGGCAGGGGTACCTTCGGCCTTGACCTCGTCGGCCGTCTTGCCGAAGGCCAGCGCCTCGGCCTGGGCGATCACATTGGCGATCAGCAGGTCATGGTGCTTGCCCAGCGGATTCAGCGATTCGGCGAAGGCGATGAAATCGCAGGGGATCAGGCGAGTCCCCTGGTGGATCAGCTGATAGAACGAGTGCTGGCCATTGGTCCCCGGTTCGCCCCAGAAGATCGGGCCGGTGTCATAGTCGACGGTGACGCCTTCGGCGGTGACGCGCTTGCCGTTGGACTCCATGGTCAGCTGCTGCAGATAAGCCGGGAAACGGCTCAGATACTGCTCGTAAGGCAGCACGGCTACGGTCTGGGTGCCGAAGAAATTGGTGTACCAGACATTCAGCAGCCCCATGATCACCGGCAGGTTCCGCTCCAGCGGAGCGTGACGGAAGTGCTCGTCCATGGCATGGAAGCCGGCCAGGAATTCGCGGAACCGGGCCGGTCCGATCGCCAGCATGATGGACAGGCCGATGGCCGAATCCACGGAATAACGCCCACCGACCCAGTCCCAGAAGCCGAACATCTGGTCGGTGGAAATGCCGAACCCGGTCACGGCGTCAGCGTTGGTAGACAAGGCCACGAAATGGCGGGCGACGGCTTCGATCTTGCCGCCGGCAGCCTGCAGCAACCAGTCACGCGCCGTGTGGGCGTTGGTCATCGTCTCCTGGGTGGTGAAGGTCTTGGAAGCGACGACAAACAGGGTTTCGGCCGGATCCAGATCGCGCACCGCTTCGGCGAAGTCGGTGTCGTCGACATTGGACACGAAGCGCAGCTGCAGGCGCTGGTCACTGTAATGGCGCAGGGCCTGGCAGACCATCACCGGCCCCAGGTCGGAGCCGCCGATGCCGATATTGACGATATGACGGATCGGCTTGCCGCTGAAGCCCTTCCACTGCTGGCTGCGGATGGCCTCGGCAAAGGTCTCCATCTGGCGCAGGGTGGCCTGGACTTCGGGAACCACGTTCTTGCCGTCCACCTCGATATGGGCGTCGGCCGGTGCGCGCAGTGCGGTATGCAAGGCGGCACGATGCTCGGTGACATTGACCTTGGCCCCGGACAGCAGGGCATCGCGCTTCGCTTCCAGGTCGCTTTCGCGGGCCAGCGCAAACAGATGATTCAAGCTGTCGTCGTCGATGCGATGCTTGGAATAGTCCAGGCGCAGGCCGACCGCTTCCAGGGTATAGCGCTCGGCGCGGTCGGGGTCAGCGGCAAACAGATCGCGCAGATGCTTCGAGGCGATGGAAGGGTGGTGTTCGGTCAACGCCTTCCAGGCTTTTTTTTCCCGTAAAGAACTCATGCAGCAACCTCCAGATGAGGGATCAAGTCCGTGCAGGCCGGCTCTCCGGCCCGCGATCAGGGCACACCCGGGGAGTATAGCCGAGGCCTGCCGGCGGTCCTGTCAGCATGGCTGTTGGTCAGGTCAGGCTCAGGCCCCGACCAGTTCCGGATGATGACGCAGCAAATGGCGCTGACCGGCACTGAGGCCGACCAGCTGCAAGCGTTTGCCGCGATCCAGACAGCGCTGCTGCAGGGTTTCCAGGGCTGCAGTGGCTGACTGGCCGACCAGTTGCAGGTGCTGGCAGTCGAGGCGGATCACGGCGGCATCGCGATCCAGTTCGAACAGGGCCAGAAAGCCATCGGCGGAGGCGAAGAACAGCAGGCCGCCGAGATGATAATCGGTATGCCCGGCCGCTTCCTCGCGACGGGCATGGAGATGACCAGCCTGCTGCCAGGCGAAGCTGAGTGCCGACAGGATCACTCCGCAGACCACGGCGATGGCCAGATCGGTCCAGACCGTGATGGTGGTGACCGCGATGATGACCACGGCATCGCTGAGCGGAATCCGGCCCAGCTGCCGCAGCGAAGCCCAGGCGAAGGTCTGCTGGGCCACCACGAACATCACCCCGGCCAGAGCGGCCAACGGAATCTTCTCGATCAGGGGGGACAGGGCCACGATATAGAGCATGATCATCACTCCGCAGACCAGACCGGACAGACGGCCGCGGCCACCGGAACCGAGATTGATCATGGTCTGGCCGATCATGGCGCAACCACCCATGCCGCCCAGCAGGCCGGAGCTGATATTGGCGGCGCCCAGCGCGATGCATTCACGGTTGGGCTGGCTGCCGGTGGCGGTGATTTCCTGGGTCACCCGCAGGGTGAGCAGCGTTTCCAGCAGGCCGACCACCGCCATCAGCACCGCGTAAGGCGTGATGATGCGCAGGGTCGCCAGATCCCATGGCACCTGCGGCCAGTGCAGGCGGGGCAGGTTGCCGGCGATATGGGCCAGATCGCCCAGCTGGCGGGTCGGCAGCTGGAATGCGCTGCAGACCACGGCCAGGCCGACGATGGCGATCAGTGCCGGTGGCAGCCGGCGAGTGATTTTCGGGATCAGATACACGATCAGCATGGTGGTCGCGGTCAGGACCAGCATCATCAGCAGCGCCGAGCCTTGCAGCCAGTGCAGACCGCCGGCATCACGGATCTTGAAGTGATCGAGCTGGGCCATGGCGATGATGATGGCCAGCCCGTTGACGAAGCCCAGCATCACCGGGTGCGGCACCATCCGGATCAGGCTGGCCAGCCGCAGCAGGCCGAACAGCATCATCAGCAGTCCACCCAGGACCACGGTGGCGAGCAGATACTGGGGACCATGGCTGACCACCAGGGCGACGATCACCACGGCCATCGAACCGGCCGCGCCGGAAATCATGCCGGGGCGGCCGCCCAGTACGGCGGTCAGACCGCAGATGATGGCGGCGCCATACAGGCCCATCAGCGGATTGAGATGGGCCACCAGGGCAAAGGCAAGGCTTTCGGGTACCAGGGCGAAGGACGTGGTCAGCCCGGCCAGGACCTCCCGGTAGCTGGAGGATAGCTTGGTCATAGGGGCAGCAATCGCAGAGTCTTGGCGGCCGCTGACGGCCGGTCGGGGTGACCGCTGATTCTGGCGAGCCGCTGCGCGTGATGCAAGCCGCTGCCGGGCGTCAGAGTTCAACTTATATATGAGATATATCACAGCCTATCTTTTGCTGTATGGATCATCTCAATCATATTTGTAAAATAAAGGTTATTCCCGTCAGTGCCGAGTCCGTCCATGCAAGAACTTTCCGCTGAGCCCCGGACGAGTTCGAGTCCGCAGGATCTGCGTCTGCGTCATGGCACCCGCGCCTTTGGCCGGACCAGCCGCGCCTTGTTCGCGGCAGGTTTTGCCACCTTCGGCCTGCTGTATTGCGTACAGCCGTTGATGCCGGAGTTCAGTCGCGATTTTCATGTGGATGCCGCCGGCAGCGCCTTGTCGCTGTCGCTGAGCACCGCCGTGCTGGCGGTGGCCATGCTGTTTGCCGGCGCGGTGTCCGATGCACTGGGGCGCAAGCCGGTCATGGCGGTGTCCTTGCTCGCGTCGGCCAGCCTGGTCCTGCTGTCTTCGGTGGCGCCCGACTGGCACAGTCTGCTGCTGATCCGTACCCTGCTGGGCCTGGCCCTGAGCGGCTTGCCGGCGGTGGCCATGACCTATCTCGCCGAGGAAATGCATCCCGAATCGATCGGTCTGGGCATGGGGCTGTATATCAGTGGCAACGCCATCGGCGGCATGTGCGGACGACTGATCGCCGGGCTGGTGGCCGATGCCTTGGGCTGGCGGATGGGACTGGCCGCGGTAGGAGCCATCGGTCTGGCCTCGGCCATCCTGTTCTGTCGCCTGCTGCCGGATTCCCGCCATCATCAGCGCCAGCCATTGCAACTGGGCCCCCTTCTGCAGCGGATGAGTGCTCTGCTGCGGGACAAGGCGCTGCTGGCCATGTTCGCCGAGGGCTTTCTGCTGCTGGGCGTGTTCGTGGCCATCTACAGCACCATCGGCTATCGCCTGCTGGCCGGGCCCTTCAACCTCAGCCAGACCGAGACCGGCCTGATTTTCAGCGTTTATCTGGTCGGCAGTTTCAGCTCGGCATGGATGGGCAGTCTGGCGGGCCGCCTGGGGCGTGCCAAGGTGCTGGCGATAGCCCTGGGCATGATGCTGGTCGGCGCCTGGATCAGTCTGAGCAGTCATCTGCTGCTGGTCGCCATCGGCATCGTGGCGATCACGTTCGGCTTTTTCGGCGGCCATTCGACGGTCAGCGCCTGGGTCGGCCAGCGCGGAGGCAAGGCCAAGGCCCAGGCCGCCTCCCTGTATCTTTTCAGCTACTACCTGGGCTCCAGCGTGCTGGGCATCGCCGGTGGCTGGTGTTACGCAAGGGCTGGCTGGCCAGGGGTGGTGGCTGCGGTGACGGCCTTGCTGCTTGCCGCCCTGACGTTGATCGCCGGTCTGAAGGCGACAGAACAGCGGGCGCATCAGGCGGGGTGATCGCTGCGTCCTGTGTCGGGCCGGCCAAGGGATTCGCTTGAGGTGTCTCCTGTCAGCAGGCGGACCAGGCGCGTCACCATCGGCATGCGATGTTCACGACGATGCACGATATGGATGCCTGAACGCGAGGCAGGATCATCGATGGCGACGAAGCGCAGTTCTTCGGTGCTGATCCGCGCATAGGAGGCCGGCAGGATCGAGACCCCGAGCCCCGCGGCCACCAGGGCCAGAATGGTATTGGACTCCCCGGCCTCCTGGATGATCAGTGGCTGGAAGCCGGCGCGCTGACACAGTTGCTGCACATCGTCGTGGATGCCGGCACCCACGCTGCGGGCGAACATGATGAAGTGGCGTTTGGCCAGTTGGCGCAGGTCCAGCGCCTGGTCGAGGGGGTGCTCCCGGACGGCTGGATCATCCGCCCGCAGCACGGCGACCAGCGGGTCATCGAGCAGATGGCTGGCGGTCAGACTGGGGGGCAGCGGGGCATGTCGCATGATGCCGACATCCAGACGGCCATCCTCAAGCGCGTCGACCTGTTGCAGCGAATTCATTTCCTGCAGCAGAAGTTGCAGGTCGGGGTAGAGTTGCCGCAGACGGCGCACGGATCGCGGCAATTCGGCCGATAGCGCGGTCGAACGGGTGAAGCCGATCCGCAGTTCGCCGATTTCCCCGTTTTCGACGCGGTGCACCTGATCGATGGCTCCAGCCATCCGGCGCAGAATATCCTGCGCCAGCGGATACAGCACCCGTCCGGCCTCGGTCAGTTCGACGCGTCTCCGCGAGCGGGTGAACAGGGCCGCGCCCAGGCAGGATTCCAGCTGCCGGATCTGCTGGCTGAGCGGCGGCTGGGACAGACCCAGCCGTTCGGCGGCACGACTGAAGTGCAGTTCCTCGGCCACCACCAGGAAATAGCGCAGATGCCGCAGTTCGATGCGAGGGTCGGGCCAGGCGATGATGCCGGCAAGGCTTTGAGGTTCGGTCATGGCAAGGTCCGCGATCGCGACGCGTGAATCGTATCCGGCAGGGAGGCGCCGGTGGATGTCGGCGACGTACCCATATTCAGGGCACAGGATAAACGGGATTCATGGCGATCATCGTATGCTGATCACCTGTTCAGGACATCGCGTGGTGCGATACGGCATGAAAATCCCAGACTGCAATCGTCTTTTTCCGCTGTCGCTGTCGCTGTCGGCCCTGGCCCTGGTCGGTCTGCTGCCGACGCTGGCTCTGGCTCTGCCGCAAACGCTGCGGCCGGCACCGCTGTCGGCCAGTCCGGCGGCCAACGGCTTGCGCCAGTTGCAGGCCCAGCAGCAGCGCTCCCAGCAACAGCAACTCAGTCAGCGCTATCAGCTGGAAAGTCGCCAGCTTCAGTTCCGGCAGCAGGTCGATCAGCAGCAGCTCAGTCGTCAGCTGCAGCAGAATGCATTGCAGCAGCAGATGAACCAGCAGTCGTTGCAGCGACTGCAGAACAATCAGGCCAGTCAGCGTCAGCTGCAGCAGGCGGGCGCGGCCAGCCGAAGCACCTACGAGGCCAATCAGCGGGCCTTGCTGCAGCGCTACCAGAGCCAGCAGGCAGTCCAGTCGGCGGTGCCCGTGCGTCCACTGCCGCCACGGCGTGGCGGCGGTCCGCGCTGAAGACTCAGCCTTCGCGCCGGCTCTGGATTTCCTGGATCAAGGCGCGGGTGGCCGGATCGAAGTCCTCCAGATCCATCGCCTCGGCATCCAGTACCGCGGCGATCTGGCGGGCCAGTGCCTTGCCCGGCTCCACGCCCCACTGATCGTAGGCGTTCAGTCCCCACCAGTGAGCGAGCACGAAGACCTTGTGTTCGTACAAGGCGATCAGGCTTCCCAGTGACTGCGGTGTGAGTTCATCCAGCAGGATGATGGTGCTGGGGCGGTTGCCCGGCAGCACGCGCTGGGCGGCCAGAGCTTCGGCACTCAAGCCTTCGGGCCTTCGCTCGGGATCAGCCTGCACTTCGGCAGCAGAGCGCCCCAGTGCCAGCGATGCCGCCTGACCCAGCACATTGGACAGCAGGGCATCATGGTTGGCATGCAGTGGGTGGGCAGGCCGGACCAGGGCGATGAATTCCACCGGGATCACCTCACTGCCCTGGTGCAAGGCCTGGAAATAGGCGTGCTGCGCATTGGTGCCGACACCGCCCCAGACCACGCCACCACCGCGCCCGGCCAGCGGCTGGCCATTTTGGTCGACCTGCTTGCCCAGACTTTCCATTTCCAGCTGCTGCAGATAAGGCGTGAGATCGCGCAGCAGGTCGGCATAGGCGATCACGGCACGGCCGGCATAACCTTTGAAATTGCGGTTCCAGTGCTCGACCAGGGCCAGCAGCACCGGCAGATTCTGCGTCCATTCGGTACTTCGGAAATGATCATCCATCCGTGCGGCACCGGCCAGCATGGCCCGGAAGTGTTCCATGCCCAGGGCCAGTGCGGCGACCAGACCGACCGCCGACCACAACGAAGTGCGACCGCTGACATAGTCCCACATCGGATAGATATGGGATTCGGGCACGCCCCAGGCGCGGGCGGCCTCGGGGCGGGCGGTGACGGCCAGAAAATGGCGGGCCAGCTTGCGGGCGTTGCCGTCATAGGCCCTGGCGATCCAGTCGCGCAGCGCATTGGCGTTGAGCAGCGTTTCCTGGGTGTTGAAGCTTTTGGACGCAATGATGACCAGGGTTCGCCGCGGATCCAGACCGGCCAGCAGATCGTGCACGGTCTGGCCGTCGACATTGGTCAGAAAGTGCACGCGGGTATGCGGTCGTCGATAACGGGACAGCGCATGCACGGCGAGTCGCGGCCCGAGGTCGGAGCCGCCGATACCGATATGGACGACGTCGGTGACCGTGGTCGGCAGACCGCAGCTGGCCCCTTCACCGGCATGCAGGGCGCTGACCAGACGCTCGACCTTCTGCAAGGTCTGTTCGATGTCGCGGCGGACTTCAGCCGGGGCCGGCGAAGGCAAGGCCGCACCGGCGGCGCGCAGTGCGGTATGCAGCACCGGCCGGCCTTCCGAGCGGTTGATCGACTCGCCGCTGAACATCGCCTCGCGGGCTGCCTGCCAGCCGCTGGCTTCCAGATCTTCGCCCAGGGCTTGCAGTGCCGGCAGATCCAGTGACTGTCGCGACAGATCCAGCAGCAGCGGACCCAGTCGCTGTCGCAAGGCCTCATTGCGCTGCGGATCCTGGATCAGCTCGCGCAAAGGCACCCCGGTCAGTCGTTCGGCATGGGCGGCGAGTGGGGAAGGCTCGGAAGTAGAGGGCATGCGCGTGCTCATGGTGCCAGTGTGGCATGGAAGCCCGATTCTATCGCAAGGCCGGTCCGCAGCCAGTGAACCAACCTTCAGAACGCGGCAACGAGGCGGCCGCAAGCTCGACCGCGAGGGATGTCATAATGCAGGCATGAGCCGATTGGAATTCGACAATCGCTGGCTGCGCGAGCTGCCGGCCGATCCTCTTGCCGAGCTGGCCCCGCGTGAAGTGGCGGGCGCAATGTATTCAAGAGTGCAGCCGACCCGTGTCCAGGCGCCGCGCTGGCTGGCCGCCTCGGCCGATGCGGCCGCCCTGCTGGGGCTGGATCTGGCGGCGCTGCAAACGCCCGAATGGTTGCAGGCCTTGTCCGGCAATGCCTTGCTGTCAGGGATGGAGCCCTGGGCCAGCAATTACGGTGGCCATCAGTTCGGCCATTGGGCCGGACAGCTGGGCGACGGACGGGCGATTTCGCTGGGCGAGGCTGTCGTTGCCGACGGCCGGCGCTGGGAACTGCAACTGAAAGGTGCCGGTCCGACCCCGTATTCGCGCAGCGCCGATGGACGCGCGGTGCTGCGCTCCTCGATCCGCGAATTCATCTGCAGCGAGGCGATGCAGCATCTGGGGGTACCTACCACCCGGGCGCTGAGCCTGGTCGGCAGCACCGACAGCGTGTGGCGTGACATGTTCTATGACGGCAGGGCCCAACGTGAGCCCTTGGCCATCGTCTGCCGGATGGCGCCTTCATTTGTCCGCTTCGGGCATTTCGAGCTGCCTGCATCGCGCGGTGACACGGCGCTGGTGCGACAGCTGGCGGATTTCGTGATCGACCGCGATTTTCCTGAGCTGAGCGGTCATGGCGAGGCCCGTTATGCGGCCTGGTTCGAAACGATCTGTCGTCGCACGGCAGTGATGGTGATGCATTGGCAGCGGGTCGGCTTCGTGCACGGTGTGATGAATACCGACAATATGTCGATCCTGGGGCTGAGCCTGGACTACGGTCCCTACGGCTGGATGGAACCGTTCGATCCGCGCTGGACCCCGAACACCACCGATGCCGGCCAGCGTCGCTATCGCTACGAGCAGCAGCCGGCGGTGGCCTACTGGAATCTGGGCCGGCTGGCCGGGGCGCTGGCCTCGCTGTTTGGCGACATGGCGCCGCTGCAGGCGGCACTGGATGCCTTTGTCGATGAATGGAGACTCCAGGAGCGGGCCAATATCCGGGCCAAGCTGGGGCTGGAGCATGACCGGGACGACGATGCCGAGCTGATGGCCGAATTGCTGCAGGTGATGGAGGCCGCGCGACTGGACATGACCTTGCTGTTCCGCCTGCTGAGCCGGCACGATCCGGCGATGGACAGCCTGCTGCATTTCAGCCCGGCGTTTTATGCCGATGCACCGGCAGATGCGATGGCACGACTCTCGACCTGGCTGGCCCGCTACCGGCAGCGGCTGGCGGATGAAACGCGGCCGCAGGCAGCGCGGTGGCAGGCCATGCAGCAGGCCAATCCCTGTTATATCCCCCGCAATTATCTGGTGCAGCAAGTGATCGAGCAGGCCGAGGCGGGCGATTCTTCCGGCATCGGTGACTTGCTGGACGTGCTGCGCCAACCCTATGTCGAGCAGCCTGGCCGTGAAGCCTGGGCGGCTCGACGTCCCGACTGGGCTGCCAGCCGCGAAGGCTGCGGCATGCTGTCCTGCAGTTCCTGAGCGGCCGGATGCGACCTGGGCCCGGTTCGCCGCTGTTTGAATATCTGGAGATGAATTGATGAAGTCTGGTATGGCCAAAGGCCTGAGTGTCCTGATCGCGCTGGGCCTGGCAAGTGGTGCGGCTCAAGCCGTCGAGCGCGTCGGTGGCATCGATGTCGCCGGCATGGACAGGCAGATCCTGCCCGGCAATGATTTTGAAGCCTATGCCAATGGGGGATGGCGCAAGACGGCGCAGATTCCCGCCGCCTATCCGATGACCGGCGTGTTCCTGGATGTGTACAAGGAATCGGTGCGCCGCACCGGCCAGCTGGTGCGCGATGCCGCCAGGGCCCATGCGCCCGTCGATAGCACGGCCGGCAAGGTTGCCGCCGGCTATGCGGCCTATATGGACACCGCCGCCATCGAGAAGGCCGGACTCAAGCCCCTGCAGGCCGAGCGTGCCGCGATCGATTCGGTGCATGATCTGGCTTCGCTGTCGGCACTGTTCGGCCGCCAGCTGCGGGCCGATGTCGATCCCATCAATGCGACCCATTTCCATACCAGCCACCTGTTCGGCCTGTTCGTGGCCCAGAATCTTGGCAATCCATCGCAGGAGCTCGGCTATCTGCTGCAGGGCGGCCTGGGGCTGCCGGATCGTGACTATTACCTCAGTACCACGCCCGCGATGCAGTCCGTCCGCAAGGCTTATCTTGGCTATGTGACGGCGTTGCTGAAGGCCGCCGGCGTCGAGCAGCCGATCACGACGGCCCGAAGCGTCCTGGCTTTGGAAACCCGCATCGCCCAGGCTCAGGTCAGCCTGGTGCAGAGCCAGGATGTCCATGCGGTCAGCGCGCCCTGGTCGCTGGCGAGTTTCCCGCAGCAGGCCCCGGGCATCGACTGGCCGGCCTTTTTCCAGGCGGCCGGTCTGGATGCCCAGCCTGCCGTGGCTGCCTGGCAGCCGCAGGCCATCAGGCAGCTGTCGGCGCTGGTGGCCTCGGTGCCGGTGGCGACCTGGAAGCAGTATCTGTGGTTCGAGGCTCTGAACCGGAATGCGAACCTGCTGCCGAAGACCTATGCCGACCTGTCCTTCGGTTTCTTCGGCAAGACCTTGTCCGGCGTATCGCAGCAGCGGCCGCGTGACCAGCGTGCCGTCGACGCGGTGTCCTCGGATCTGGGCGATGCGGTCGGCCAGCTGTATGTGCAGAAGTACTTCCCGGCCTCGTCCAAGGCGGCCGTGCAGACCCTGGTCGGCAATCTGCTGCATGCCTTCGATGCCCGCATCGACACGCTGGACTGGATGACTCCGGCCACCCGGGCGCATGCCAAGGCCAAGATCGCCACCTTGAAAGTGGGCGTCGGTTATCCCGAGCATTGGCGTGACTATGCGAGCCTGACCATCAAGCCCGATGATGCCCTGGGCAACCATCTGCGTGCCGAGACCTTCGAATACCGTCATCAGCTGGCCAAGCTGGGCAAGCCGGCCGATCGCGGTGAATGGTGGATGACGCCGCAGACCGTGAATGCGGTGAACCTGCCGCTGCAGAACGCGCTGAATTTCCCCGCCGCGATCCTGGTGCCGCCGTTCTTCGATCCGAAGGCCGATCCCGCCGCGAACTACGGTGCCATCGGCGCCATCATCGGTCACGAGATCAGCCACAGTTTCGACAATACCGGTGCCGAGTTCGATGAGCACGGCAAGCTGGCCAACTGGTGGACGCCCAGCGATCAGGCGCACTTCCGGGCCGCCAGCCAGAAGCTTGCCCGTCAGTATGATGCCTATCAGGTATTGCCCGGCCTGCATGTCAACGGCCAGCAGACCCTGGGCGAGAACATCGCCGATGTCAGCGGTCTGACCATTTCCTGGCTGGCCTATCACCATGCCTTGCAGAACCGGCCGGCACCGGTGCTGGGCGGGATGAGCGGCGATCAGCGTTTCTTCCTGGCCTTTGCCCAGGCCTGGCGCTCCAAGGAGCGCGAGCAGGCCTTGCGTCAGGGTCTGGCCACCGACGTGCATGCGCCGGCGGCATTCCGGGCCCTGACCGTGCGCAATATCGATGCCTGGTATCCGGCCTTCCACGTCAAGCCGGGCCAGACGCTGTATCTGGCCCCCCCGGATCGGGTCAAGATCTGGTGAAACAGTATCCGGCCGTCGCGCAAGCGACGGCCGGATACGATCAGCCGCCGCCGGATCCCAACTGCTCCTGCACCTGGTTGATGGCCTGGCGGATCCGCCGGCTGAAGATCGAGTCGCGATCATGCAGCATGATCAGCCGCTCACTGGCGCGGGTCATCGCAATGTACAGCCGCCGGGCCTCTTCGGTCTCGTCTTCGCCGGGGCCGGGCATGGTGCCCAGTCCCGGAATCAGCACCACCGGGAATTCCAGGCCCTTGCTGGCCTGCATGGTCACCAGCTTCACGGTGGCACCTTCCAGATACAGCGAGCTGCCACCGGTTTCATGGGCGACCCGCGCGGAGATTCCGGCCGCTTCCAGCCGGCCCTGCCAGTCGCGGCTGTCCGCCGTGCTGCGGGTCAGTACCGCGATGGCGCTCAGAGGTCTGCCGGCGGCCTGCTCCCGGCGGATCATCTGCAGCAGCTGGCGGGCTTCGTCGGCGGCATCGGCGGTGCGCAGCAATTCGGGCAGCGGACCATGCCGACCGGCACTGTCCGTCGAGACCAGGCTGTCACCACCCGGCTCGGCTGCGCCTTGCAGCAGGGTCTGCGCGAAGTCACGCGCCACCGCCAGGATTTCCAGGGTGTTGCGGTAATTGAGTTTCAGAATGGTGGTGTGGCCGGCGGCCTCGATGCCTACGCTTTTCCAGCTGAAGGCAGGCCGGGCCGGCGAATCCCGACCGGGCTGGGCATCGTCGTAGAACACCAGCAGCGACTTGCTGGCCGGGTCCACCATCTGCACGATCAGACGATACCAGTCCGGCTCGAAATCCTGACCCTCGTCGACCAGCACCGCACCGTATTGCGCTCGCGGAATCTGCCCGCGCTCCACCGCGGCGATGACCGCTTCGGGCCAGGCCTGGCGATCATCGGCACCATCCCGGCGAGGAACCGGCACGTGGTAGGTCACCAGCATTTCCTGGCACCAGCGATGGAAATCGAACACGCTGATGCGATCTTCAAGGCCGCGCTGGCGCACGACATGCAGCAGCCGGGCGGCCAGGGCGGGGTTGTAGCACAGCACCAGGATGGGCCGGTTCTGGGAGCGGGCCAGATGCATGGCGCGGTAGCCCAGGATCATGGTCTTGCCGGAGCCGGCCACGCCGTGGATCACCCGATGGCCGTCGCCCAGCGAGCGGGCCAGACTCTCCTGCTGCTGATCCATCACCCGGATCAGTTCGGGTATCTGCAGCGGACCCGCCTCGGCCGTCGTCTCGTCGCCGAACAGGCCGAACTGGCCTGCGGCCGAGGTCAGCCGCAACTCGGGGAACAGATGCCAGCGGATCCTCTCGATCTGCGGATAGCTCAAGGCCACCGGAAAGCTGTGACCGAACATCGCCCACAGCCTTTGCTGAAAGGCCTCGGGCTCCACCGTTTCGGGCATTTCATCCTGGCAGATCACCCGGTGCCCCGCCATCGCGGCCTCCAGTCCACCCTCGACAAACTGCTGTCGGCCGATGCGCGGCAGGATCACGCCATAGCCCCAGGGCATGATCAGCTGGCCGGCATCGCGGCTGTCCGTCGGTTGCCGCAGTGCCGGATCGGCCTCCAGAATCGCCTTGATCTCCTGGGCATGGGCATGGGCCTGCAGCAAGGGGTTGGGCTCTCGTATCAGGCCGCGTGCAGTGCTCAGGGCCAGTTGCCGGCGGTCGGCCTGGACGATGCTTTCGCTGGTCCAGTCCTTGACTTCCAGCACCAGCAGGCCACGGCGGGGATGCAGCACGATGAAGTCGGGACGTTGCTGGCGCGGGCCGATCGGCACGCGATACCAGACCAGATAGTCATCTTCGAGCTTCTGTTCCAGCCGCTCGGAGAATCGCTTTTCGCCTTGGGTCATCTGCGTCAGGCAGGTGCTGCGTTGCGGGATGAGTCGGGCCACCCGGCGGCTCCATCAAAAACGATGGCTGAACATAACCAAAAGCGGGCCGGGCCGGAAGTGGCGATGCTCCGGACAGCGGGAAAGACGATGGCGCAAGGTCGCGGTGACTAGCCAAGCCACCGGCGGCTGTGGTACATATCTCCGCCATGACCCACAGCTACCGCCCTTATTATTTCTGGTTTACCGGCTTTGACATGCCGGCGGCGGCGCGTGGGTACAAACCTTGAACTGAAGGTTTCCAACAGATCCTCACCAAGCCGCCAGCCCACCTGGCGGCTTTTTTTATGGGCGCCAGACCACCGCATCCCAGGAGTTACCCGTGTCCAGCCATACCGATGATCTGCGCATCCGCAGCCTGCAGGAACTCAGTCCGCCGGCCGAAGTGATCGCCCAGCTGCCGCTTTCCGACGCCGCCGCCACCTGTGTCAGCGCCGGCCGGCAGGCCTTGCATGACATTCTGGAGGGCGATGACGACCGCTTGATCGTGGTGATCGGCCCCTGCTCCATTCACGATACGGCGGCGGCGATGGACTACGCGCAGCGCCTGGTCGAGCAGCGGCATCGTTTTGCCGGGACCCTGGAAATCGTGATGCGGGTCTATTTCGAAAAGCCGCGCACCACGGTGGGCTGGAAGGGGCTGATCAACGATCCCGATCTTGACGGCAGTTACCAGATCAACAAAGGCCTGCGTGCCGGCCGCAAGCTGCTGGCCGACATCAATGCGCTGGGCTTGCCGGCAGGCTGCGAGTTCCTCGACATCATCACCCCGCAGTATCTGGCCGACCTGGTGGCCTGGGGCGCCATCGGCGCCCGCACCACCGAAAGCCAGGTGCATCGCGAACTGGCCTCGGGCCTGTCCTGTCCGGTCGGTTTCAAGAACGGTACCGACGGCAATGTCCGTATCGCGGTCGATGCGGTGATGGCAGCGAGCCAGCCGCATCATTTTCTGGCAGTCAACAAGCTGGGGCGCATCGCGATCGCGGCCACCTCCGGCAATCCGGATTGCCATCTGATCCTGCGCGGTGGTCGCGAGCCCAATTATGACGCCGAACATGTGCAGGCCGCCTGCGAGGCCATGCGCAAGGGTGGGCTGGCGCCGCGGGTGATGATTGATGCCAGTCATGCCAACAGCCGCAAGAACCCGCAGAACCAGCCGGCGGTGCTGGCCGACGTGGCGAGCCAGCTGGCCGCCGGCCAGCAGGCCATCGTCGGCGTGATGGTGGAAAGCCATCTGCTGGCGGGACGCCAGGATCTGCGGCCCGGTCAGCCGCTGACCTACGGTCAGAGCATTACTGACGGATGCATCGACTGGGCCACCTCGGTGCAGGTGCTGGAGCAGTTGTCGGCGGCCGTGGAGCGGCGGCGGGCGGCCCGGACCGCCACCGCGCCGCAGGAGCTGGCGGCGGAAGCTTGCGCGGAGTGACGCAGAAACTGGAGGTTTAACGCTTTCTTATCTGCTGCGGTGATTATCTAGCCCCCGTCCAAACCTCCGGAGTGAAGTCATGGGATCGCTTGTCCGCCACGAAGAAGCCGCGCAGTCCTTCGAGATCGAAATCGAGGGCCAGCGGGGCTATCTGGATTACGAGCTGGCCGACGGTGTCATGACCATCACCCATACCGTGGTGCCCGAGGCTCTGGCCGGCCAGGGGCTGGCCGGGCAATTGACCGAGCAGGCCTTCGAGCTGGCCCGTCAGCGTGGCTGGAAGG
>JGI2924J29684_1078074_pt1 | contig 30248 bp, 42 predicted proteins | sample BenlonsequencITS_FD_29684 | JGI IMG/M metagenome (IMG submission 29684)
AGAGCAGTTGCTTGATATTAATAATTCCAAAACGCTTGCATATTAAGAGCTTGAGCTTATTTTTAAGGTGCGAAAGTTGAGATAAATACTATTACTAATGGATAATTGCCATTAACTTGACAAATAAAACTGGCTGGGGTATTTTATTGTTAAGTAAGAATAATTCCTGTTTAGGAGTGATACTGTTTTGAGGACGCAGGATATTTTCGATAAGCTAAAGGAGCATGGTTATAAGATAACCCCCCAGCGACAGGAGATTATAAATTTAATGGCGCGGGAGAACAGGCATATGACGGTGGAAGATATTCACGGCCAAATATCGACGCGTTTTCCAAACTTGAGCGTAGATACTGTTTATCGCAATGTCGGCGTATTGGAACGACTGAACATGCTGGATAAGACGGATTTCGGCGACGGCAAGGGCAGGTATAAACTAGTTAAAAAAAGTGGCCACCGGCACCACTTAATATGCCTGAAGTGTGGGTGCTCCGAAGAAGTAGATTTTTGCCCTTTGGATTATTTAGATAAGCAGAAAATAAAGGATAAAAAATTCGCCATACAAAAACATAATTTTGAAATTTTCGGCTATTGTGCCCAATGCCTGGAAAAGGAGGATGAATAATTGCGCAAGTCAACTGCTTATATAGCATTAATTTTATTATCACTTAGTTTTATTATAATTGGATGTTCCGGTACCGGCGATCAGGGGGAGATAGCACCAGACGGGGATGAAGTGTTGATTTACGCAACTATTTACCCGGTTTATGATTTTGCGGCCCGGGTATGCGGTGACCGGGCCCGGGTAGTGCAGTTGGTGCCCGATGGAGTGGAACCTCATGACTGGGAGCCTTCACCCAAGGATATGGTTAACATACAGCAGGCTGATGTGATAATTTATAATGGTGCAGGTATGGAAACCTGGGTGGAAAAGGTGCTGCGCAACCTCGGAAAGAATGGACCGGTGCCGGTGGACTGCAGCGCAGGTATTAAACTGCTGCACGTGGATATGCAACCGGGTTCCGATCCTCACACACATGATGGGGATGCCGGCGGTCATGTGCATGATACTAATATCGATCCCCATATCTGGTTGGATCCCCAAAATGCGGCTTTGATGGTGGATAACATTCTTCAGGGTGTTCAAAAGGCGGACCCGGATAATGCAGCATATTATAGTGACAATGCCCGCAATTATCATGAACTGTTAAATGAATTAGATAATAAGTATATGGAAACGCTGGAAAGGGTCCCGATACGCAAATTTATCGTTTCCCATGCCGCATTCGGATATCTGGCCCATCGGTATAACCTGGAACAGGTGCCTATCCGGGGCATTTCCCCCAGTGCGGATCCCAGCCCGGCCCGCATGAAGGAAATTATTGAAACAGTACAACAGACCGGTGTCGAGTATATTTTTTTTGAGACGCTGGTCAGCCCGAGGGTTTCAGAGGTGATCGCTCGAGAAGCGGGTGTCCAAACACTGGTGCTAAATCCCCTGGGTGGTATTACTCCCGATGAAAGAAAATCTGGTAAAGATTACCTGGCTGTGATGGGGGAAAATCTGAAGCACCTTTCCCTGGCTCTGGGGGTGGAAAATAGTCATGATTGAATTAACTGACGTTCATTTTACTTACGGTTGTCACCCGGTGCTGGATGGCATTTCCCTTCACGTGTGCGAGGGTGAGGTGGTGGGCATTACCGGTCCCAACGGTGCGGGAAAAAGCACTCTGCTCCATATTATTTTGGGGTTAATAAAACCCCAGTCCGGGGAAATTAAAATTTTTGGGGTCCCGGTAAATAAGTTCAAGGCGTGGCACAGCATTGGTTATGTGTCCCAAAAAGCTACCCTTTTTAACCGCAGTTACCCGGCTACGGTTTTTGAAGTGGTGCTTTCAGGCCGGGCCGCGTTGCGCGGTATGTTCCGCTTTTTTAGCAGAGAAGATAAGCGGTGCGCCGAATATGCCCTTGATCGGGTAAATATGCTGTCTTTGCGCAATTCCCCAATAAGTGAATTATCCGGGGGGCAGCAGCAGAGGGTAATGATTGCTCGTGCATTGGTGGTACAGCCCCGGGTTTTAATTATGGATGAACCCACCAATGGCGTGGATGCCGCGAATTTGGCGGGATTGGCCCAGCTGCTTAAAAACCTGCGTGATGACGGTGTCACCATGATGCTGGTCTCCCACGAGCCGGAATGGCTTTCTTCCCTGGCCAGCAAGCGTGTATGTCTGGACCGGCGTATCTGTTCATGTAATTGCCATAACTATTCCAATGCGTTACGCTGGCGGGATTGCATGATGAGCCGGGAAGAAAAATTTAGCCTGGGCTGTGCGGACGGCCTGGTCAGGGGGTAGGCCTGATTTGGAGATATTTCAATTTGATTTTATGCTGCGTGCCTTGGCCGGGGGACTGCTGGTGGGCATAATTTGTCCCATCATTGGACTTTTTATAACATTGCGCCGCATGTCCATGATTGCGGACGCTTTATCTCACGTTTGTCTTTCAGGGGTGGCGGCAGGACTTTTGATGGGAACTCAGCCCGTGCTGGCGGCATCGGCCTTTGCTCTGGGCGGTTCCCTTTTAATCGAGGGACTCCGGGATAAATACAAGTATTATTCCGAGCTGGCCATAGCCATTATTTTGTCTGCCGGGGTAGCTTTGGGAGCCATTCTGATTGGTCTGGGCAATGGCTTCAATGGCAGTTTTATGAGCTACCTGTTCGGCAGCATCGTGCTTGTTACCATTGAAGATATTTATGTCATCGCAGTGATTGGCCTGCCGGTATTGTTGTTAACAATATTCTTTATTAAGGAATTATTTTCCATCACTTTCGATGAGGAAACCGCTCGGGTCAGCGGTCTTCCGGTAAAGCTAATAAATGTAGGCTTTACCGCCCTTACGGCGTTGACCATTGCGGTATCCATGCGCATTGTGGGTATACTACTGGTTTCTTCACTGATGGTTTTGCCTGTGGCGGTGGCTATGCAATTGGCTAAGAGCTTTCGGGGTACCTTGGTTGCGGCGGTTGTTACCGGTGAGGCAGCTGTTATTATTGGCTTGTTATGTTCCTTTTACCTTGACCTGCCGCCGGGTGGAGCTATTGTTATGACGCTGGTAATAATGCTGATTTTAGTGTTGGTGCTGAACTCCCGCCGGGCAGTATTTCGCTTAAGCAATTAAAAACAATTATTAAATCAGCAGCCAAACCCGGTAATTTGGTGCACAATAAACACCACCGGGCGGCGGGGAGTGAAGTAAACGTTGACTATCAAGGAGCAAAGATTTTACTTTTGTCCAAAGTGCGGGGGGAAACTGAGTTATCATATCAAAGATGAACGGCCCCGGCTTATTTGCGATGTATGCCGGTATATTTTTTATGAAAACCCGGTGGTGGGTGTGGCCGCTATTGTTTTAAATGCTCAAAAGCAAATTCTCTTGGGACGCAGAACTGGAGGGAAATACGCGGGTTTATGGTGTATTCCCTGCGGTTATGTGGAATATGATGAAGATGTATACCATGCAGTGCGGCGCGAGTTTAAAGAGGAAACCAATCTAGATATAGAGCCGTTAGGGGTGTATACGGTACAGTCTAATTTTCATGATCCGGAAAAACATACCGTGGGTATCTGGTTTTGGGCCAGGGTAACCGGCGGGGAGCTTCTGGCAGGAGATGATTTGGACTACGTGGCTTATTTTGACTTGTCAGATTGTCCGCCCCTGGCTTTTCCCACTGACCGGTTGGTTATTGATCGCTTACGCGTTTTCTGATCCTCATTCTGCTTTACCTACTAACAAAAAATAAACATGCATACCCGGGATGAATATTTCCCGGGTATACATGTTTGATTACATCTTACTTGCTCCAAGGCGCTTTGCCTTTGACAGGTTTGCCTGGCTTAGATGGCTTTTGAACAGGTTTACCAGGTGTGTTGATTTTGCCTTTTGATGGTTTGCCAAAGGGTGGTTTGGCACCCTTTCCGGGTTTACCCGGGGGTGGTGCGGAACCAGTACCATATCCCATTAATATTCCTCCTTTTTTATTTGCTACCAATATATAGGCATGAGGGGAAATTTGTTACCTTATTTTTGAAATTTTACTGAAAATCCCTCGGCTATACCCGGCGGGAAGCTTCCCAGGTGGCTGAAAGTAACGATATCGTTAAGTAAGCTAGCAGCTTTTTAAAAAAACCGGTATACAAAGTAACCCCCGTAGTGGGGGTTACTTGTTTCACGGTTACATTTTAGAATAGATGTTTATGCTGTTAAGGAAACCTGTTTTGTGTGTTTTCTTTTTTTATTGGCCAGATGCTCCTCAATACGGTAACTTATCATGATAGCAAGTATTAATGCAGGAATAATTATCCTGATAGGCGAAAAGAATAATCATCACTTCTCTACAGGAAAATATTTATAGGGAGCTTACAGGGGGATATTTAATTGAGGATATTTGCCATTGCTGATTTGCACCTGTCTTTTTTGGGTGCCCTGCATGTGGATAATTGGGATAAAAACCAGGAGTATAAGCCCATGGTTGAATTGGACAAGGCCTGGCATAATCATGCCCGCAGGATTTATGAAAATTGGCACCGGTTGGTCAAAGAAGATGATTTAGTGTTGGTGCCGGGGGATATATCATGGGCCATGCGACTTGATGAAGCCGGCCCGGATTTTGATTATCTGGGATTGTTACCGGGGCGTTTGGTTTGTGTACAGGGCAATCATGATTACTGGTGGCAGAGCATTTCCCGTGCCAGGGAAGCGGTGCCGTCCAACGTGCAATTAATTCAAAACGATCATGTTAAATTGGAAGGGGTCAATATTTGTGGCACCCGGGGCTGGCTTTGCCCCAATGGCGCTTATTTTAAAGAAGAAGACGAGAAAATATATCGCCGGGAATTGATCAGGCTGGAGAATTCATTGCAAAGTGTCGATAACGGCCCTAAAATCGTTGTGATGCATTATATGCCCACCAATGAAAAACATGACTATTCGGGTTTTATTGAGTTATTTCAAAAATATGAAGTTAAGACGGTGATATACGGTCACCTGCATGCCAAAGCCTGCCGTTACCGGCTGCCTGATCAGGCCTGGGGCATAAATTTCCACCTGACCAGCGCTGATTACCTTAACTTTACGCCCCGGTTAATTACTTCATGCTAATTTAATATTATTCAGTACACGTATCTTTGTTCAAGCTTTTAAAACAATTCGGGTGGCCAAAAATTAATTCTCTGTCCCTGCGGGCGTGTACTGCTTTGGTGCCGGTAGGAACATCCTGGCCGCAAATTTTACAGGGTTGAGTTTCCCGGGTCGGTAAAATTACACCGTTAAGCACTTCACCTTGCCAATCAATGCGTGCTTGTTGCAGTTTATTTTTGTGCGGTTTGACCGGTGAACAATCGGGATGATAATAACGGCTCTTTTTTTTGCCAAATTCCCTGAAACGATACTGAACCATGGGACTGTAGGGCAATATTTTTTTGCGGCAGTGGGAGCAGGTGCGGGCACTGCCGGCATTGCCTTTGAGCAGGTAGCGGAGGCGGGCGGGTTTACACCGTACTTTCATATCCTTTATATATTGAATACGGGTGGCATTTTCTTTTATCCATGCATCAACCTGCCGGTAATAGTCCCGGTAGTTGCGTTCTTCAAGCCGTATCTCGGCGGGAAAGCCTGCTGATATAATTTGTTGCTGAAAAGTGTTTTCGGCCACCTCATGGGCCAGGCCTTCCATTTTGGCCGTTTCCCAATGGTAACCGTTTTCAGTGAGCCATTTATGCAGCCCGAAAAAAATGTTGCCGGAGCATACGTACAGGTAGTCATCCCGTTTGACCCCTGCTTCCCTCATCATTTCAAGTACCTTTCTACAGGCTATCTCTTCCATGCTCATTTTATTGTCCCAGGTCAGCGGTAAAAACCTTTGATAGATAAGCCGGGGCTGTTCGCATACCAGTACCAGCACTTCAGAAAATGCCCTGCATCCGCCCCCTGCGTCTTCAATGTACCATTGCAGCATGTTAAGTTAGGACCTCCCAAGGGATAAATCAGTTTAAGAATGCAGCAACCGGTGGCAGCCGGAAATAAAGATGATACCTTATTTAGGTTCTGGTTACCCTGCCGGTGTTATGATATATTATAACATAGGGAAATTGTTATGTCTTTTTTTCAAGGGGGCGGATATATTTGATGTCCAGGTTTGTTTGCGATATTTGCGGAGAAGAAGTTGCTGTTCATGAAGGAATCCTTACCTGGGCCAGGGACGATGAAACATTGTCCAATTTTACACTGACCCATAAAAATTCTTCCGTGCACAATTGCCAACCGGTAAGTAATAACCGTTTCAAAGATTTGTATACATTGACTATGATTAACGGTTACATGGAATTTATTACTTACCTTATTGATCGATGGGAAAGTGGATTTTATCTTAAGGACGCCGAATCACTTAAAAAAGTGTTGGAACAGTTAAATATGCATATGCATGAGAAGGTTATATTGTTAACTGAGGATGAATAACAAGCATGCCATTGTGCAGCTTATAGAAGTATTTGCAGCTTGAGTTCAGATCTCCCCGGAATTGCTTTCCCCGGGGATTTTTTCATTGTATCAGCTAAAGTAGGTAAAGGAAAGCTAATATAAATACGAACAGGTGGTGATGATGGGCATGCCCGATAATAAGAAAACCTTTAAGCATGAGCTGGTACATGAAGAATCCCCTCGCCGGTTGTGGGACAAGGATGAGCAGGGCGAAGCTCTGCGGCAAAACCCCTATAAGACCCCGCCTAATAACTTGACTACCAAACAGAAAAAATACGGTTTTTAAGGTCAGATGTGTGCTGAGGGTTAGTTTCAGGTACAAATTTAATTTTGTTTTCCTGTAAGTTGTGCTGGTTGGTCATTGATGCGGGCGGCAACTTTCATAAATGGAAGATGCCGCCCTTTTTTGTTGTCTTATAAATTATGCTTGGGTAGGTTTAAAAGTTATAACCAACTGAAGGGTGAAGGTGGCCTGTCCTGTTTTATAAAATAAATTCCTTGGCCAGTTCAGTGAAAGCTGGCAGCGAGTTTTTGATAATCTGTATATCAATACAGTAAGAAAGTCTGAAATAGCCCGGCAGTCCAAATCCGCTGCCGGGAACGAGAAGTAAATTATATTTTTGAGCTCGGCTTACAAACTCTACATCGTCTTCAATGGGGCAGCGGGGGAAGAAGTAAAACGCGCCCATTGGTTTGGTTACTTCAAATCCCAGCTTGGTGAGGTGGTTATAAATAATATCTCTTTTTTCCCTGTAATCATCAATATTCACGCTTTCCCGCTGCAGTGGCGTGATCAAACGCTGCATTAACGCGGGGGCGTTGACGAAACCCAGGGTACGGTTGCAGAACAGCAACCCGTTAAAGATAAGCTCAGTATCGGAAATGTCCGGGTTTATGGCGATGTAGCCGATGCGCTCACCGGGCAGTGCCAAATCCTTGCTGTGAGAAGTAACTATAAAGGAGTTTTTAATATAGTTAAATACGTTGGGCACAGCAGCATCATCATACACAATTTTAGCGTATGGCTCGTCGGAAATTACGTAAACGGCTTGGCCCAGTTCTTTTTCCTTTTCCTCCAGCAACCGGCCCAGGGTGGACAGTGTTTCCGCCGGGTAAATCACTCCCGAGGGATTATTGGGCGAATTGATGATGATAGCCCGGGTTTGAGGCCCAATGGCGTCTACTATGGCTGCCGGGTCCAGTTGAAAACCAGCGGAGGTGGGCACTTCTTTTATCTTGCCACCATGGTTGTCCACATAAAAACCATATTCCACAAAATAAGGGGTGGTCACGATGACTTCCTCGCCGGGGTTAAGCAGTGTTTTTAAAACTACGTTGAGCCCGCCGCCGGCCCCGCAGGTCATGACAATATGACCTGCGGTTACTTCCCGCCCTGTTTCTTCGGCCAGCACATCTGCAATAGCTTGCCTGGTTTCATCGTAACCTGCGTTGCTCATGTACCTGTGCATGCCCGGTATGGGGTTGTTTGCGATCCTTTGTAGTTCCCGGTGGAATGCTTCAGGTGGTTCTACGTTGGGGTTGCCCAGGGTATAATCATATACCTTGTCCGCTCCATGGATTTTGCGCAATTTTTCCCCTTCTTCAAACATTCTACGGATCCAGGATGAAGCAGATAAAGAACTTTCTATTTTTTGCGCTATGGGCATTAAAAATTTCACTCTCCTTTTTGTAATGTAGCGGTACCCTTTCCGTGCCGGTATCGTTACTTAACAATATGACAGTTTTAATTCGAACCGTTTGGTACCAGGCGTTTGAAATCTTTACTAAATTTTAATATCCGCTGTAAATTATTTCTGTATTAAACGAAAAAAACCTGCTTGTAGTGAAATATTAAATGTTGCCGAAAGGCTGCTTTAAGAGGCAGCTGATTATTCTCCAATGTCAAACCTTCTTCTGTCCAGGGTGAAACCCTGTTCCAGGTTGCTTACTGAAATAGCATCCGCCGCTACCAGGCGGTTTTGACCATTTTCGTCAGGGCGAAAGTGCAGCAGCACCACTGAGTAAGGTATTTGCGTGGTTTGCAGACCGCGCAAGCCCGCTGCTCCGGAGGTGCCCGCGTTCACCAAAATGCTGCCTTCTTGCTGGGTTATCGCCATCCGGTGATTGTGCCCGAAAAGTATTACCGGTACATGACCGGCCAGTGCGCGGGCCATTTTGTCATTATGCAGCAGTGCTATATCCACTCCGGGTGCAATTTGATCAATTCTATTCACGACTTGCTGAGTCAGCCTGGGAATGATGCTTAGATCACTTGGTATCACTGTATTATCTGCTGAGGATGGATCGGGCACTCCGTAAAACAATAATCCGTTTTTTTCCACTAAACCGTTTACCACGGTTACGTTAGGGATTTGATTCATTCTATCTATAATGGCTGGCGCATCATGATTGCCGGGAATGAAAAAGTAAGGTATGTCAATATGGTTTAATTGTTCCAGCAGGAGTGCTTCCAGGGGAGTACCAAAATCGCTGATATCTCCCGTATCAATGATCATATCCGCGCCGAACAAATCGGCTACCCGCAGTACGAAATCCATACCCGCCGGGTTATTATGTAAATCGGAAACATGCAGTATTTTAAACTCATCAGTAGTCTCGCCCAGTGGCTGAAGATTATCCAACCGTTCATAAAGTAAATTGAGGTTTTTTGCAATTATTTCTAGATTTTCTCCTACTGTTTCAATCTTACCAAAGGTTTCCTGGGCCAGGCCGACCATCCATGGGGCCACACGAAGCACTCCGGTATATTGTGGGTTGCGAAAGGCACTGATATCGTAAGTTAAATAGGCAGCAGCTAGTAAAACGCCCGCCGTTATACTACCGGTCAGCGAACCTATGATATATTTTTTTAAGTTCCCTTTGCGTGTTAGAAACACGCCCAGTGCTCCACCCAGCATGGCCAGACCTATAAGTTTGATGACAAATATGACGGCCACCTGTTGCAGTACAGTTTTACTTTGCTCGACAACTTCATTGCGCTCCGTGGTGTCACTAAGCAGTCGTTGAATTAGCTGCAAGTCAATATTTTCCAAACGCACGGAAACTAGCAGCGGTGCTGTGTGAGTGTGAGCCCGTACGGTGCCCAGGGGCGGTATTTCAACTTCGGTATAGCCTTTTTCATTAAACTGAACTGTCACTCTGAACTGCAATGCATCAATATTAAACCGCATATACCCGAACAGGCTGACTAAGAGCACAGCACCTGTCATAGCAAGTAAAATGCTGGTAAGCAGTTCGCTTTTTTTCGAAATAGTCATTTTCTACTCCCGTGAAATATGCTAATAATATATTTGCCGGGAACATCATTAATTAACAGGCCTAATTGCGCCTGATTTTTTTAGGAGGTATAAAATGAGCGATAAACCTGCTATTTACGGGGGAAAACCAGTATGTGAACATCTTTTGCCCCTGGCCGGGGCTGCTGTGGATGATAACGATATACAAGCCGTAACCGAGGTGCTGCGTGGGGGTAGGTTGGGATGTGGTGAAACTGTGCAGAGATTCGAAAGGGCTGTGGCCGAATATGTGGGTGCCAGGTATGCTGTGGCATTATCCTCAGGTGCGGCCGGCCTGCATGTTGCTCTAATGTCAGCCGCGGTGGGCCACGAAGAGGAAGTTATTACTTCACCGCTGACCCATCCTGCCACTGCCAATTGTATTTTATACCAAGGGGGTATTCATACCTTTGCCGATATAAACAGCGCTACTTTCAATATTAATCCCGGGGCAGTGGCATCAAAAATAAGCAGTCGCACCGAGGCACTGATACCGGTGCACTTTGCAGGTAATCCCTGTGACCTGGATGCACTGCACAAGCTGGCCCGGGACAATAACCTCATTGTTATCGAGGATGCCGCCCACGCTTTGGGCGGTGAGTACGACGGTAAAAAGATAGGCGCGTTAAGTGACCTGACGGTTTTTAGTTTTAGTGATCCCCAGCATTGTTATACGGGGGAGGGTGGCGTGGTAACCACCAACTCGGAGGAACTTTATGAGTGGATGATGATATTCCGGGAAAATGGGTTGGTCAGCAACCCGCGCAAATTAACCAGGAACGAGGGACCCTGGCGGGTGGAGATGCAGGACCGGGGCTACAATTACCGGATGACCGAAATGCAGGCAGCCCTGGGTATTGCCCAATTGGCCCGGGCGGAGGAATTTATTGAGCGGCGCACAGCTATTGCTGAAATGTACAATCAGGTGCTGGCCGGTCATCCTGCCGTGTTGCTGCCGGAACAAAACCCCCGCGGTCGCTCCACCTGGCATTATTTTTTACTGGCGCTGCGCCTTGAGCATATTAAAGCCTCCCGTTCTGACATATTTCATGCCCTGCGGGCGGAAAATGTTGAAGTAGGTGTGCATTACCTTCCGGTATTTTTGCATCCCTATTACCTGTGGATAGGCCATCCCGACGTGTGTACTTTGGAAGGCAGTCTTTGCCCACGGGCTGAGGAACTGTACCAGTGTCTTTTAACCCTACCTTTATACCCGGCTATGACTGACCGGGATGTGCAGGATGTCATTACCGCAGTGATTCGGGTTTTGAACTATTATATGCTATAAAATACACCCCTTATTGTGAGAAATATCACAGCAACACAGCGAGCTGGGTTACTTTAAACAGCAGCAAGAAGGGATATATTAATAACAGGCAGCAAACAAAAAATGTTGAGGTGATAAACATGGCTAAAAGACAAATCGTTAAAATAGACGAGGAGAAGTGTAATGGTTGTGGGCTTTGTGTGAGTCCGTGCGTGGAAGGTGCCATCACCATTGAAAATGGTAAGGCCAAGGTGAAAAGAGAAGAATTATGTGACGGGGCTGGTTTTTGCATTGGTGTGTGTCCCCAAGGTGCATTAACAGTTGAAAACCGGGAAGCAGTAGATTTCGATGAGCACGTGGTGGAAATGCATGTAAAACAAAACCCGGGGTCATATATTCCCCAGGCTTGCTTTAACTGCGGAAAAAATGAAGACGAAGTTGCAGTTTTACCATGCCGTAAAAAGGGGCAAAGCCTTTGGGTGTGTACCAAATGCCTGCCGACTTTGATTCACGGTTAATTATTTGGGATCACCGGGCCCGTTGTTTATGCTCGTGAACATGCTGCGTGCCTGTTCAAAACTGGTATTCATGGCTGTAATGCCTTCACGGAGAATACCTAGCGAACGCGATGTCTGGTCAATCAGTCCCCTGACAAATCCCAGTTTGACGTCGGCCTTGCTATCGGTACTAAGGACCAGCAAAATAAGTATTAAGAACAATGAAAAAGGATTTACATTATTGGACAATTACATGGCCTCCCTTCACCAAATATCAATTATCTCTATATAATATGCCATGATCGTTTTATGGTGAAAATTTAGAGGCCTGATTACATTGGCAAATATTATTATTGCTGGTATTACCAGCAGTAAATTATCCCGTGGCTAAATTGTGCAGCTAAAGTTTAATCAGTGGCACGCTAATTATTTTGTCAGCTTTACAGGCCGGGCAGGTAAATAGGTGATGGCAGTAGTTATCCTCAAAGCTCATGTTGAAATAAGGGCTATAAGGTCCTGCGTAATCCGTCACCGGACCGGAATCCTGCATAATTTGACCACAGGAGCACCGGGGGCTTAATTTTTCCAGGGCGTTGCATAATACACAGGCAGTTTCCATTAAGTAAAACATCCCCTTAATTTTTTTCTGACAGCAAATACGCTAAGTTTCTTTAACAATTTTTAAGATTTAGTGGACAGGTGGTACACACCCTTCGATATCTACAAATTGATGATGTTAAAATCCCATTTATATTAAGCTTATTTATTATATTGCCCGATTATAATTCGGTCATGAAAAAACCCGCGCCATAGCACGCGGGTTTTCTTTATATAATGCAATTATTTGCATTGGGGGGGTCTAAAATTCCTCCAGCAGCTTTATTTTTAACACTTTTCCGCTGGGTGACTTGGGGATCCTGGGGACAAACTTAATTATTCGGGGTAGATTATTAGCCTGTAGCTGGTTGCTCTGTTTCATAAAGGCAAATAATTCCGCTTCTGTAATATCTTCAACACGAGGCACAATAAAGGCAACCAGGCACTCTTCGCCATCCTGGCCGGGTGCGTTTATTACCGCCACCTCATCCACCGCAGAGTGTTCATACAATACATTTTCCACCTGGCGAAACATAAGTCTATTGAACACCGGTGAAGCTTCGCCACCCATTGTTTGATTATATTCCATTATTTTTCCCTCCCCTTTTTATAGCCTATCGTTGGTTAATTGATTATTCCGAAAGATTATTTTTGAGCTGTCTCGAACTGTAAATATTATACCGGTGTGAGTAATTAAACTGCAGTTAATTTTAATAACTTAATTACATTATATGATAAATTCTTCTTAATTTTTAAAAAGTCCTTCTTTTCTAAAAATTTTAAGATTAAAAATATTGGAAAAAAAGCAAGTTAAGTTTTTTGGGCAGCAGTCTGTCCGTAATATGTATTTAAGGCTTTCTTATTGCCGGCTGTATTTTTTTTTCTTTTGTACCAGGAAGACTACTACCAATCCAATTCCGGTACCTAAAAGGTCTCGGGCTAAGTCGTAGATATCCGGGTAACGGGTGGGGATAAAATACTGGTGAATTTCGTCGGTGATGCCGAATAGCAGACACAATAGAAATGCTTTCATAAAAGGACGCCTATGCTTATACTTTGTTAAAGCCAGGTAATATAAAGGTCCCAACACAAAGTAAGCAACTATATGGCCCGGGTTGAGGTTATCAAAAAATGGAAACAATGATTGTAGTTCACTGCCCGTGCGCCCGGATAGGTAAAATATCAATGCCATCCAGAGGATGGCGGGAATCCAGTACATAGTTCGTTGGCTCCTATAAAAAAGTTTATATCAATTATAGAAAGCATGGATTGGTTTTCAATATCCAAACATGTGGTATTATATCATATAATGTTATTTTTGGGGAGGTTATCTGTTTGCGCTTTATTTTTATTGTGCTGGTTACATTGCTGCTGGACCAGCTTTCTAAATATATTGTCACATCGCGTCTGCTGGTGGGAGAATCTATACCCGTGTTGCCGCCGGTATTTTATCTTACTTATATATTAAATCCTGGTGCTGCCTTTGGCATGCTGGCCAACCGCACCGATATTTTTATTGCTGTATCGCTGCTGGTGCTTGTGGTTGTGCTGGCTGGTTACCGTTATTTGCCTAAGGAAAGGATTTGGATGCGCCTGGCTTTAGGATTGGTGGTGGGCGGTGCTTTGGGTAATCTGATTGACCGGGTGCGCCTGGGGCGGGTAATTGACTTTTTGGATTTTCAAGTTTGGCCTATATTTAACCTCGCGGACACTGCTATAGTGATCGGGGGGTTGCTTTTAATTATTGATATCTGGCGCAGTGATAAAGAGGAAAAGCAAAGGGTGGATAGCGGTGCCAAAAACTGAAATATATCAGGTGGACGCGGGAGATGCGGGAGTGCGCCTAGATGTTTTTGTGGCATTCAAAGAGGAACAGTTAAGCCGGTCGTTTGTGCAAAAGCTGATAGGCGATGGTGCTGTAACAGTGAATCAGGAGGCGGTTCGAGCAAATTATCGTTTGAAGGAAGGGGACACGGTAGCGGTGGTTGTACCTCCGCCTGTGGAACTAAAAGTGTGCCCGGAACCTATACCGCTGGATATATTTTATGAAGATAAAGATATTATTGTAGTGAATAAACCCAGGGGTATGGTGGTACACCCGGCGGAAGGTAATTACTCGGGCACGCTGGTTAATGCACTGTTGCATCATTGTCAGGATCTTTCAGGTATTAACGGCGTGCTTCGTCCCGGCATTGTGCATCGCATTGATAAGGATACCTCGGGCTTATTGATGGTTGCTAAAAATGACCTCGCCCACGAGCATTTAGCGGGTCAGTTAAAAGAACATACCGTCCGGCGTGGCTACCTGGCGCTGGTCCACGGCGTGTTGACCAGTGACCTGGGGGTAGTGGATGCACCAATTGGCCGGCATCCCCGTGAACGGCAGAAAATGGCTGTAACCAACCGTAATGGCAAGGCAGCGGTGACCCACTACCGGGTGCTTAACCGGGCGGGTAATTATACATTGCTGCAGCTGCGACTGGAAACGGGGCGTACGCACCAAATCAGGGTGCATATGGCCTACATTGGCTACCCTTTAGTAGGGGACACTAAGTATGGGCCAAATAAGTCACACTTATTGGATGGCCAGTTTTTGCATGCCTATTTGCTGGGTTTTGTCCATCCTCGTAGTGGTGAATACCTGGAATTTACTGCGCCTTTGCCAGTGGAGTTGACTGCTAAATTGCAAAGACTGGGCATTAGCGAAAATTCATTTAAAGACCTTACTTAAATAAACGAATGGTTTCCAGAAACAGCGCGGTCAGTCCGGCCGCCATCAGGGGCCCCACAGGGACACCGTTTAAAAAAACAATACCGATCATCGAACCTATCAGCAGTCCGAAGATCATTTCCGGGTCTATTTGTAATAAACGTAATCCTTCACCGTTTAAATGGGTGGCTAGTGCTCCCCCAAGGATTGCCAGTATGCCCGGCAGCGATGTAAAGGTGCTCACTAATTCCTTTTCCGTTACTTTACCGCTGGCCACGGGTACTAAAATGGCCAGTAATAAGAATAGTAAGCCTATTTCCAGGCCCCTTTTTTCCAGCAAAGAAAATATAAAATGCAGGTTGGTGAATTTTATAATCAGTAATACGCAGGCAGCGGTGGCAATTAAATTAGAGCGGGCAATGATGCCCACCAGGAGTAGTGCCACAAGCAGTGGTACTCCATTCATATTCTCGCCTCTCAATGACAATTTTTAGTAAATATATGCCGCCGCTGTCTACTGTATTACCTGGTTTAGTTAAAGTGGCTATTATATAGTTATTTTGTAAAAAGCTTACAAGCCAGCACATATATAACATCATATAGATCTGTTAATTAATTTGTTACTTTAAATTTCCTCCGGATCGGTTATTACCAACTGTAGAGTATCGGCCCGCAGGCCTACCCTGAGAGCTTCCACGGCCAGTACTTCCTGAGGCGGGATATTGCCCAGGTTCACATCTGAACCGAACCTGGTAATTAGGTCTTGCTGTTGAATTTTAAGCGGTGCTTCCCAGATAATCAATGATGGGTCGCCAATATAATTCATAATTACTTGTAAATCCTCATCAGCCATTTTACCCTTTGCGTCGTAAAGTCCTACATTCAGGCCGCATTCACGGCCTTCCATAATCACTTTATAAGCTCCATTTTGTAAATCGCGCAAAGCCATTTTGGCCAGCGTTTCCACAGGTACTTCAGCACCGTTGTTCTTTTTGCCCACCTCAGTTAATACTCTAAAGCCTTTTTCTGCAGCTAATGTGATGGCTTGTTCTCTCACCTCCTCGCTTAAAGGGATGGTCCCGTCGCTGACTTCAATGGCCGTAAAACCAAAAAATTTGCATGTGTCGAGAAACTCCCTAATTTTATTTTGCCATAATGCTATTTCTAAAAAGGTGCCCCCCGGATAGATATCAATGTTATACGAACGCACCAGCTGTATTTTTTCCTCCAGTGTACCTGCGGCATAAAGCGCGGAGGTGCCAAAACCCAGCTTGAGAAAATCAATGTGCTGGTAATTGATTTGTAACAAGTCCCGGGTTTCCCCTATGCCTATACCTTTGTCAATTACCATGGTTAGTCCCTTGTTCCTGGGTTTGGCTGTCCGCTTACCCAGCGGATATGTTATAACCTCTTGCCAGTTACTGTTCTGTGCGTATTCGGACAAAATATCAACTCCCTTCCCGGTGATTACACGCGCCCGGGGGAACGCATGCAGATGCCCACCCCCTTTGAGTTTTTTAGCCGGGACAGGGATTATTGTGCACCTTTAAAAAAAATATTCATTTCTCATCAAGTTGGTTACCAGGTTGGCCTACCAAATAACGGTGCTCCTGCGTATATCAAGTCAGGTGGTTAAATCCATCCAAATTTTAATGCAGGGGCGATTGGGTTTTTGAAGTGATAAATGAAGAAAACGACTAAATAAAATTAGTAACTGGGGTTTAAGAAGGGAAGCCGTAATTGCTGGCTTCCCTTTTTGATTAATTATTTGCTCATTGAGTGCGTTAGTGCAATATGTTTTCTTTAGTTATTAACATTGTGTTTGGGTTGCCAATTATGAAGGTTAATGAGAAAATAGAAAAAGACTGTAAAGAAAGTTGGTGCCCTGCTTTGCCACAATTAGTATTGGATGGCCGGGTTTTAAATTATACCATCAAGCGCAGCGGTAAAGCCTCATCTTTGAGAATAACGGTCGATGCGGTGGTTGGCATTCAGGTTACGGCACCGGTAAAATATAAAACCGAGGTCATTGGTCGCATTATGCAGGATAAAAGTGCCTGGGTATTAGAAAAGATGGACTATTTATCGGCATTGGCTGGATGTCCCTTGCCAAGGATGTTTGTCGATGGGGAGCAATTCTTTTTTTTGGGTAACCGGTATACCGTTAAGTTGCATATTAATGATCAAATAATGGTTGATACAATAAAAATTAATGACCAGACAATGTTTATTGAGGTGCCTCTGGCACTGCACCAAGAGGGTGGGGCCGCCGCGGTTCGGGCTGCCTTGGTTAAATGGTATAAAAATAAAGCTAACTATATATTAAATAATAGAATTAACTTATATAAAGAAGTTATAGGCGTGAAACCGGCGAAAATCAGGATCAAGGAGCAAAAACATCGCTGGGGCAGCTGTTCGGGAAAGGGTAATTTGAATTTTAACTGGCATCTGGTGATGGCTCCTGTTAATGTCATTGATTATGTTATTGTGCACGAGTTGTGCCATTTAAAGAGACTTGATCACAGCCCGGCATTTTGGGGTTTGGTGGAGGCAGTGTTGCCGGATTATCAAATTCGCCGCCGTTGGCTGAAAAGGTACAGCCCGGTACTTACTTTTTAATAGCAGGTAACGTGATATAATCCTCAATGAGTCATTTATTATGTGGGGTAGCCATAGAAATTATTACGTTATTGCTTCACAAAGATCTTTGAAAATTACCATAGGGATGATAAACTTATTAATCCGTGAGTGGGAGGTGAATAGAGTGGTTGCACCGGAAAGCAAACTTATGGGTGCGGTTTGTCATGGTTCTATATTCTTTGGTTTACCTATTTTAGTGCCTTTAATTGTATATCTGTTAAAGAGGGATGATGATTTTGTTAACCATCATGCCCGGGAGTCGCTGGCCATGCATATTATAGGCCTGCTATTAGGCGCTGTGGTGGGAATACTTTGCCTGGTAATCATTGGTTTTTTGCTGGTCATACCCCTGGCTATATTAGGACTGGTCTATACAGTCTTGGCCATCGTGGCCATTATTAAATGCTTATCAGGGCAATATTATTATTATCCGTTTACTTCCAAATACGCAGAGTCCTGGTTCTATACAAAATAAATCTTTGTATATAATTTATACGTCAATTTGTGTGAGTTTTGTCATTATAAGAAATAATTCACTTTCTTTGCAGGAATAAGCCTAGCGATGGTCGAATGGTTAAGTAATGGTCATTTTATTTAGCGATCATTGCTTAACTTTTTTTTATACAGGTAAGTGAATTATGGTACAATATTATTACTGGAATACCGTGCGTATTATAAAAAAGGGAGGTTTTGATGTGGATCACCTGGTGCCAATTAGAACTGTTGACGACATTTTTCCGAAATATCGGGATACTCCCATTGGTCGCTTGCTGCAGTATCATAACCTGCAGTCCCCCCTGGATAGCTATGAACATGCGGAAGTGGTAATCGGTATGTGTATGGATAATCGCAAACACTTGCGCATACCCGACAATTTTGCCTATGTGCTGCGTACCGGCGGTGGCAATCTCCGCTACAGCGAGTTTAAGATTTCCTACGCTATAGCCGTTGGTGGAGTTAAGGCTATTGCCTTAATTGGCCATGATAAATGCGGCATGGTAAACCTCATGGCCAGAAAAGATAAATTTGTGCAGGGATTAGTGGATAGAGCCGGCTGGGACAAGGAGCGGGCTGAAGAGCATTTTATGCATTTTGCGCCCATGTTTGAAATTGATAATGAAATTGAATTTGTTATTAGTGAAGCGAAGAGACTGCGCTCGCGCTATCCCAAAATTTTAGTAGTACCCATGTTTTATGGTATTGATGATAAACTTTTATATTTAATTAATGAATAATGGTTTAAATAAATAAATAGATAACACGGGCGGGTGAGATGATGGATCCCCGCCTTTTTTGTTTATTTGCACTAAATGTTATACTTAAGATATAGTGGTTTAAGTTGATATTTAAAAAATCATTTGGAGGGCGATTATGGCCATTAAAATGACTATTTTTTCCGATTATGTATGACCGTTTTGTTACATCGGCAAGGGTATTGTCGACAAACTAAAGCAGGAATTCGACATCGCAGAGGAGTGGGTTGGTTATGAGTTGCATCCTGAAACACCATCCCAGGGTAGGCTGATCAGGGAATTGTTTCCTGATGTGGATGTGAATAAGATGCTGGAAAACTTCCGGCGGGCCGGACAGCCTTATGGGATTGAATTTAGCGGTATGAACCTGGTGGCTAATTCTTGCCTGGCGTTGCAGGCCAGCGAATTGTCCAGGGACAGGGGAAAATATGAACAAGCACATGCCCGGCTGTTTAAAGCTTACTTTCAGGAGGAAATGAATATCGGCGACAAGCAGGTGCTAATAAAGCTTTTTATAGAACTTGGTTTAAACGAAGATGAATTAATTGAGGCGCTGGACAAGCAGCTTTATCTGCCTCGTTTGCAAAAAAACCGGGAATTGGCCCGGCAATACGAAATTACGTCGGTGCCCACGTTTATCATTAATGAAAAACAAAAGCTGGTGGGGGCCCAGCCTTATCAAGTATTTCAGCAGACACTGAGACTTCACCAATAGTTATAAAACCTAAGCCCCGGTAAAACTATCCGGGGCTTACCAAATTTGCACATTTCATCATATATTTTTGTCTCTGTGTGGAGATTCTTTATAGCTAAACCACTAGTATGAGTTAATGTTGTCATCAAATGCCCCAAGGTTATTTTCTCCCGCGGGAGCTGCAAAGACAGTACCGTTAAACTTATAAACCCCGGTTATTGTGCTACGGCCCGCATCGGCCAGGCCATCCATTTGCTGAGCAGCAAAAAGAAAGCCGTTACCACCAAGGCGACCAGCACGGAATAAAGTCCGTTAAATGAGCCAACCAGACCTGCATGTTTGCCATAAACATAGATTAGGTAATGCAAGACAAAAATATTGAGGGCGTTTCTGCCAGCCCAAATGGCCGGGTAAACATATGCGCCATCTGTCTTTACAAAGAGTAAAGCGGCATACATCAGCAATGCCAGGCCCACTACAAAAAGTATATAACTGGGGGAGGCAGGAAACCTGGTGATTAAAAACCCGGTAAAGTGCCCCACCAAACCCAATGTCATAACTGATAAACCTATAGCGGCTATAGTTGGGGGTTTATAATTACCAGTTAAAACATACGTGGCCATAAATAGGCCTATGGATAAAAACCCGATCAAAAGAACCAGTGAAAAATCACCCAACAAAATTCGGGACAGTTTAGCTGGTAATAAATAAGCGTAGGGATAAAAAAAATAATACCCTGCTAAGGCCGCGGGTCCGGTAAATAACAAAACGGTCTTCCGGGCCGGTAAAAGATACAGTACTCCAATTAAAATGCTGGCTGCGGCCAGTGACTGCAGCACTCCCCAGTAGAAAAAACTGGCCTGCCCAAAAGCGGCAAGACAAAGAATCAGGCCGGTGAGATAAAGCTTTGTGCTCCTTTGCGCCAACTTTTTAAGCATATCAACGGTCCCTAGATGTTTAGTTTGCATGGCGTTAATCGAATAGTAAAGGGACATCCCGCAAACAGTAAAAAAAATGGGGGCTGCTATGTCTCCAACACTGATGCGGCCAATAATAGTGATTATGTCCCGTATGGAACCGGTATACAGCCAGGTTACAACGTGGTGAAAAATCATTAAAATTACAGCGATACCCCGCAAGATATCGAGACTATAATCCCGGTTATACCGACCCGGGACAGAATTACCGGGCAAATTTATCAGCACCTGTCGCTCCTCCCCTCGTTAAGCTGAAACATAAAATTTACGTTTATCCCTACACTTTTATCCAACCCTGCGCTGGCCTGAGGGGTCAAGCCCTGTCAGCTGATTCAAGCGTGCAAAGAGAGCTTGAACACCTCAAAATTATTTTCCTTCGCAGTTTCTATAAAACCAGTTATTTATTTAATGGACGAAATTACATATCGCCAGGTTCCAAGTTTTACAGTTATATCTCAATAACCTGGTTCAAATACCTTTTTTACTGCAGCCACAGCTTCTGCCCGTAAAACCATAATAGCAAACTGATTATGAATTTCATTTAAAGAAAATTCCATTTAAGTCCTACGATTTATCCGTTTCTAACGTCTATACTTATAGAAGGGAGTGAATCAGGTGGATATACGGAGGAAATTATCGAATTTGTTTTGATGCAGTTCATATTAAAGATCAAGAATTCTGGCATAAGCATATCTGCATGGAATGGCTTGATGAAAATCAAGTTAAAATATCTTTCCCCATGCCTGAGAACGACCGGGTTACTTTGCAGTTGAGAAGTGTGGGGGAGAGAATGCCCAAGGTTGTTTCAAACCCCAATAAGTGAGGCAAGTGCGGCACAGCCATTTTATATGAAAGCCATAGTTCCAGGGGAAAGAAATGAACCAGAGGTTCAATTTTGTTTATTCATGAACCGGGGATAGATCTTTATGTAAATCAATGTAGGCTTTAATTATAGTCAATATAAAACCAATGTGTTGGTTACCCATGTTATTTAAAATATGCAGGTAAAGCATAAGTTCTTCTGATAAATTCTCTGGTGATTCAACAAAAAGTAAGCTTGCTTTAACACCGAGAACTTCTGATATTATAGCAACGAGCTCTATAGAAGGATTTTTCTGTCCTCTTTCCAAGTACCCCCAATAGGAAGGTGTAATACCGACTAAAGAGGCCGCTTCCGTCTGCGAAAAGCTTTTTTGAATTCTGTAATACTTTATATTTTTTCCAACAATCTTTTTAATCATTTTAAGCCTCGATTTTTATTGTATACACATAGTTTATTTTTGTTGAAATATGTAACCTAATAGTTATATAATATGTTTGAATTATGTTTAATATCTGTTTCACAAAGGCAAACTACATCGAAAGATTAGGGCGCAAAGCCATGGGTCTAAAGCGCTTGAGCTTATTAATAGTGCAATGATTGCCAGGTTGCGGGAGAAAATGATATTAAAAGATAATTAATATCTTTCCCCCTCTTATCGATGAATATGTCTTTTGTCAAAGAGGAGGAACAATAACAATTGCATTTGGATATAGAAACCGTCAATAACATACTTTCAGGGTTTCCTCATGACCTGAAGATGCATTCTTTAAATGTATGTTATCTAGCTAAGAAAACAGCTGAATATGCTGGTTATACCTACCAAGAGATAAAAGAAATAACATTAGGGGCTTTACTTCATGATATCGGTAAAAGCTGCATTGATGAAAAAATACTGTATAAACCTACAAAACTATCGGACAAAGAATTTTCTATAATTAAACAGCATACCGTGTTAGGCACCGACATGATATCTAATTTTGAAGAATGCAATAATCTTTTACCAATTATTCTTTATCATCATGAGCACTGGGATGGAAACGGTTACGAAGGTTTGTGCGGAAGGGATATACCTAAACTGGCACGCATTGTGGCAATAGCAGATGCATTTGATGCAATGACAAGCCCTAGGCCATATCAAAAGCCTAGAACTTTAAATGATGCTCTTTTGGAACTTAATAGGAATAAAGGCCTGCAATTTGCCCCTGATTTAGTCCAGATCTTTGAATTATGTATTTTAAAATTAATTAAAACGCCTCCCAAAACATTTGAGATGAACTTTTGGCATCAAGCATTTAGCAATATTGTATAAACAATATTGAAAAGAGGTTGCACACCTATGAGTACTAACGACAAGAATTTTTACAACAAAAAGGCAAATTTACAAATACGTTTTTCTGAATTTGATCTCCCACCGATGCAGGACTTATTACTTATAGGCAAACGTGCACCCATCGGTCCCGAGGCCACTCGCAGAATGATTAACGCCGTTGCACCAGGCCAATATGAGGTTATTTTAATCGAAAATAGCAATATCGAAGCCATAGCTGTAAAAACTAGTTTATTTAATTGGATACCACGTGATACGCTAATTAAAACCATACTTGAAGAGGGTATTAAATTTAGTAGCGCGCAATCTTTGATTAAGGCTAAATTAGAAATTTCGGTTTCAGTATTTAAAGAAGTTGATATTAATGTATAACGTAGAATACATAATGAGTAGTCCCGTTTTTTGTATTACCTCCGAGAAAAGTGTTTCACAAGCCGCTGAGTATATGCAAGAACACAAAGTAGGGGGACTGCCTGTTATGGAAGGTGAAAATTTAATTGGTATAATTACTTCCAAAGATGTACGTTTTCATGACCCTAACCGGATTGTAGCTGATTCAATGAGCAATCCGGTTATTTCCTGTGAATCAGATGATACAATTTGGGAAGCAGCGGAGCTATTACATGAATATAAAATAGAACGCATGCCTGTATTAAAAAGCGGTAAAGTAGTCGGAATGATAACTAAATCCACAATAATGAAACATATAGGTCAACTATACGACCCATTAACTGGTATATATAATTCTAGTTATATATATCAAGTTGCTTCAAAGTTACTTTCTGAGGGACATGAAATTTCTGTAGTTTTATTTGACGTAAATAATTTTGGGCAATTTAATAAAAAATATGGCCATGTATATGGTGATCGGTGTTTAAAACAAATAGTTAAAGTTTTTAAAGATAGCATAGAAGTTAACTGTGACTTCGTTTGCAGATATGGTGGCGATGAATTCGTTCTTATTTCTTTAAGAAAAATAAATAACGTTGAAAAACTAGTTAAAATCATAGTTGATTCAATAGCTATTGAGACTTCTAAGGTCGGAGTTTCCGCTACTATATCGGCTGGCATCTGTGGTGGTCAAAGAAAGTATGCCAGAAGCGAAGTAAAATATTATGATGTAATTGAAAACCTTATAAATAAAGCGAGTATAGCCTCTACAAAGGCCAAAATGGCCAATAAAAGTTATTTTATAGAAACGAGTTAACCGTAGCTTATTATACCCGGCCTGCTCTCAATGCAGCATCATTACTTATCATAAACAGCCCATCAAACCAGGCGGGATAACATCATAGGTTTTTTAGGGATCCCATACAACCTCACAATGGCTATTATCCATACATGCGACCAAGTACCCCATCAGTCTAATGGAACCAACATGTTCCGGTAAGCCCGCCCATCATCTGATGGCCGTTTTCAATGAGAATGCTCCGCTTGCCGTCGGATACAGCGTCTATTTTTCCGGTAATGGCTACGATCAATCCAAATTTCTCAGCCACCAGCTGGGCAACCTCTGCGCTCCCGGCGGATACCCCGGCAGCGTCCACACCCTTTACAGTGGCATCCAGCCCACCTAAAATAGCTATCTCGGCAGCGTTTCCGCGTAAAATAGTCACATTTATATCATTAAGAATACGTAGTGAACTTTGGGTCCTCAAACTGGTGGCTCCTGCCCCCACAGGGTCTAGTACAACGGGAATACCCAGTTGGTTGGCTTTCTTGCCGGCATAAATCATACTCTTCACCAGCTCGGGTGTTAAGGTGCCGATATTCAGCACCAGAGCTCCGGACAGGGCCACCATTTCTTCCACTTCTTCCTGGGCATGGGCCATTACCGGGGAGGCTCCAATATGGAGCAATATATTGGCGGTATCATTCATCACCACCATATTGGTGATGTTGTGTATCAGCGGCTTGGTTTCTCTTATTTTAATTAAACCACCGGCAATATCTTTCAGCAGTTTTTCCGTCATTGTCAATTAATTCCTTTCATAAAATATTAATTATCCTGCTTATTCCTTTTGGCGATTAAATAAAAAACCGCATTCCCAAAGAGAATGCGGTTAAACATAAAATATTTATATCACATCCCTCCGCTGGTATTATCCAGTACCCGCACGATGCAGGCAGCGCCAAATTGGCGCTCAGGTTTCAGGGTCAGCGGGTTTTGCCCGCACTCTCAGCTCCACACCAGGAACTCCCCTTGTGGTAATATTTAATTTTTCACAAATCAAGAATATCACAGGAATATCCTTGTGGCAACATTAAAGAAAGCACAACATTTTTAACTCATTCTACTTGTCTTGCCCAAGTAATGTGGGTTTTAATTATTATTAACTTTACCTTAGAACAATTTCGCCTTACTCCAACTAAAGAACGCCATTTTAAAGAAATATTACGAACTGCACTTTGTGATATAGAACAGTTTGAATGTCAATTTTATATTGGTAATTATAGAGTAGATTTTTATTTCCCCCGGCTTTGTTTGGCTGTTGAGTTTGATGAAAAACACCACAATACTTCTACTAATAAAGAATTAGATGCTATACGCCAAAGAAAAATTCAAGAATCTACTGGATGTTTGTTTATAAGGGTTCCCGAAGGAAAAGAAATTGAAGGTTTAAACAAGATATTACGTATAATTAAGGCTTCTTATCTTAATTAACTTACAGGTTGAACTATCCGGAATTGCCGGATAGTTGGCACTGACATTGGCAAATTATTTTTCTGGCGGCGGTGGTTGAGGATTTAGCTTATTTTCACGGAAGTTTATGAGGTTTTGCTAGCCGACGCCGCCCTGCGCGAAGATTTTTACCAGCGGCTGGCTGAATACGCCAAAACTCTGGGGATTGCCTTATCAACAGAGTCATTCATCATGCGGATTGACGAAGCGACGCTGCGGCGTTATAAGGCCGACCTGAAACGTTTTCAACATCTGAAGGCTGCCGTCAAACTTCGCTACGCCGAAGCTGTTGATTACCGGGATTACGAACCAAAGATTAAAAAACTGCTTGATACCCATATCCAGGCCAATGAGGTTATTCAACTAAATAAGCCGGTGAACATCTTTGATGACCAGATGTTCAACCAGGTTAAGGAAGAACAGGGTGTCTACGACTGGAAAACTACAGCAGCCAAAGCAGACACTATTGCCCATGCGACAAAGCGTGTTATCACTGAGAAGATAGCGGAAGATCCGGCGTTTTACGAGAAATTTTCCAAGCTGATACAACAGGCCATTGAAGATTTCCGGGCCAAGCGACTTTCGGATCTCGACTATCTAAACAAGGTCATGGAGATTCGCAATAAAGTTACTAACCGCCAACATGATGACATGCCCGGGAAACTGTCCGGCAACGAAGACGCGATAGCTTATTTCGGTGTCATTAAGCCTTTCTTTGAACAACATCATCTGGATGCGGCAGAATGCGAGGAACTTTCCGCTGATACAGCCCTTGCTATTCAGGATATACTGACTCGTTATTGGAAGGTGCAATTCTGGGATGATGAAGATGCCCAGAAACAGGTGATTAATGAGATTGACGATTATCTATTCGATGAGGTTAAGGGCAATAGAGGCGTTGAAATAACTCTCGACCAGATGGATGAACTTATCGAAAAGGCCATGCAGGTGGCGCGGTATAGAAGTGTGAGGGATGAAAGGTGAAAGGGGAGATAGCCTATGGCTCAATCCTTATTGAGTTCCAAGTAATTCATATGGTACGCAAATCTCTGGAAATCGCCGTTCACCCTGACAGTACGGTGGTGATAAAAGCGCCCGCTGGTATACGGTTTGAAGAAATAAAAATGCGGGTATGTAAACGTGCCGGGTGGATTAAAAGACAACTGGACTACTTTCGGCAATTTGAACCGAAAACGCCTCCCCGGCAATATGTCGGGGGTGAAACGCATCTCTATCTCGGTAAACAGTATCGTCTAAAAATTATTAGCGGGGAAAGAGACGGGGTAAAGCTCGTTCGGGGGTATTTCCTGATTCAGGTCAAAGATAACGCTTCATCAGATAAAGTGAAAAGCTTATTGGAAGCCTGGTATGCAGATAAAGCCACAGGCAGGTTTAGAGAAAGTTTTGAACGGTGCTGGCCCTCATTTGAAAAACTCTCTTTAACGAAACCCCGCTTGCAGATCCGGTGTATGAAAAAGCGTTGGGGAAGCTTATCTAAGAACGGAACGCTTACATTAAATGCAGACTTGATCCGTGCACCTAAAGAATGTATTGATTATGTTGTTGCCCATGAACTGTGCCACTTAAAATATCACGACCATAGCCCGGCTTTTTATGGATTACTGGATAGGGTAATGCCGGATTGGAAGAAACGTAAGCATAAGTTGGAATTGGCTTTGGTTTAGCTCTTCACATTTCGGAATAATTCGATATCCAGAACTGCAAATTACAGCAAACAAGAGGGAATTGACTTTTTGTATCTAGTTAGATTCAGGAAATGTTTAAATCTCCTGTTTTATATAAGCAAAAGGGTAATGAGATTATCAGTGGTTATAAATAGCATTATAGTTAGCATTATAGTTAGCATTATAGTCTTATGACATCAACTTATAATACCAGCTATTAATCAGTTATACGCATTTCCTTTGATTTGCTGCACTGCTTAATGAAGTGGCTGCAACGGATGCGCGTGAGGTTTGAACATTGTCTCGGCAATGTAAAGTATTTCGAATGCGTAACTCCATCCAATGACGTAAAGTCCATTGTTATTGAACCTACTTTGCTCGTTCTGTACGAAAAGGGCGTAACAGAAGGGAATTGTCCCAAGGTTCCGGAACTGGCCGTTACTGTTCCACTCAATTAAATATCCTAAATGGTGTTGACAACATTATAATAGATATTTGACTAACATAACCATAAAATGGTACCATGAAGAAAAAAGCAGCGGGTGTGTTATTAATGAATAACTTGCTAAGATTCATAGAGATTTGCAAACAAAACGGTATTATTTTAGCCTATCTATTTGGTTCTCAAGCCCGCAATGGTCTCGATGTTATAAATGGTAAAAAGATAGTAATAAAAGATCCACTTACCGATTTGGATTTAGGTATTATATTGGATGATGAAAACCGGTTAAAAGGTTCTATGTATAAGCTATACTCCACCTTATACAACCAATTGGATGAATTATTTCTACCTTTACGCCTGGATTTGGTTTTTTTACAGGAGACCCACTCTGTATTTCAGTTTGAAGCTATTAAAGGGATTTGCCTTTACGCAGTCAGTGAGGACATACAAGAAAAATACGAACACAACATACTAGCTAGAGCAGCTGACTTTCGCTGGGTGTTGGAACAGTATTATAAGGAAAAATTGGAGGAACTGGGGTAGACATGATAAACAAAACGCTGATTTCGCAAAGATTGGAATTAATAAACTGTTGGCTTAAAAATCTCAAAAAACTATCCTATCTTTCTTATGAGGAATTTATCTCAAATAATATTAATTCAGCAGCTGCAGAAAGCTATCTGCGCAGGTCATTAGAAGCAATATTCGATATTGGAAGGCATCTCCTGGCTAAAACCGGTAATATTGAAATGGCCGGAGAATATAAATCTATTGCCAAAGGATTGGCTAGCAATAATTTCGTCAGTAATGATTTGGGTAAAAAACTAGTTCAAATGGCTGGTTACCGCAATAGAATGGTTCACTTTTATAGTATGGTTACAGAAAAAGAACTATATGATATATTGCTGGATAACCTTGGTGACATTGAACAATTTACCATAGAAATTAAGCAGGCCATCTTAAAATAGTCAGCACTTTGGCGTTGAGATCGCGGTGGGGATGCTGTTTCCGTCTGTCCCGGCAACAGTTTAAGTACTTAAATTGAACAACTTGCCCAGGTCATTTTTCCACCGATGTAGCTGTAAGCAGTAAGATATTTCTTTCTTTAAATGATTGACCATTTGGGGGGATCCGAAAAGTTTAATCAGCTTTCCAGATCCCCCCAAATGGTGCTTGCCCCTCATTGCGTTACTCCCCTCCCGGTAATGCCGACGATGGTATTGCATGTTTTTTAAGGAGAAAAATATGATTTATCTTGATGTTTGTTGTCTAAACAGGCCTTTTGATAACCAGGTACAAGAAAGGATCCGTCTTGAATCGGAAGCTGTACTGGCTATCCTTTCTGGTTGCGAAAGAGGAAAATGGTATTTAGTCAATAGTGAGGTAATTGAGTATGAAGTATCTCTTACCCCTGATCTAGAAAAAAGAGAAAAAGTAATTGCCTTTACGAGTCTGGCTCATGATAAAATAAATGTAGATAGTAGAGTTGAAAAACGTGCCAATTACCTCGTTGGCTTGGGTTTTAAATCATTTGACGCTTTGCACCTTGCCTGTGCTGAAAGTTTTTTTGTCGAAGTACTGCTTACTACTGATGATAAATTCTTAAATAAGGCAATAAAGAATAAAAGTAAACTGAAAGTTAGAGTTGAAAATCCGGTTATATGGCTAATGGAGGTGACGCAAAATGCGGGATCGGATGATGAATCCTAGTCAAATCCGCAGTGCTGGCTTAGCTGCTCTGTCAAAAGCTTTAGGTCCTACAGGCATGGCTAGATTTATCCAGCAGTTCGAATTAGGAACAGGTAATTATACAAAGGATAGGAGCCATTGGCTTAATCAAATGAGCATAGAAGATATTTTTTCTGGCATTAATAAAATGCGCAACACAGATTTGCCTACGGAGAAAAAATAACAGTATGAACAAACATTTGAATGATGTGCAACAATTATAGCCTTATCCTGTATGATATTACTGGGTAAGGCTTATTCTTCCTGACTTTATCAGTTAATCTGGCGCAAACCAGCATGTAACCTGGACATTAAAAAAAGTGTACATTTTGCCACTACACAAGATTTACTTAAATTTACAGTATTACCTCATCTACAAGTATTACAGTGGTGGCTGTGACCGACCGGTTCATTTCCGAAGATTATAAAAAAAAGCTGCTGGAGGTATTGAAAATGACTCAGATAGAGCAGTGGATCAGGGAGGAAGGTATAAAAGAAGGCATAAAAGAAGGAGAAATGAAAAAAGCTTTGGACACCGCCAGAGCGGCCCAACCCCGGAACCATCGTCTGAACTTCTTAGTCATTGATCTGTTTATTTTATCAGTTGCTCTCCCCATTTTGCTAATTCATCAAGTACAGGTAAAAGCTTTTCTCCAGCCTTTGTCAATGAGTACTCAACACGTGGCGGTATTTCGTTGAATTGCACCCTTCTAATCAAACCGCTTGCCTCGAGTTCTTTAAGTGAACTTGTCAGCATCATATTGGTTATTCCTACAATACTTTTTTTTAATTCGTTATATCTAAGTGTACCGTTTTGACAAAGCACCCAAATTATCGGTAACTTCCATTTTCCTTCTATTGCTTTTAACGCGGATGCAACAGGACATAAATCATTTTCTATTGAAAAAATTATTTTATCCTTCATATATACTTTAACCCCTTTACTCATAAAAAACTTACTTAGTTATAAAAAACTGCATACTTGTTTAATTATTATTCACACTTATAATCATATTAAAGAAAGAATAAAGAGTAAAGGAGATTTGCACTATGAATACATTAGATGCAATTGCCAAAAGAAAAAGTATCAGA
>JGI2924J29684_1078072_pt1 | contig 30112 bp, 23 predicted proteins | sample BenlonsequencITS_FD_29684 | JGI IMG/M metagenome (IMG submission 29684)
GAAGCTGTACTAAACACATAAAAAACTTACGGGAAAGTCACTGGGTTTACATAAAAATTCCCCACCGGTGCCTGGGGAAAATTTTGCAAAAGTGGGGAGATCTCACTTGCAAAAAACAGAAATATGTGGTAATATGTATTTTAGAATTATATTTGATATAATGTTTTCAATAAAGCGGAATTTGAAGATTTTCTTCAAATAAGGTCATATTTACTACAAAGCAACTTTTCATGGATAAAACTTGAGCATATCCGGCATACATCTTGCAAAAGTAATATTACTTTTTTCAAAATTAAAACCGACACAAGTCCTCCGATTTAAAGGGCGGAGGAATTAAATAATTAAATGAATTTAAAAAGGGGAGGAATGATAATGAAAAAGAGGGTGTGCATTCTTTTGGCTGTTGTCATTTTAATGACTGTCAGCCTGCCGTTTGTAACACTGGGGGCGGATGACATTTATCCGGGACTTAGAGTTCAGGGGAGGTTTTTGTACGACAAATACGGTGAAAAAATAATACTGTATGGTGTGAACGAAATGTCGATCTGGGGCGACATTGACGGTGATGTGGCACTTCCTGAAATCAGGAAAACCGGAGCTAATGCGGTAAGACTTGTATGGTCAGTTTCCGGGCCGGCAAGGAAACTTGATATTTTGCTTTACAATTGCCGTATAAACAATATGATTCCTATTATAGAGCTTCATGACGCAACCGGTGAATGGCAGAAGCTTTCCATGCTCGTTGACTATTGGACAAGACCCGATGTGCTTGAAGTATTGAAAAAACATCAGGAATATCTCATTATCAATATTGGTAATGAAGTAGGAGCCCAGGTTTCGGAATCTGAATTTAAAACAGGGTATGAGGCTGCCGTAAAGAGAATGAGGGAAGCTGGAATTCATGTTCCTCTTATGATTGACGGCAGCGACTGGGGAAAGAATATTGATATTCTTCAGGCAACCGGACCTTATCTTATAAACGCCGACCCTGACAAAAACCTCTTGTTCTCGGTACATATGTGGTGGCCGTACATGTGGGGTTACAATGAACAGAAAGTAATCGATGAAATAAAAGAATCTGTTGAAATGGGCTTGCCCCTTGTGGTGGGAGAATTCGGACACCAATGGGAAGAACATGAAATGGGTAAAATCCCTTACAAAACCATAATGGAGCAATGTTACAAGAATGAAATAGGTTACCTGGCATGGTCATGGGGACCGGGCAACCAGCCGCAGACTTTCCTGGATATGACCACCGACGGAACTTTTGATACATTGAGAGGATGGGGATTGGAAGTTTGCGTAACGGATCCTTACAGCATAATGAATATTGCGGTTCGTCCGGCTTCAATGCTTGAAGAGCCTACAACGGAGCCTCCGGTAATAAACATTCCCGCCGGAAGTATTGCGCAGAACAAGCCTGTATATGCATCTTCGACGGAACCAGGGCTGGGTAACACACCGGAGAAGGCTGTTGACGGAAATATAGCAACCAGATGGTCATCGGATTACAGCGATAATCAGTACATATATGTTGACCTTCTGGATGAATATGAAATTGAAAGAGTGTATATTGAGTGGGAGGCTGCATACGCCCGTCAGTACAAAATCCAGGTGTCCAATGACGCCGTCACATGGACCGATGTATACACCGAGTACAACGGAGACGGAGATATAGACGATATTTACCTTGAAGCAAGGGGAAGATATGTAAGAATCTATTGTATGCAAAGGGCAACTCAGTACGGAAACTCCATATTTGAGTTGGGGGTTTATCCAAAGGGTGGAATTGCGGAACCGACTCCTCCGGGGGTTGAAATTCTGGTGGGAGATATAAACAGAGACGGCAAAATTAATTCGACGGACTTGGGTATGTTGAACAGACATATATTGAAACTTGTAATTCTTGATGATAATTTAAAGCTTGCGGCAGCTGACATTGACGGAAACGGAAATATAAATTCCACTGATTATTCATGGCTGAAAAAATATATATTAAAAGTAATTTCTGAATTCCCGGGAGGGGATACGAGAATAGTGACACCATGACGAAAAATAATCAAAAAGGTAATCAATTTATTTATTCCATTAATATTCCACTAATTATTAATCATTTTAAAATTAAAGATTTGAGAAAATCTTTAACAGAATAAATTTTATCAAGCTCCATCATATATTGTGACTCCTTATCATTAGTATAGTGATTAATGATAAGTTACAATATTATGTTGGAGTTTTATTTATAATTTTTTATATACAAAAAGCTGGTGGAACAAGCAAAACCATAAAAAAGAAATAGTAAACATAAAAAGTAAATAATAAAAGTAAATGATAAAAACAATTTTAATATTCATAAATTTAAAAATATTGACATTATAGTTATATATATATATATAATTATAATAAAAAATAGTAGGACATGTTCTACTTATTAGTCAATCTATCATCTTATATCAGCTGCTGGTATAAGAAAATTAATGCTATAAAAACTTAAAATAAAAGGAGGAGAAAAGCAATGAAAAAGATTTTCAGAAAAAGATTTTCAGAAAAATCCTTCCCTTAATATTAGCTTGTATTATTGTTACTAGTGTTGCTGTTGATGCATTAACATTTATTGGAGTATCACGTGTTACATTAAGTGATACCCAAACATCAAATACAGGTAATTTAGTTGCATTGTGGGGTACATCAGGACGAGGAAGATTGAGAGCTAGATCTGAGAATGGGTTACAAGTTACAGCAAAGGCAATGAGGGTAAGAGAGAAGTGGTTTGATGAAGAACTTATGACAATATTTACCAACAAGACTTCTTGGACAAGCTGGACATCTTATTTTGAATTAATAACAGTTAATGTTGGGTATTATGCAAGAATAGAAGGATCTCAGTCAGCTAAGGGTCAAGCAGAGTTCGAAGTTTATCAGTTATAAACTATACATAATGATTTGGCATAAGACCTGGACCAATGGTCTGGGTCTTATGCCTGCTTGTGAGGTGCAATATGATGGTTTTTAAAAAAATACTTACACTTGAAACAAAATTATTTATCAGAAAATATTATTTAATAATTCCCATGTTTTTATCTTTTTTATACATGTTTTATGGGTATTGTATTATGAAAGATAGACTTGATAATTTCTCATTTATAAGAACTAGTGGTTTTGTTATGATGGTTTTGACAATTTTATCAATGTGTTTTGGTGTTATAAATGCAAGACAAGATAAAGATGCCAAATTTGAGGAAGTGTTAGATACATTACCATCTACTTGGATACGCCAGATGGCAAAGGTTTTTACGTGGTCAGTCTGCTCTTTTGTTTATTGTTTGGTACTTGCTATATTCTGTACTGTTTGGGTTGATAATGGATTAAACGAATTGGGTAAGTATGCTTTGCAAGTTGCACCCTACATATTCGTAAATTTTTATATGCCCATGGTATCCACCTGGCTTATTGCATATTCAGTGGAGAAAACGTTTAACCCGAAACTGGGATGGCCTATTTTGCTGTTAATATGGTATGTTATTTCACCAATAAAAAATGGATCGAGTGGGATATCTTTAATGTTAAATCAATTTGTTGAAGAACCCCATGGCAATCCACATCTTTTACATTACGGACTTGAAATGAACATTGGATTGTTATCAAGAAAATTATGGTTTTTAATGTTTGGCATGTCCGTATATATTTTTGCTAATTTGTTCAGGTTGGAAAGAAGGAATTTAAGAAATACCAAGGCTAAAATAGCGGGGACAGCGGCGATATTGTTATTTATCGGTGCGATACCGTTGGCAGCGTTTTCAACCAAATATCACTCTCAGGGGAAAATGAGGTACCTTGATTTTGGTATTTGGAATGATAAAATACTCGAACAGGCTAAGGAGAGATTTGAAGAGAAATATTGTAACGGTCGAATAAAATTGCTTCATTTGGAGTTAGGAGATAGCAAAGGAAATTTACTGGAATATTATGCTAAAATTAACATTGATAATATTAAAAATGAACCAGTAATATTTACTTTATACAGAAGCTTTGCTATTAAAGATGTGAAGATTAACGGAACTGAGTATAATGAGTTTGTACGGGATAGGGATTGGATTATTATACAAGATCCTCCGGAGGGAGAAGCGGAAATTGAAATTAATGTTTCCGGACGGCTATCCTATGCACTTGGAGAAGTAACGGATCGTACATTGTTATTGAGGCCGGATTTTCCCTGGTATCCTATATTGGGAAAACATAAAGTAATACTTCCGGTACTTACTTATGATTACTTGACTAATAATTTGTCAAATGGAAAACCCTATGATATTGTATTAAAAAGCCACAGGGGAAATGTAATAACCAATTTATCCTGCGATATAGGTACGGAATTTAAAGGCCAGGCAACCGGGCCTGCAGTTATACAGGGAGATTACGAGAACGGGAATATCGGAGGGATACATTTTGTTGCTCCACCTTCAATATATTATTCTTATAAGGAATATATAAGCATAGTACCTGACTTGCTCATGAAATATAGAAAGGAATTTGAAGATTCGGTGGGGATTGAGGCTGATTATAACCTCTGTGATAAATATAATAAAGTATTTTTAGTTAATTTGAATGGATCAATGAATGGATCAATCCTAGTTAATCAAAAAGAATTATATTTAGATTACAGTTCGTGGCTATATCCTGCTTCTGAAGATGGTATAAGAAGAAGTTGTGAATTTTTAAGGCCAATGTTTATTTTAGAGTGTTTCTGGAGGACGGGCAAATATATGGAAAGCAGTGTTGCGCCATGTTTATTTCCAAGCTTAATTGAAATAGCTGAAACCGGTGAAAAAAAAGATCTGGAGGAATACTATACAGAATGGTGGGGCGAAGGCAAGGAAAAGCAAATAGTATGGGAAAACGACCTCAATGATATCTATGAAATTGAAAGACTCGTAAAAGCAGAATCCAAGGATGAAGTAAGCAAAATAGCATATGAAATACTGAGAAAATGGATAACAGTAAATAAGTCAAAGTAAACTGTAAGTTTTATTTTGAAATAGAAAGGAAGTATAAGGCATGAGATTGAAAATAGAGGGCCTGTCAAAAAGCTACAAAAAGAAAAAAGCTCTTGATTCTGTCAACTTGTTTATTTCAAACGGAATCTACGGTCTTTTGGGACCCAACGGTGCCGGAAAGACAACTCTGATGAGGATTCTTGCCGGGCTTATAGCGCCGGATGAAGGGAGAATTGAATTTGACGGGGAAGATGTGCTGAAAAATATGGACAAATTTCGCTACAAGATAGGCTATTTACCTCAGGAATTCGGGTGCTACAAGAGTATAACGGTTGAAGAGTGCCTGGATACGATAGGTGTTTTAAAGGGAATAAGGGCTCCGGAGCGGAAAAAGCAAATAGAACAGGTTCTTGCTGAGGTTAATTTGAGTAATGAGGCAAAGAAAAAAGTCGGAGCCCTGTCGGGAGGAATGAGAAGAAGGCTGGGAATTGCACAGGCTATGCTGGGCAATCCTGCATTTATTATGGTTGATGAACCTACAGCTGGTCTGGACCCTGAGGAGCGTATAAGGTTCAGAGGATTTATAAGAAGAGTTGCCGCAAACAGGGTTGTATTGCTGTCCACTCATATTATTGAAGACATTAAAAACAATTGCGATGGACTGGCATTAATAAATAACGGCAAGGTTAAGCAGTTTGACGGTTTTGAAGAATTGGAAAACATGGCAAAAGGGAAAGTATGGAAAATGGTTATAAACAGTAATGATTTTTATAAAATAGAGGGCAAGTACAAGATACTTTCAACAAACACCAATGCGGATAATAATTTGGAAATTCGGGTTTATTCCGAAGAAAAACCGTCGGAAGATGCGGAGGCGGTTCAACCAACGGTGGAGGAAGGTTATTTGACATGGATAAACGCGTAAATAAGATGGTACCTTTGATTTTTGATTTGAAAACGGTAAGTTATGTTGGGTATTTTATACTGCTTGCCTTTGCGGCAGTTATGATATTCTTCCTTGTGCTTATGGGAGGAGCGGCGACAAAATATATTTTGCTTCAGACGACTGTGTTTGTAGTATCGGTAGTTGGTGTATTGGCCTGGATACTAACCCCTTATATGGAAATTGTACAACCGGAAAGCAAAGAATTGATATTGTCACTTCCCATAGACGGGTTTAAATACGGTTTTCTGAGAATGTTGAGACTGTTTGCAATATATACCGGTTTTGTATTGCTGCTACTGTATTTTATATATTCTATAAGTGATGGTGACAGACTTGAGTATGGCATTGTTGATATATTTTTAATTGCAGGAGCCCTCTTTTTTGTGTCAGGTTTCGGAATGACGGCTTTTTTAGTGAGCAGACAACTTATAATTGGTTACGGCATTCCGATTTTGTGGGTTGCTATAAGCTTTTTTTACAGAGGAGGGGCCAGTTGGCTTTGGCATACATGCCAATGGATTAATCCGAAGCCTTTTGAGTCCTCGCTGAAATATGCCGTGGCCCATTGGCTAACAGGGCTGGTGTTGTATGTTGTATCAGCTTTCTTAATAGAACAGCGTAAGTATCTTATGAGATAATGTATACTTAAGTCATAATTTATAATATGAAGGTTGGATTATGAGGAACCCAGTGAAAATAAAGAGGCTTTGTACCTTTATATACTAATTTTTTACGGAATAATAGCTGAAGCCAGGTAAGGATTATATAGTTTAGCACATACGCAAGGGAATTGTAAATACCATATGGTATTTGCACCAAAATATAGGAAATAAGTAGTATACGGAAATATAAGGAAATACATGGGATAAATATTAAGAAAGCCGGGCGAAATGAAAGGAGTAGAAATAATAGAAGCAAACCAAAGCAAAAGATAAAACCACTTTAGTGGTGGCTTGAGAAGAATATGCGGTTGGCGAACCATTCAATGTGTCTTAAAACGCTGCAAGAACCATGCCCGTATAGGGTTAGAGCAAACCACCGGCTGAGCCGGTGGTTATAATTCAGCCTCTTCTTTGGGGTGAAGCAAAAGAGGCTGGAATGTTTGAAAGTTTACGGCATTGATAATATACCGGATATAACGTTTCCCAAAGCACTGAGGAAGTTCAATTCATTAAAGCCGTATTCTTTCCGGTTGATGGGGCGGGAGAGGTAGAGGACGCCTTTTACTTCCTTTCCTCTTAATATGGGTTCAACCAATATTGAATTGAGTACGGTTTCGCCGGTTTGCAAATCAATTACGTTGGCATTGTCCCAGTCCACCATGTAAGCTCCTGCTTTTTGTTTCAGTACTTTGTCTACGATTTTTTTGTTGTAGCATTCTTCCTCAACCCATCCCGGTACTGTACTTTTTCTTGCATAGACCTTTAAAGTTTTTGGATTTTGCTCCTGGCAGACAATTAAAACTCCGTATTCCGCATCGAAAGTGTCTATTATTGTTCCAAGCACTCGGTATATTTTATCATCAAAAAGCATTGTTTCGTTGGAGAGTCTGACGATTTCCAGCAATGCCAGAACATTTCTTTGATCGTGGGTTACATTGCCGGATATAATGCCGGCAAGTTTGTCCATTCTTTTAGACAGCTTTTTCATTTTTGTATTCCAGAGAGAGTAACGGTTTCGGCCCGATTCTTTTGCATGATAAAGGGCCTGGTCGGCTTTTTCAATGAGTTCATTGCGTATGCTGCCGTGTTTCGGATAGCAGGATATACCAAGACTTATGGTAAGACTGTTTCCTTGTCCCATCAAGCGGGCTTTTTCCACCGTGCTTCTAAGCCTTTCAGCCAGGGCTTCGGCCTCGGAGGGTCCTGTATCCGGAAGTATTATTACAAATTCCTCGCCTCCGTATCTGCAGCAAATATCTGTCGGTCTGATATTCTTAAGCAGAATATTTCCGACTTTTGAGAGAATCTCGTCTCCCTTTTGATGACCATAGTTGTCATTTATGCTCTTAAACTTGTCGATATCAATCATAATTATTGACATCTGGCTTTTTTCCCTGCTTGCCTTTTTAAGTTGTGTTTCAATGGCATTTTCGAAGAATTTTCTTGTATATGTTCCGGTCAATTTGTCGGTGGTTGAAATTATTTTAAGGTCGTAATTTTCTATTTGCAGTGCCGCAATTTTTGAAAGAAGCTTAACCATGCCGAAGGTTTGCCATGAGAATCTGTTGAATACGTTTTTGGTTGAAAGATAAATATATCCTTTAATATTGTAATCGTTTGATTCCCGGCGTTTTCTTTTTGACGGTTTTACAGACGAATATCTGTCCCCGGATTCATGGCTGTATATGGGAATACATATAACGGCTTTGATGTTTCCGGGAAGGAAAATATCAATATTTCCTGCTTTTTTGTCAAAACTTTGAGCTGCAAATATTCCTTCAATATTTTCATTGGTACGTTCGATTATGTAACTGTAATAATTGGCTTCAGTGTTGCTATCATAAGCAACAAAGGCATCCAGTTCGTTTTTATCGTTGTAACGCAGTATATATCCTGTCTCTGCCGATGTCAGGTCGCATGCGGTTTCAAGGATCATCTTGAGGTTGCTTAAATAATCCGGCGTAAACTTCATAAACAAGCTTTCTATCATCCCAAGCTTTTCTTCGATTGCTTTTGAAGCATGGCTTTGAGCGCTGTCCAACGCCATAGCGCTTTCGGCCCCTTTGAGTACGAATTCATGATTTATTCCTTCAAAGAAATGTTGGACGATGTTTTTACCACTGTTGATTTTATTGTTTATGTGCTTTTCGATTGACAATTCTTGTTCTTTCAGCTCGTCAGCCTTGAGTGAAAGGAGCCTGAACCTGGACTCCTCGCGGTTGTGAGAATACAAAAAGCAACCGTGAAATTCAACAGGAACTTTTTGTACAAGATGATACAGTGCGTCCAAGGCCTTTATATAGTTTATGCCGGCCAAACTTTTTTCCTTCATGGAATAATAAATATCGCCAATTGTTTTATAGCCTTTCCATTTTAAACGTAGGCTTTTGTACTCAGCGTTTAACTTTAGTCCGCTGTTAATGGTTTCTATTCCGCAGTTCCCGCCTATGCTGGCACCGTAAAGTATAAGGTATTCTATTTCCAGCTTTTTTGTATTTACGGTTGCGCTAAGCTCCAGGCTTTTTTCCAAAAGGCTTAGGGAAGCTTCCGTGTTGCCGGAAGCAATAAGTGCTTCGGCAAGCAAATGAATCATGTCTCTTTGTTCTTTTACAGTTGAGCTTTGTTTATGCCTTTTCAGCAGAGTAAGAGCATCCTCGAAAAGAAGCTCTGAATCTTTTTGGTTTGAGACATAGTATTCCGAAAGAAGTATAATGCAATTTAAAGTCAGGCTTTCACTGGTGGATAACTTTTTGCATGTGTTTATTCCTTTTTGAGCCATGTTTTTTGCTTCTTCAAAACACCCTATTTCAAAGTAATATTTTGCTGCATATTCATAGAAAATCTGAACGTCATGCCCGCGGTCTGAATTTTTTTCCATTTCCTGTTTTACTTTTTGCAGATATTCATAGGATTTTTGGTATTCGCAAAGTTCCAGATAAGCAAGCATGATATTTTTATATACCGTGAACAAAAGGGAATTGAGCTCGCATTCCCTTGCCTGCTCTTCACACTTAAAATAATATTCCAGAGCCTGGGTGTAATTGTCTTCCAGCCGGTAGGTTTCGCCGAGGTTGTCGTAACAGCTGGATATCCCTTCAACCATGTTGTTTGCAAGGTTTATCTGAAGGGATTTTTCAAAATATTCCCGGGCTTTTGCATTATCATTTAAGAATTCGGCAAATACAGTGGCAATATTGTTTAAGGGATAAGCTATTTCAACTTTTTCATTGTTTTTTTCATAAAGCTCTATACTTTTATTGTAGCATCTCAAAGCCTCGTCTATATTTGACTGCTCCAGATAGTGGGTACCAAGAACGTTGTAAAGCGAGGCATGATAGAGGGAGTATTTTTCATCACTGTACTCTGAAAGAACATTGTTAATCATGTCTATTGCTTCTTTGTTTTTTCCTTTGAATATATATACCCAGCATATACGGCGGACGGCTTCAAGATAGCCTTCCACATATCCTATTTCTTTGGACAGTGACAAAGAGTCATTGAGGAAAAGCAGTGCCCGGTCAAAATCATTTTTTCTTGTGTACAGGGCTCCGATCATTTCCTTGACTTTCGCAATTGTTGCTTTGTCATTAAGTTCCCTGGCATATTTCAAAGCTTCATTGTAGCATTCAAAGGCTTTACGGTTTTCTCCTTTTTTGCGGTAGAGTTCACCCATCATTAAAAGGATTTTTATGGTATCTTTTACAGAAGAAATTTCTTTTGCTATCTGACGTCCTCTTTTGAGATAAACCATGGTCTGGGCATTGATGTGGAGCTTTAACATTCTGTCGGCGGATTCTATAATGATGTTCAGTGCCTTTTGCTTTTCGCCGGTTTTTATATAGTGATAAATAAGCTCATCCTTGTTTATTCTGTTGTCGTCTTTATACATTTCCTCCAAAATTTTGGCGCACTTTTTGTGAAGTGCTTTTTTTCTGGAAGGTTCAATTTTCTTGTAGATTTCATTTTTAATTTTTTTTGAGTGATAATCATAAGTGTAACCCCAGTCGGCAAGCCTCTGTTCTATTATCTGGTGGGAAATAAGTTCTGCCAGTATGTCTTTTATCTCATTATGAGAGGCTTCCAATATTGACTCGATTATCTCAAGAGAGACAGGCATGTTAAAAGCAGAAATTGTTTCCAAAGTTTCATACGAAATCTTATCCAAAGTATTGATATGCTTCCACACAGCTTCGTGCATGCTTGGGGGTATATAGAGCCTGGAATAGTCCGCATCTTCATCAAAATCAGTGCTCCACTGCCCGCTGTCATCAATGTACAGCTTTCCTTCCTTGAACAATGCCGTAATAGCGTCTATTATAAACCCCGGGTTTCCTTCGGTGTAACGGAACATTTCCGTACAGAAAGCGGCAGGGGAGGTTGTTATTGCAAGAACATTTTTTATAAATTCACAAGTTTCTTCAAAGTCAAAACGACTTAAGGTTATCTCGTTGGCAATGGATGAGCTCAGCCATTTTTCGATGTATTTTTGTCCTGACTTGTTTTTGTTCATGGACTCTTTCCGGTAGGACAGAATTATGCAAAGAGGAATCTTTTTTGAGCCGGCAAGATAGTCGATAAGCTCTAAAGATGCTTCATCCATCCATTGAGCATTGTCAAATATCAAAACAGACAGTTCTTTCTCCAAAACATTGGCTATGAAATTTCCAACTCTCACCTTAAGCCTTAGTTTTTCCTTTTCATCAGGCAGAGCCGGACTCGGAACCGCTCCTTTTAAACTTTTTTCGTCGGGCAAAATTTTTACCAGCTCGGATTTGAAACTTTCCAATATTTCGGCCGGTGCATAAGGGATTAACTGCTCCAGTATTTGTTTTATCGGTTCATAAGTGTTTTCCGCGTTTTCAGAGGACACCCCATGCAATACCCTTGTTTTTTCAAGACTCAGCGAGAACATAAGTTCACCTAAAAGCCTTGTTTTTCCAATACCGGCTTCACCGGTTATACAAGTTATTTTTTGACTGCAGTTATTGTTTGAAATATCGTTTATCCATGAATTCAAACGGTTTATGTTTTCTTCTCTTCCTATCAGCTTGGTTTTGGTTATAATTTTTTCAAACCATTTTTTCTGAAAACGGGTTTCTTTTATACCGCATACTTTTTCAATATCTTTAATTACAGAGTATGCACTCTTGTAATGATTTTCAGGATTTGTTAATGTAAGTTTAGAAATAATTCCCAGCAACCTTTTTTTGTCTATGTTGTCCGGTACCGATTTTAAGACGGAAGGATTGTTTTTGCATTGTTCCCAAATATTCAAGAAATTACATCTGTTAGGATTTTTACCCGTCAGAATATAGAAGATTAAAACGCCCAGTGAATAGAGATCAGCAAGATTGCTGTTATTATTTGAGGATTTTAAATCTTCCGGAAATTTAAACTGATTGGATATTTTCTTTAAACGAAAAACTACTTTTTCCATTTCTTCATTTCCCGGCATTCCAATCAGTTTTACGCAAAGATTGCCGTCTGTTTCGGTTACAACAACACTTTTATGGTCAAGATTTTTGAGGAAAAATCCTCTTCTGTGCAAATAATAAAGTGCATTGCATATTTGGAGAATAATGTCAATTTTCTTTTCAAAACTCGTGCCTGAGACGGCGCTGATTATATTTTTACCTTTTATATATTCATAGGTGCAATAAAATTGTTTGGATGAAGTCAGGCTCCCGTCAATGGAATTTATTGTTCCAAACCCGTAAATTTGCATAAGATTGGGATGGGACAGTGAAGAAAGAGTTACAAATTCCTTCTTTAGCTGTTCTAAGTTTTTTGGAGATATAAGTTCCGGATTGATGATTTTAAAAGCCATTTTTTTGTTGTCATTTATCATATCTGAAACAAGGTATAATGTGTTTGACAAGTCTTCCTTGATAGTTGTAATTACCTTGTATCTGTTGTTAATGATGTTCATATTTGTTATCAACTCCTGAAAATCATACAATGTTCATGAAAAATGTATACTGAATACACAGGTATAAAACTCCGATGAATATACAATTAAAATACGGAAAATTAAGCCATGTACAGCTTAAACAGCATTGTACCGCTTATTATTAAATATCGAAAAAAACTAAAGAAATAATTATAATTAATATGATTAAAAGATTGTTAAATGTTGTGCTTTTGAAATTTATTTTATATAATTATTGCGAAAAGATCTTGTTTAATTTCATATTAAATGTATGGGATTATTTGGAGACGACCATAATACAAAATATTAGAATGTTGGGTTGGCTTACTTTTTCAGAGCAAAGAGGGATATAATGTTGAAAATCGGAATAATACCTAATGAAGACAAGGACGAAGAACTTAAATATACCAGGATTCTTGTAGACAGCATAAAAAAATGCGGCGGAACGGCTATTGTATGCGATGATATTGCATTAAAGCTCGGAGATAAAGAATCAAATATCAATGAGGACAACATAGTGGATATGTCCGATGTCATGGTATGTCTTGGGGGTGACGGTACCTTTCTTAAGGCAGCCAGAATGACTGTGGTAAAAGGCAAGCCGCTTTTGGGTGTTAATCTTGGGAAGCTGGGTTTTTTGGCGGATGTCGACAAGAACGATATTGAAAATGCGGTAAAGCGGCTGGTTGAGGATAAATTTACCGTCGACGAAAGAATGATGCTTGATACCGTTATTGTAAGGGACGGCAAAATAATTGCAGAGGATATTGTCTTAAATGATGTTGTTATTTCCCGGGGAGCAATATCCAGGATTTTGCATCTTAAAACATATATTAACGATGCCTTTATGGATCTTTATCCGGGAGACGGGCTGATTATCTCGACACCGACGGGTTCTACGGCCTATTCTCTTTCGGCGGGAGGACCTTTGGTGGAGCCGGATGTGGATTTGATTATCTGTACCCCCATATGCCCGCACCTTTTGTATTCAAGATCTTTTATAACTACGGCCGACAGGGTGATAAAAGTGGTGGTGGCCGAAAGCAGCAGCCATGAAGCTATGGTTACCGTAGACGGGCAGAATGGCTATGAGGTAAGAGGCGGGGATGTGATCATAACAAAAAAGTCCCGGATAAGGATGCCTATGGTCAGGCTGAATGGAAAAAACTTTTTCGATGTGTTAAGAGGTAAAATTTATGACAGAGGAGAGAGCATGAAGTAATATGAAGCACGCCAGGCAGGCAAAGATACTGGAGATTATCGACAAAGAAGTTATCGAGACCCAGGAAGAGATTGCTGACAGACTGAAAAAAGCCGGTATGGAAGTTACCCAGGCTACAATATCAAGGGATATAAAAGAGTTAAGACTCATAAAAGTAATGACAGAGGACGGAAGATATAAGTACGCACCTTTCAATAGTACTGACAATACCGTATTCAACAGGCTTATGACGGTATTTTCAAAATCCTATGTTTCAAGTGATTATGCAAACAATATCGTGGTGGTAAAGACCCTTCCGGGTATGGCACCGGCAGCGGCATCGGCAATTGATTCCATGAACTATCCCGAGATAGTGGGCTCGATAGCCGGCGATGATACTGTACTCATTGTTTGCAGAAGCGAAAAGATTGCCAAGGAATTTGTTGAAAAGTTAAGTAAACTTGCAAAATCCGATGACAAATGACACAGTTCCAATTTCTTTTCAAAATTTTTAATCCTTAAGGAAATGAGGGTTGGGCATGCTCCAACGGTTGGAAATTCAGAATGTAGCAATAATTGACAAGGTTGAAATTGAGTTGGGAGATGGGCTCAATGTACTGACCGGCGAAACCGGAGCGGGAAAGTCCATCATAATTGACTCAATAAATGCCATTTTAGGGCAAAGACTGTATAAAGACCTTATAAGAACGGGCAGGGACAAAGCCATTGTTGAAGCCGTCTTTCAGGTGGATAAAAAAAGGGTGGAAGATTTGCTGGAGGATTTTGGAATAGACTGGGAAGAAGACGGTACTTTGGTTGTGTCCAGAGAGTTTACCACTTCAGGGAAGAATACTTGCAGGATTAACGGCAGAATTGCAACGGTGTCAATGCTAAAACAATTGGGAGAAAGGCTTATTGATGTACATGGACAGCATGACAACCAATCCCTCTTAAGAACCGAAAGCCACATCGATCTTCTGGATTCTTTTGCGTCTTCCAGGCTTCAAAGCTTGAAAGATGAGTATTTAAAACATCTTGAAACATACCGGAAGATTAAAAGCAGGTTGAAGGAACTGACCGGTGACAAAAATGAAAGGGAGCGTAAAATAGATATTCTCAAGTATCAGATTGATGAAATAAAAAAGGCGAAGCTAAAGACAGGTGAAGAAGAGGAACTTTCAAAACAGAGAGAACTTTTGGTGAATTCTGAAAAAATTACAAACACTCTTTCCAATGCCTATGAACTTTTAGGAAGCGGAGGCAAATTCGGAGAATCCGCACTGGACATGATAAACAAGGCTGCTTCGGATTTTGGCGGTATAGAGGAGTTTGATGCAAAATATGATGAACTTAAAAAAAGGATTGAGGCGGTTGCGATTGAACTTGATGATATTGTCTCGGAAATCCGCAATTTGCGCGATAATATGGAATATGATCCAGACCTTCTTATGCAGATTGAAAGCAGACTTGATGTATTATACAGGCTTAAAAAGAAATATGGAGATTCGGTGGAAGAAATCTTAGAGTACAAGGATAAAATAGAAAAGGAACTGGATGAAATTTTAAATAATGAAGAAATTGTAAATAAGTTAAATGAAGAGCTTTTGGAAGAAGACGGGAAGCTGTACCGACTGGCAAAGGAAATGAACAATGAAAGGGTTAAGGCGTCAAAGCTTCTCGAAGAAAAAATCGGCGAGGAGCTTAAAGACCTGGAAAAGAAAAACACCAGTTTCAAGGTGAGAATAGATTTTGACGATTCAACGGAGAATGGGGAAAGAAAATACAATAACAACGGTCTTGACAGAGTGGAGTTTATGATATCCACCAACGCTGGAGAGCCTTTGAAACCTTTGGCAAAGATAGCTTCCGGCGGAGAAATGTCGAGAGTGATGCTTGCAATAAAGACAATTCTTGCAAAAGTGGACAAGATACCCACAATGATATTCGACGAGATTGATATTGGAATAAGCGGTGTTGCGGCTCAAAAAGTGGGAGAGAAGCTCTGTTATATTTCGAAAAACCACCAGGTCATATCTGTAACCCACTTGGCACAAATAGCCTGTATGGCGGACAATAACTATTATATTGACAAGGTAACCGAAAACGGCAATACCAGGACGGTGGTTAAAAAGCTTGATGAAAGGGGAAAGAGGGACGAAATAGCAAGGATCCTCGGTGGAGCGAGTATTACGGACATAACATTAAAGCATGCTGAAGAAATGCTTGACAAAGCAAAAGAATTTAAGAAATAAGTTTTTCTATAGATAAAAAGCTTGGGAGAATCACAATCCCGGGCTTTTTTATTTTGTTGCGCGAACTTTTATGTGAAATCGGTTACTGTTTTTTTACATTATTTCAGAGTTTTTTAGTGAATAAATAAAGTTATTATAGGTTAATTTAATGTTAGTAATCAAGGGGAAAACAATCAATTTGTGTTGATATTTTTTATAATGTTTTTTATTTTTCCAACAAGACACCAGGAGGGTGATCCTTTTGAAATTTATAAAACCCGCTAAAAAAAAACTTATAATTTTTTTTAGCGCTTGTGCCGCAATTTTGAGCATAGCATATATAAGATTAATTTCCGTCTTTCCAAACCAGCTGACATTGTTTGAAAACCAGGAATATATTTATAAATTCAAAAGCCCGCTTCTTGTAAACCTTGTAAACTTTAAATCAGATAATAATGACATATTGATATTTGACAGCGAAGACATAAAAATCAATAATGATGATTATAAGGATACCAAAAACAAAGTAATGTTCAAAGCCAGCAAACTTGGCAGAACAAGCCTTAGCTTAAAGCTTTTGGGACTCATTCCCTTAAAAACCATGTATGTTGATGTTGTCCCGTATAAAGAGGTTGTGGCTTGCGGAAATACAGTAGGGGTGAAAATAAAGGTGGACGGTATACTCGTCATTGGATTGTCGGATGTTGAAACCCCGGATGGAAGAAGGTTGATTCCGGCCAGAGATTCCGGACTGAAACCCGGTGACCTTATTGTTGAAGTGAACAACAACAAGGTTGATACTGCATATGATTTAATGAATGAAGTAGAAAATAGCATGGGCGAAAACATATGGGTAAAATATAAGAGAGGAAACAGCTACAACAATACAAAAGTAACGCCGGTCAAATCGGCTGAAGACAATAAGTACCGTGTCGGAATGTGGGTGAGAGACAGCACGGCAGGAATCGGAACGTTGACATTTTACGACCCTGTGACTAAAGGCTTTGGGGCTTTGGGACACGGAATCACCGATATTGATACGGGAGCCATTATGCCCGTTCAAAGAGGTGAGCTTGTCGAATCAAATATTTTGACCGTAAAAAAAGGTACCAAAGGCAATCCCGGGGAACTTAAAGGTGTATTGATAGAAGACAGCGGTGTTCTTGGAACAATAGTGAAAAACAGCCATTATGGCATATATGGTACTTTGAATGACGCGGCGTTGGATAAATTTCCGAACGTAAAATATCCTATAGCTTTGAGAAACGATATAAAGGTGGGACCTGCCACCATACTTGCCAATATAGACGGCAAAAAAGTTGAAGAATACAGTATTGAAATTGAAAAAGTTTCAAGAAAAAGCGCCAATGGTTTGAAGGGAATGGTTATCAGAGTGACTGATGACAGACTTCTTGAGGCAACGGGAGGTATTGTTCAGGGAATGTCAGGCAGCCCTATTTTACAGGATGGCAAACTGGTGGGAGCTGTAACCCATGTACTGGTGAATGACCCTGCAAGAGGCTATGGCATACTGATTGAGTGGATGATTAAAAACATGACTGATGCAAATTTGCAAAATGTTGAAATGGCCAATGCTTCTTAAAAAGTTTTTTAAGAAGAAAGATTAACGAAATAATAAATTTGTAAGATTATAAAAATATGTGTATTTTCGTAAGGAGGATACACATATTTTACATAAATTGCATATTTCCCGGGTTTTGCATATTTCCAAAAAATTTTAAGATATTGCTTTTAGAATAAAAAAATTCATAAAAGGTTTCTTTATGTCACAAAATCCAGAAATACCAGTACTTACAGTAAATGATTATATAGTATTATAAATGTAAAACAAGTTATATAAAGAGTAATTTCATTACCCAGTATATTGAAATTTTGTCGAATAGACAATATAATAATGGTATAAATTAACTAGCAGTCTTTTACAAAAAATTAAGGGGGAGTCAATTTGACATCAAATAAGATTCGGGTCGTAATTGCTGATGATAACAGGGAATTTGGCGATATTTTATATGAATACCTTAACAATCAGGAAGATATTGAAGTGGTAGGGGTGGCAAGAGACGGTATTGAAGCTTATGAGCTTATAGTTGAAAAACTTCCTGACATTGCTATACTTGATATTATCATGCCTCATTTGGACGGTTTGGGTGTTTTGGAGAAAATAGGCGCGACTGCAATCAGTAAAAGACCTTTGTTCATTATTCTTTCGGCAGTGGGCCAGGACAAGATAACACAAAGAGCATTGGCACTCGGAGCTGAATACTATGTTGTAAAGCCTTTCGACATGGAAGTTTTAATTTCGAGAATAAGACAACTCAAGAACGTGAACCAGCCCAATGTTATAAGACAGGACGGTTTGTCCGGTGAAGTCAAGTCGTCTTATCATCCTCCGCAGCCAAAAAATCTTGAAGCTGAAGTAACAAATATTATGCATGAAATAGGCGTACCGGCCCATATAAAAGGGTATCAGTATCTGAGGGATGCCATAATAATGGTAGTCAAAGACCTTGACGTGATAAATTCAATTACAAAGCAGCTGTATCCTACAATAGCGAAGGAATACAACACCACACCCAGCAGAGTTGAAAGGGCAATAAGACATGCTATTGAAGTGGCGTGGAGCAGGGGACAGATTGATACAATAGATTCGTTGTTTGGCTATACGATAAATGTTGGAAAAGGTAAACCCACAAATTCGGAATTTATAGCAATGGTGGCAGACAAATTGAGATTGGAAATGAAAATGGCTACATAAAACAATAAAAAAATGCAAAAAAATACAAAACAGTAATAAGGTGTGGAAGCAGTAATAAATTTTAAGTTATAAGCTTAGAATTTATTACTGCTTCATTTATGTTGGCTTTAAAAATCTGATTATTTTAGCGGATTTTAGTCATGTCAATTTCCTGAGTTTTTTAGGTGATTACGAGGTATTCAACATGATATTCTACAAAATAATAAAAATTTACTGTTAATAATAGTATTATAGATTTCGATATAAACATCAAATAAAACTTTTTACTTGATTAAATTGAAAAATAATAACATAATATTTATATAAAGTATTTTATTGGTCAAATATACACATCTTGATTTGTTCATAAAAAGAGGGGAGCGCAAGTCTTGTGATTGTTTATTCTAAATTTCCAATATAGAAGGGGAAATAACACAATTTTAAACCATGAGATTTAGTATTCAACAAAACTAAAAACGTGGGAGTGTGAGGAAATGAAAAGAATTTTAGTGGTTGACGATGCGGGATTTATGAGGGCGTCACTTAAAATGATGTTGGAAAGAAATGGACATCAGGTGGTTGGAGAAGCTGAAAACGGTTTGGTTGCGGTCACAAAATATAAGGAAATCAGGCCGGATATAGTTACGATGGATATAACCATGCCGGTATGTGACGGGATAAAGGCGGTTAAGATGATTAAAGAGTTTGATCCCGATGCAAAAGTCATAATGATTTCTTCCATGGGCCAGGAGTGCTTTGTAAGGGACGCAATTTTGGCAGGTGCAAAAGGATTCATTGTAAAACCTTTCAAAGAAGATTATGTTATACAGGCTATTGAAAAATTATAATAGCATGGAAGTAGTAATATAAACACATGGAGGTGGAAAAATTGACTGATAATGTTAGCCGTGAGCCGATGCTGGACATGTTTATATTTGAAACACTCCAGTTATTAGATCAGTTAGAGCAGTCTTTGATTAACAGTGAAAAAGAAAGTGGGTTTGAATCTTCGATAGATGAGATTTTCAGAATCATGCATACAATAAAAGGCTCAGCGGCAATGATGCTTTTTGACGATATATCAAAACTTGCCCATTCTATTGAAGATCTGTTCTTTTACCTTCGCGAAGAAAAGCCTGAAAATGTTAATTCGACAGAAATTATTGATATTGTGCTGAACGGAGTTGACTTTATAAAAAATGAGACCGTTAAACTTGAAAACGGACAGGAACCGGACGGAGATGCCTCTGACCTTATAAAAGAAATAAGGGATTATCTGGGTAATTTAAAAAGTATAAATAATGCCGGAAGTGATTCTCCTGATTCTGAGTCATCTCATACTTTGGAAGTTGAAAAAGACCAAAAATATTACATAAGCTCAAATAAAGCGGCGTCAACTCCCAAAAGTCATAAATACGAAGCCGTCCTTAAATTTGAAGAACAGTGCGGTATGGAGAACATCAGGGCATTTTCCGTAATTCATGACTTAAAGGAAATAGCCGATGTGAATTATTTCTACCCTGAGGATGTCATTGACGGCGGCGGAAAAAGTGAAAATAGTGAGATCATCCAGAAAGATGGCTTCAGGGTGGTGTTCAGTACCGATTTAGGACTTGACGAGGTAAAAGAAAGACTGTCCCATACCATTTTGCTCAAAAGCCTCGACGTTTATGTAATAAATGAAGATCTTGAGGATATAATGGGCGATATGCCGGATACCCGGGAAACTGAGCTAAAAGAGCAAGAGCTGAAAATGGACGGGAAAGCTAATGTTTTGAATGATTCTTCTCAAGCTTCGGAGCAAAACGAGCATTCTTCCGGCAGACAGCTTTCAAATGAGAAGAAAACAGGTCCGTCGGCAGATAATACTGCATCTTCAAGCAAGCAAAGTGTTATAAGTGTTAACATAGCGAAACTTGACAAATTAATGGATTTGGTTGGAGAAATAGTCATCTCCGAAGCCATGGTAACGCAGAATCCCGATCTTGAGGGCCTTCAGCTCGACAATTTTCACAAGGCAGCAAGACAGCTCAACAAGTTGACAAATGAGCTGCAGGATGTGGTGATGTCAATTCGAATGGTTCCCCTTTCAATGACTTTCCAAAAGATGAACAGGATAGTCAGAGACATGGGTAAGAAATTAAACAAGTCAATAGAGCTGGAGATAATCGGAGAGGAAACCGAAGTTGACAAAAATATTATTGAACGTATATCCGACCCCCTCATTCATCTTATAAGAAATGCCGTGGACCACGGGCTTGAAGATCCTGATGAGAGGGTGGCAAAGGGAAAACCTCCGGCGGGAAAGATTACTCTTGAGGCAAAGAATGCCGGAGGGGATGTATGGATATTTGTAAAGGATGACGGAAGAGGACTTGACCGGGAAAAAATACTTAAAAAAGCAAGAGAAGCAGGACTTATACACAAACCGGAAAACGAGCTTACCGATAAAGAAATATATTCATTTATTTTTACTCCGGGCTTTTCAACAAAGGAAAATGTTACTGAATTTTCCGGGCGCGGTGTGGGAATGGATATTGTAAGCAACAACATCTCCATGGTGGGTGGAACGATTTTTGTTGACAGCGTGCCGGATAATGGAACGACAATTTCCATAAAGCTGCCTCTGACACTGGCCATTATCAACGGTATGAGTATCAAAGTCGGAAAATCCAGATATACAATACCGACCATATCAATCAAAGAATCCTTTAAAGTGAAAAACGAAGCTGTAATTACAGACTCTGAAGGCAATGAAATGATCATGGTCAGAGGAGAGGTTTATCCTGTATTGAGACTTCACAAATTCTATAAAATCAACACTGAGGTTACAAATATAAATGACGGAATAATTGTTATGGTTGAGAGCGACTCCAGGGTAATATGCATATTTGCGGATGAACTTTTAGGAGAACAACAGGTGGTAGTCAAGGCACTGCCAAAGTATATAAAGAAAGTAAAAGGTATCGGAGGTTGTACGCTTTTAGGTGACGGAAGCATAAGCCTGATATTGGATGTTGCAGGGTTAGTAAGCTAGTAGGAGGGATCTATTTATGAGTGAAGCTTTGGAAAATGTTTTGGAATACGAAGAAGATACTCAAAAAGGCAAATATCTAACATTTATTATCGGGAAAGAAGTATACGGAATAGAAATCAAGTATGTTACGGAGATAATCGGCATGCAGCAGATAACCGAAGTTCCCGAGCTGCCGGAATATATTAAAGGTATTATAAATTTGCGTGGGAAAATCATACCTGTTTTAGATGTAAGGCTTAGATTTAAAAAAGAGCCAATGGAGTACAATGACAGGACATGCATTATAGTTGTTGACATAAAAGATGTTTCCGTGGGCCTTATTGTGGACAGTGTTGCAGAAGTGGTATCCATTCCGGAAGAGAATATAGTGCCTCCTCCGGAAGCCAATACCGGTTTTAACAACCGCTATATCAAGCAAATCGGAAAGGTCGGCGATGAAGTAAAGCTTCTGCTTGACTGCAACAAGCTGTTAAATGACGAAGATTGTGAAAATTTGCTCAATATATAAAAAATGAGGTAGCCGGTGAGATGATATGTTGCATATTAGCAAAAAAGAATTTGACCAGCTTGCCGCTTATGTAAAAAGCAACTATGGAATAAACCTGACGGAAAAGAAAAAGACATTGGTTGTGGGAAGGCTTCAAAATATTTTGCAGCAGATGAATTTCACAAGTTTTTCGGATTACTATGATTATGTTATGTCCGATACAACCGGCGAAGCGGTAACAACACTTATAAACAAGATAACCACAAATCATACTTTCTTTATGAGGGAACCGGATCACTTTGATTTTTTTGCCTCAACTGTGTTGCCGTATCTTTCTGCCACTATAAAAAGGCCGCTGGACCTTAGGATATGGAGTGCAGGCTGCTCCAGCGGTGAGGAACCTTATACTCTTGCAATGATAATAGCAGACTTCTTTGGTCCTCAAAAGCCATTATGGGATACGAGAATTTTGGCAACAGATATTTCAGTAAATGTGATTCAGAAAGCCAAAGCTGGAATTTATTCCAATGAGAGGATTGAAGGAGTTCCTGAAGCGTGGAAAAGAAAGTACTTCAGAAAGGTAGACGAAAACAATTGGGCCGTGGTGGACAGTATTCGAAATGAGGTAATATTCAGGATTTTTAATCTTATGAATACTGTCTTCCCATTTAAAAGAAAGTTTCATGTCATATTCTGCAGAAATGTAATGATATATTTTGACCAACAAACCAAAATGGAACTGGTAAACAGGTTCTATGAGTATACTGAGCCGGGAGGATATTTGTTTATCGGCCATTCCGAATCTTTAAACCGGGATGAAACCAAATACAAATATGTAATGCCGGCGGTTTACAGAAAGGAATAGATAGAGCTTGAATACTATGAGAACCAGCAACATGAAAAGAAAAATCAAAGTTTTGGTGGTTGATGATTCTCTTTTGTTCAGAGAGAAAATTTCAAAAGGAATAGCTCAGGATGCATCAATTGAAGTTGTAGCAACAGCATCAGACCCTTATGAAGCCAGGGACAAGATTATTGAATTTAAGCCGGATGTTATGACCTTGGATGTTGAGATGCCGAGAATGAACGGGATTGAATTTCTAAAGCGGCTCATGCCTCAATATCCTATTCCTGTTGTGGTAGTAAGTGCTGTAAGCCACAATGTGTTTGACGCTCTCAACGCCGGTGCCGTTGATTTTGTTACAAAGCCGGATTTGTCAACCCAAAGAGGATTTGACTTTTTGATAAATGAATTGATTATAAAGATAAAGATTGCTTCAATGGCAAAAGTGGGACACTGGAAAAAAGAGTATGCTGATTTAAAAACCATAGGAAGCATGAACAGAGAAGCCTCGAGCAAAATCATTGCCATTGGTGCCTCCACCGGAGGGACCGAGGCGATATACAATCTGCTCAGAGCGTTTCCGAGGGACATCCCGGGTACTGTTATTGTTCAGCACATGCCCCCGGTATTTACCAGAATGTATGCGGAAAGGCTGAACAATTCGTGCCTTATGGAAGTCAAAGAAGCTCAGACCGGAGACAGAGTTTGCCAGGGAAGAGTCTTGATTGCACCGGGGGATCATCACATGACAATAAAGAAAAGCGGTTCAGGTTATATAGTCGAGTGTACCAAAGGAGAAAAGGTCAGCGGACATTGTCCCTCGGTGGATGTGCTTTTTAATTCCGTTGCCGAAGTTGCGGGTAAAAATGCCATAGGCATAATACTTACAGGCATGGGCAAAGATGGTGCAAAAGGCCTTTTGGCCATGAGACAAAAAGGAGCGAGGACATTGGGACAGGATGAAAAATCCTGCGTTGTATACGGTATGCCAAAAGTTGCCTTTGAAATTGGCGCCGTTGAAAAGCAGGTTTCTTTGGAAGCAATACCACAATTGGTATATTCAATGTTGTAACAGACTGTTGGAAGTATGGATTGCAGAGTAAAAAACGAGGTGAGGGATGATTTGAATGTGAACCTCGAGGTGATGGTGGCAGGAAATGACGAGGAGTTTGCAGCATCCCTAAAGAACGCTCTTTTGGACGTGGGGTGCAAGCATTCCGTAAAAAGTGCTGCTACATTTAATGAATTTAAAAACTATTTAAGAAAAAATAATTTTCATATTGTTTTTTTTGACTGTTCTTCTGACATTTCTTTTGCCGATGTGATGGAGAGTTTTGAAAATCTTAAAAAAGAAATGCCCGTTGTTGCAGTTTTGGAAGAAGACGGAAGTAGGCATGGTTTTGAAATGATAAAACTGGGAGCCTGTGAGTATCTCGAAAAGAAAGATTCCTCAAGGCTAAGATCCATTATATTTAAAAGATGCCGGGAGCTTGAACGGGAAAGAGAACGAATAAGGTTTGAAAAAAGGCTGAAGGAGGAAAATGAAAGACTGTTAACAACTTTGGAAAGCATAGGGGACGGCGTAATTGTTACCGACAAGGCGGGTTGTGTAATCATGATGAACAAAGCGGCCCAGGAACTGACAGGGTATTTGTCCTGTAATTCAATTGGGAAACCGCTGTCGGAAGTTTTTGTGATAATAAACGGTGTAAACCGTGAGCCTGAGCCCGATCCCTATGAGAGGGTATTGTCCGAGCGGAAGACCGTGGGCCTTAGGAAAAATACCATGCTGGTTTCAAAAGACGGTACTTTAAGGTATGTTTCGGCAAGCACCGCTCCGATAAAAAGTTCTGACAGGGAAATAATGGGTGTTGTTGTAGTTTTCAGAGACATAACTAGGATAAGAAAAGCGGAAGAGAAGCTTCAGAAATTATCCCAGGCAGTGGAGCAAAGTCCCGGTATCATTGTGATGGCAGACACGCGTGGAAATATTGAATATGTAAATCCCCGATTTACTGAAGTTACAGGATACAGCTTTGATGAGGTAAAGGGAAAAAGCCTTTTTTTCATGGAGTTAGAAGAAAATGGCGAAGAAAAATGCAAAGATATGATTCAGGCAGTGTTTTCAGGCAAGGAATGGAGAAGTGAAATCAGGCATAAATCAAAAAACAATGTGGTATTTTGGGAATATGCATATTATTCTCCGATAATCAACTCGGAAGGTGTCGTAACTAATTATCTTAAAGTTTCCGAAGATATTACTGAAAGAAAGTTAATGTCGGAAAACCTTTTCAAGGCAAAAGAAGCTGCCGAGGCTGCAAACAGGGCAAAAAGCGAATTTCTTGCAAACATGAGCCATGAAATACGGACTCCCTTAAACGGAATAATCGGGATGACCAACCTTACTTTACAGACAGAATTAACTGATGAGCAAAGGGAAAACCTCAATATTGTAAATTCATGTGCGGAACTGCTTCTTAGGGTTATAAACGATATTTTGGACTATTCCAAGATAGAAGCCGGCAAAATGACTTTAGAAAATGTCAAGTTTGATTTCTTCAACCTTTTGGAAAAGACATACAAAGCCCATATTGTACAGGCAAACGAAAAAGGACTGAGATTAAGCTACACTGTGCAAAAAGGCATACCGAGGATTTTGGTGGGGGATCCCGGACGGCTTCAGCAGGTTTTAAACAACCTGATTTCCAATGCCGTAAAATTTACTGATATCGGCGAAGTAAGAATAGATGTGGATATTATTGAAAAAAGAGATGATTCTGTAAAGTTGAAATTTACTGTGTCAGATACGGGAATAGGTATAGACGGTGACAAGATGAACATGCTGTTTAAAAGTTTCAGCCAGGTTGACAGCTCCATTACCCGAAAATATGGAGGTACAGGCTTGGGACTTGCAATTTCAAAACAGCTTGTAGAGATGATGGGTGGCGAAATCTGGGTAGAGAGTCAAAAAGGGAAAGGAAGCACTTTCTATTTTACTGCAGGTTTTAAAAGAAAAGCCAAAAGCAGTGTTAAGGCAGAGTGTACTTCAAATGCCGATGAGCGGGTACTTGGGAGGAAACTCAACATTCTTCTTGCCGAAGATGACAAGGTCAATCAGCAGGTTATAGCAGGCATGCTGAAAAAAGAGCAATGTTCTCTTACAATTGCTGAAAATGGTTTTGAGGCAATTAAACTCTTCGAAGAAAATGAGTTTGACCTTATACTGATGGATGTCCAAATGCCGGAAATGGATGGTATTGAAGCGACAAAAAGAATAAGAAAAATGGAAGAAGGAACTTTCAGGCACATTCCCATTATTGCGGTTACTGCATTTGCTTTTGAGAATGACAGGGAGAAGATTTTGGAAGCCGGAATGGATGATTACATTTCAAAACCCTTTTCCTTTGATGACATTTATGCAGCAATAAACAGAGTGCTGTACAAAGATGAGCAATCGAGTGATGATATGCAAAAAGAGAAAGAAGATGAAAAAGGAAGTTTGGATCCGGATGAAAAAGTTAATGAAACTTTATCTGAAAGTGGAACTGTAAATGAAACGGGTCCGGATTATAGTTTGAAAGATATAATGGAACGACTGGATCTTTCCATACTGAATGGAAACTTTACGGCAATTGACAAGAGTGCTTTGGCAGTAAAAGAATTTGCACAAAACAGAGGATTTGACAAAGTAAAAAATCTTGCGTTCAAAATACAACTTTCTGCCAGGAAAAATCAGCTAGAGGATGTCAAAAAACTGTATGAGGTGCTAAAGCAGGAAATCAGCAAATTTAATTAATTCAAGAATTAAACACATACAAAAATATCCATGGAAAGGGGTTATAATATGAGGATACTTATTGCAGAAGACGACTATGCAAGCAGGAAGTTTTTGTACAAGTTTCTTTCCGCCTACGGGGAATGTGACATTACAATAGACGGAATTGAAGCAGTAGATGCATTTATGCTCGCTCTTGACGAAGGAAAACCCTATGACCTGGTATGCCTCGATATTATGATGCCAAAGCTTGACGGAACAAGGGCCTTAAAGGCAATAAGGGATGTGGAAAAGCAAAGGGGAATTGAAGGAGACAGTCGGGTCAAAGTTATAATGACAACGGCCTTAAATGACACTACAAATGTCTATAACGCTTTTGATTCAGGATGTGAGGCCTATGCGGCAAAGCCCATAGACACAAAGAAGTTTACCGAAGTTTTAAAGAGAATTGGACTAATCAGCGAGTGTGAAACAAAATAGCATATAAAGACAAAAGGGGAAGCAAATGCCCCTTTTGTTCGGTTTGCTATTTGAAAACCTTTTTTTTGAGGCGTTTTAAGAGGCTGTCTTTGTTTTTTTCCCTCCACATTGATATGGAACGGTCAACATTTTCAAAATGCTTGTCAAGCTTGCTCTCAAGTCGTCTGATATTGTTTTCGAGACATGCACCCAGTTCAAGCTTTGTTTTATTAAGTTCGTTGGTCATGTGTTCTTTTGCCAGCTCTACCTCGAGGGCGACGCTGTTGGTCAGTTGTTTTTCAAATTCCTGAAAGAAAGTTTTTATATCAACGAGGTTTTCGCCGTAATTATGCTTTGCAACAGGCACACTAATATCCTCGGTTACGACCGGTGGAGGCTCCGTTATTACATTCTCCGATTGGAGAATTTTTTTTATGGCTTTAATTTCAAGTCCTTCATCCCTCATGGTCTTAATCTTGTACATAATATTGGCAAGCTCCGGAGTGTAGTATCTCCTGCCCCTTTTGTCCTTTGGGACATACAGATTAAACTCCCTCTCATAATATCTTAAGGTATGATCGGTAACATTAAGATATCCGCTAAGTTCTGTGATAGAATAACGGTCTTTTATAACTTCCACGTAAATACCTCCGTTTCTTTTGCAGCATATTATAAGCAGGTTAGAATTACACTTTCCAGAAATATAAAGCCCATTCATTTTTGGCGTACAGCCGGCGATAAAGCCAACAGGACGCATGGACCAAGAGGCTTAACCTAAATAATACCTTTATAATGAAGGCAAGTACTATAATAACACCAATACCTTATTGTGTAAATGTTTGGGCGATTATTTTCTCAATATTTCCAAAGCAGATTTCATGTCTTCGGGTATAGGAGCGGTAATTTCAAGGATTTTTTTTGTAAAAGGATGCAAAAAGACTGCTCTTTGGGAATGAAGTGCTTGCCTTGTGATAATTCCCGAAGTTATGGAAGGAGTGTTGGCTTGGGTAATATGGGGGTTATTTCCCGAAAGAGAGTATGGAGTATCTTCAAAAGGGTACAGAGTGTCACCCAGAAGGGGATGACCGATTGCCTGGCAGTGAACCCTTATCTGATGAGTCCTGCCGGTCTCCAGTCTGAATTTTACCAGGGTGGCGCCGTTAAGACGCTCAAGTACCGTGTAGTGTGTCACGGCAGGATCACCGTCAGGAGAAATGTGCCTAAGCATAATGCTTCCGGGCTTTCTGGCAATGGGAAGATCTATTGTTCCGTTGTCATTTTCCAATACCTTGTGCACAATGCCAATGTATTCTTTGATGAAAGTTTTGTCGTTCATCTGGCGAATGAGAAATTCCTGGCAATATGGATTTTTTGCAAATATGATGATGCCCGAAGTATCTCTGTCCAGCCTTATAACCGGGCGAATCTTTTTTACAATTCCTTTTTTCTGAAGGTGAAATGCCACGGCATTGGCAAGGGTGCCGCCGGGGTGTGAGCATGTCGGATGAACCACGATGCCGGGCTGCTTGTTTAAAGCAATAAGAAATTCATCTTCATAGATTATATCTATGGGTATGTCTTCGGGTTGGATAAAAATACCCGAATCATCAAAGTCGAGATCAACTTCGATTATATCGTTTTCGCATACAACGGCATTGACATAAACAGGACGGTTGTTGCACAAAATTTTGCCTTGACGTTTTAGCTTTTTAATAAGCCTTTCGGAAAGCTTTAGCTGCTTTTTCAGTATATGTTTTACGGTTTTGCCCGAAGTTTCTTTATCGACTGTATACTTTAGATTCAAATGCTATCACCATATAAATATTATTACAGCCCGTTTAAAAATTCAAGGCCCGTGTATTTAAAAGGATAAATCAGCTTAAAGCGGCAGTTTTGCTTGAAAAGCGTTTTTATTGTAGAATAAAATTAAGAGTGGAAAGCTGTTAAAAAGAGGGCAAAAAATGTATTCTCGGAAAAAGGTCTCTATACTTTTGCTCTGCTTGCTGATGTTGGCTTACCTCTTTGCCGGATGCCAAAAAGATGGAGAGACACAGAAAAACAGTACCGAAGAGAGGGCAAAGCTCACATTTTGTATGTCTCAGACAGGTTGAGGAGGGGAAGCCGTTGATCCGGAACTGATGAAGGAAGTTGAAAAATATATTGAGGAAAAGACAAATGTCAAAGAAAAATAATAATTTGTCTGATGTTGAGTTTTCAGCCATTCAATATTCATTATTAGTTAATGGTGTTTGTATTCCGCCTCAGGACGAACTGAGAGTAATTTATGCGCATATTACAACATCTTTTGTGTTTCCGGATTTGTTGGTGGTAATAAAAAGTAATGAAGGAAGTTTGTTTGTATATGAGCATTTAATTATTCAAAATATTGTTTCAATATTTGATACAGAGTTATATATTGCTACTAAGGAGGAATAATTGAATTTTTTTGAAATTTAAGATATAATATAAATATAGGGAATGTTGTAAAATGACCCAGGGAGTTAGTTCACCATTAAAAAAACTTGTTGAGGGAAGAAAAGTAAAACGGGATGCAAGACCCAGAGATGTAAAGAATTATTCTTGCAGTGTTGTAACAGAAAGAAGCAAGAAAGCTGAAATTGGTGAGAAGATTGTTGCCGAGAAATTGGCAGGTAAAATATAGAATTTTAAAAAAGAACACAGGATTTTTTGCCTGTGTTTTTATTTGAGATTGCAAAATATTTTATGTAAACTAATTGACTCCTTCTATGATAGAATAATAAAGTATAGGAGGAGTTTTTTATGGCAAGAAAAAG
>JGI2924J29684_1078070_pt1 | contig 30093 bp, 22 predicted proteins | sample BenlonsequencITS_FD_29684 | JGI IMG/M metagenome (IMG submission 29684)
GGCTCGGCCCGCCGATCGACCGCACGGCGACCGATCGGGTCACGCTCGACCTGATGATCCACGACGTCGACGTCGTCCAGTCCCTCCTCGACGACGAGCCGACGACGATCTCCGCGACGGGGACCGCCGATGGGCAACACGCCACGGCCACGCTCGAGTACGGCGACGTCGTCGCGACGATGACCGCGAGTCGAGTGAGCCAGCGCAAGGTGCGACGGCTGACGATCACGGCCGCCGACTGTCTGGTCGAAATCGACTACCTCGATCAATCGGTCCTCCTGTATCGCGACTCGTTCCCCGAATTCGTCAGCGGCGAGGTCGGGACACGCTATCGCCACGAGAGCGTGATCGAACGACCCGAGGTCAACAATCGGGAGCCGTTGCGCGTCGAACTCGAGTCGTTCGTCGAGGCGGCGACGACCGGCTCGCCACCAGACGTGACTGCCGCCGACGGATTGCGCGCCCTCGAGACGGTCCGCGAGATCGACCGACTCGTCACGGGCGAGGCAGACCTGGAGGTGACCACCCAGTGAGCGATTCGATGGTCTCGGGCCTCTACGACGACGCTTCAGAGGCGGACCGACGCAACGACAGTACGAAAGCGGACCGACGCGACGCACTCACCAGCGGCCGCCTCCCGGTCGCCGTCTACGGCCTTGGCAAGATGGGGCTCCCCCTCGCCGCCGTGTTCGCAGACACTGGGATGCGAGTGCTCGGCGTCGACGTCGACCCCGACGTGGTCGATTGCGTCGCGAATGGTGATTGTCACGTCGAGGAACCCGGCCTGGCCCCGCTGGTGGCCGAACTGGTCGAGACCGGCCGCTTGGACGCGACGACGGACGGGCCAGCCGCCGCTGCCGAGGCCGCGGTCCACGTCATCATCGTGCCGACACTCGTCCGCGATGGGGGTGAACCCGACCTGTCGACCGTCGAGGCCGTCGTGGCCGATATCTCGACTGGCCTGGCTCCCGGTGATCTCGTCGTCCTGGAATCGACAGTCCCGCCCCGGACGGCTCGCGACGTCGTGACGCCAACACTCGAGGCGGAGACGGGACTGGACCGGGGGGAATTCGGCGTCGCCGTCTGCCCGGAGCGAACGGCGTCGGGGAGAGCCCTCCGGGACATCCGCGGCTCCTACCCGAAGGTCGTCGGCGGGATCGACGCCGAAAGCACCAGGGCGGCCTTGCTCCTGTACGCGGACGTGACGTCCAATCGGGTCACGCCGGTCGCCGACGCCACCACCGCGGAAGCCGTCAAAGTCTTCGAGGGTATCTACCGCGACGTCAACATCGCGCTCGCGAACGAACTCGCGACGACGTGTGACGACCTCGGCATCTCCGTCAGGGAAGCGATCGAGACCGCGAATCAGTTACCGGTCTGTGACATTCACGACCCCGGCCCCGGCGTCGGGGGTCACTGCATTCCCAACTATCCGCACTTCCTCATGGACCGCGTGGAGACCGAAACGCCGCTCACGGCGACCGCACGAGCGGTCAACGAGAGGATGCCGATCGTGACTGTCGATCGGCTCGAACACGAACTCGAACGGACGGGCGGCGAGCTTCGGGACGCCTCGGTCGCCGTCCTCGGACTCACGTACCGTGCCGGCGTCCCCGAACTTCGCAACGCACCGGCGCTCGACGTGATTGCGGAGCTCGATCGGCGGGGTGCTTCGGTCGTCGCCGTCGATCCGTTCGTCGATCCGGAGTCGGTCGACATTCCTGGACTGCCGATCGACGACCTTCCTGAAACATCACTGGATGCGGTCGTCCTGACGACACCGCACACGGCGTTCGACCGGATCGACTGGGAGACGATCGACCCGCTCGTTCTCGTCGACGCGCGAGACGCACTCTCACTCGAGAATACCCACCATCGTGTCGTTACGCTCGGAGTGGGAACGCCACCGGACGAGTCCACAACCGCACAGGATCGCTCGATTCTCGGCCAGGTCGACGCACAGTAAGCCGCCACGCTGGAGCGCCCGAAAGACCCGTTCCGCCCGAAACACCCGGTCCGTCCAGAACACCCGGAACGCGCGGAACATCCGGAACACTCGAAAGCCGCGGGCACCCGGAACGCGCAGGACGCCCGGAACACCTGAACCCGCGGGCACGCGGAACGCGAGATGGCCTGGTTTTCACTTTTCGCGTAATCGCGTACAGACACTCGTACGCACAGCCAACGAGCATTCATTCGGAATCGCGTACGGACGTCCATCCGCCACTCACGCACCGGTACGTGGTCACGGCTCGACGGATGTCAGGTTCTCGTGGCGCTGTGCTCGCCGCGAAAGGGCGACCGTCGACGCCGCGGGGCGAGGAAGCCGATCGTCAGGAGACGGGGTACTCGGCGATCGTCCGGCGATCGCAGGACGGACAGCGAGTCGCCTCCGCACCGACGGTCGTTCCGCAGCGACGACACTCGTAGACGACTGGATCCCGGGGCTCGTCGTCGGCGGTCTCGGGCTGGCGGTGGGGTGAAACCGGCGCCGATCCACTGCCGATCGACGCATCGCCGTTGTGCGGGCCGCCCGGCGGGCCGGTGAGGAGGCCGGTGATGTATTCGACGAGTGTCATACCAGCGTCAAACGGCGCTTCACCGAACGGTGAAATAAGTGTTTCTTGGGTTGGCATCAAATGATAGGTGAATCGGACCCGCATTCGCCCCCGCCCGCCGCGGACTACGCAGTATCGTTCACAGGATGGCCGTTCAGAACGACTGGCCGCCCCCTGCTCACAACAAGTGCTCGCTAACAAACCGTCTCGAACGCGACGCTCCACCCGATGCGCGTATTGACGCTGACGACGAACGCGGAGGCGCCGTTTTTGACCCAGCAGATCGACGCCCTCCGCGACCGTGGCGTCGAATCCGTCGTGCGGTCGGTCCCGGGGGATCCGACCGGCGCGGACGGACGATCCCCGGTCGACTATCTGCGATTCGTCCCCATCGTTCGGGCAGCGATCGATCCCTCGATCGACCTGATTCACGCACACTACGGGTTGCTGGGTCCGATCGCGCTCGCCCAGCGTCGCTGTCCCGTCGTCCTCTCGCTGTGGGGATCGGACCTCAACGGATCCGTCGCGCCGATCAGCCGCCTCTCCGCCCGCTTCGCTGACGAAGTGATCGTCATGTCGGCGGCGATGGAATCAGCGCTCGCCACCGACGCACACGTGATTCCCGACGGAATCGACCTGTCGACGTTTCGGCCTGTGGATCAGGATCGGGCACGCCAGCGCGTCGGCTGGACGGACCCCGGGTCGAACGTCCTCTTTCCATACGCGAAGTCACGGTCGGTGAAGAACTACCCGCGTGCGAAACGCATCGTCGAGCGCGCGAATCGACTCGCCGACGAGCCGGTCCGCCTCCGAACGATCTCTGGCGTTCCCCACGACCGAATGCCGCAGTACATGGCCGCTGCAGACGCCCTGCTCCTCACCTCCGACAGTGAGGGATCGCCGAACGTCGTCAAGGAAGCCATGGCCTGTTCGCTCCCGGTCGTATCGACGCCAGTCGGTGACGTCCCACAGCGACTCGCCGACGTCGAGCCCACAGTCGTCAGCGATGACGATGACACGCTGGTCCATGGACTCGTCGACGTCCTGCGGTCGGGAGCTCGATCGAACGGACGCGAAGCCGTCTCGTCACTGTCCATCGACCGAACGACAGACGCTGTGGTCCAGGTCTACGAACGGGCGCTGGGCCGATCCGAACGTGCGATTGCGAGCGCGGAATCGCCGGTGCAACGAACCCGATAACATTACTGCAGCGTTACCAACGTCGACACCTCAGTATCGCTTCGTAACCCTCGTCGACTCTCAGTACCGTTGGGTGACGGACGCCGACGCTCCGTTACAGTTGGGTGACGGACGCCGACGCCTCAGTGGCGTCCGGCACGACAGGCGTATCCGCCGAGCGTGCCCGATCACCGACCTGCCGCATCGTCTCGACCTGGAGGTCCGAAGTCGATCGGCGACGGTCGACGTGCTCGACGATGCGCTCGAGCCGGTCGGCGTCCGCCGGTGTCGTTAGGTTGTTCGGGTGGAGCCACAGGTGAAAGAGGCCGTCCGACTCGGCCGCCTGATCGATTCCCCGCCGTGCGAGTTCGACCATCGGATCGTTCCAGAGGCGTTCCGCGGCGCGTCGAAGCGTCCCCTCGAAGCCGAAACAGAACACCGACGCCGGTACGTCGACCAGGCCGTGGGAATCGATCCGGGGTTCGACGAGGAGCGATTCGTTGCGCGCGAGCGTCGCCAGCACGGACGAGGCACCTTCGGGAAGCGACGTCCGCCCCCGATAGACGGAGAATCCCGTCTCTGCGAGCACTTCGAGGTGACCGACTTCGTTACGCGGGAAGACGAACGAATCGAGGGAGAGTCCCCACTCGGCAGCGACCGCTTTCGCTCGTCGACACTCCTCACGCGCGATCTCTGCAGACGTGTCGGGAGCACCGAACAACACGTGCGAGAACGAGTGCGACGCGATTTCGTGATCGACCGGCGAGTCGACCAGCCGTTCGACGAGTTCAGGCGCGAACCTGAGGTCGTCCCGATCCGCCCACCCATTGCGTTCGCGCTCAAACCAGTCGGGTGGTGTCGGGTGGTCGTCGTGACGGCCGTCACACTCCGACAACAGCAGGTGGCCGACGATCGCCCAGGTAGCCGGAACCTCGTACCGATCCAGGATCGTATGGGTCGACTCCCAGCCCCAGCGGGCGTTCTCGACCCGGTGACGTGGCAGACGGTCGAGGTCGTGGAACCCCCAGCCGAGCTCCGCATCGATGGAGATGACGACGCTACCCACGTCCGATCACCTCGAACCGAGTGAGCATACCTACCCACCGACGGGGAGTCGGTTTGTTATGGCCGTCGTGTGAACGGTAGGCCCGCCGAACGGGAAGCGGAGACCGGTTCAGGACAGTATCGAAGGCGAACGTCCTCGAGATCACTTGCAGGCCCGGTACGATGCCAGGTATCGGACCGACCGCCACGCTCGCCTCACGGTGGGCGTCTGCAGATACTCCTTAACAAAGCCGACCGGGTGCCAACGCAGGCGGTAGCAGGTGTCTCGAGGAACCATATGTCAGGATCGACAACAGGGGCCGAGCGCGCGTTCGTGCTCGGCCTCGACGGCGTCCCGTGGCGGTTTATCGAGCGATGGAGCGAGGACGGCACGCTCCCGAATTTCGCCAGACTCCGCGAGGAAGGTGCGTCGGGACCACTCGACAGTACCCGACCGCCGACGACGCCGCTGGCGTGGCCGTCGATCGCGACCGGCGTCTGGCCGGACAAACACGGCGTGTACGGGTTTCAAAAGCTCTCGTCCGAGTACACGCATCGGATGTACACGAGCCAGGACATCACGCAGCCCCGGCTCTGGCACCAGCTCTCTCCGTCGATCGTCGGCAACGTCCCGCTGACCTATCCGCCGGATGAACTCGACGGTAGCGTCGTCGGCGGCATGATGACGCCGTCGACCGAAACCGACTACACGCACCCCGACTCACTGGCCGACGAAATCGAGGACGCGATTCCCTCCTATCGGATCAGCCTCGAGTATCCGGAGTACGCAGACGACCTCGAGGCGTTCGAATCCGCCATCGACGATCTGCTCGCGGACAGGCGCGCGTTGCTCGATCTCTTGCTCGACCGAACACCGGACTGGCGGTTGTGCTTTTTCGTCTTCACGGCGCCGGACCGCTTTCAGCACCTCGTCTGGGACGAGGATCGCCTACGCGAGCACTACCGAAAACTCGACTCGATTCTCGGTGACGTGATGGCGTACACGGACGAACGCGACGCGAACCTCTTCGTCGTCTCGGATCACGGCTTCGGCGAGATCGAGACGCTCGTCTACGTCAACTATCTGTTAGAGGAGGCCGGGTACCTCACGCGACGCGACGACGAGGGAACCAGAGGGGCCCTCTCGAAACTCGGCATCACGCGCGATCGCGTGACGAACGTGCTCGCACGAGTCGGCCTCTCCGAGGAACGCCTCGCGACGACCCTTCCAAGGGGAATCGTCGACTCGGTCGCCGAGTCGATCCCCGGCGACCACGCGCTCTACGACGTCTCCTACCCCGAGACGACCGCGTTCGTCCACGACGCCGGGAACCTCTACGTCAACGACACCGAACGATTCGCCCACGGGACCGTCGATCCTCGCGACGTCCCCGGCCTCAAATCGGAGGTAACCGAGCTGTTCGAGTCCGTCACCGATCCAGTGACCGACGAGCGGGTCCTGTCCGTGTTCGACGGTGACGAGTTGTTTCCGACCGACGATCACTCCCCAGACCTCGTGGTCAACGGGAAGCCCGGATACGAGACCCGCAACGCCATCGTCGACGAACCGTTCGGCGACACCGGCTCGACGGCGGCCAGCCACGAACGCACCGGCATCATGTGCTGTCGCGGGCCGGACATCGAGGCTGGCGCGACGCTACGGGGCGCTCGTGTGGTCGACGTCGCCCCGACACTCTTGCACGGACTCGGGGAACCGGTCCCGGCGAGTGCCGACGGGCGTGTCCTCTTCGACGCGTTCGAGACCGATTCTCCGCCGGCGACCACGAAGGTGCGGCGACGTACCGTGAGCGTACGCGAACACGACGGCTCGGTCGACGACGATTTCTCGGACGTCGAGACCCGGCTCAAAGGGCTCGGGTACATGGAGTAACGAGGCCCGAACAGGGGTTGGACCGTCGAGTCGATCACACTGCCAACTGACCGTCTAGTGCGAGTGGTCTACAGAGAGGCGACCAGTGCCCGGTCAATTCCGTCCCTGCGCCAGCCGACGCCGAATCGTCGACGCCTCGCTCCAGAGTGGATACAGTCGACGGTAGACACCCGTCGGCATGGTTCTGGCGCCGGCCCTGAGCACGCGATGAGAGAGCGGTGGCCGAGACGAGTCGACGAGCTCGTCCAGGTCCACGGAATCGAGCCACGCGAAGAACGCACGTTCGGCCCGAGAACGCGGTGTCGTCTCTCGTGCTCGATCGCGAATGTCGGCCCACATGTGGCGCTCGTCAATCCCGAGGACCCAGTGGCCCCGCTCGAATGATTCCCTGACGGTCCGGTAATCGGCGTCGCTGAAGCGATAGCCGTGGTCGGTCGGATCGAGCCCGGCGAGTCGAAGACCGATCGCCGTTCTGTAGCACTTTTCGCAACGGCCACAGTTCCCGTCGAGTCGGTCGTTGCAAGTCTGCAGTTCGAGTTCGTGGGGCGACTCCACGGCGTACGCCGCGAGCAGATCGAGTCGCTCCTGACGCGTGAGTTCGTAGCCGTCGTGGTGGCACTCGGTCCCCGCCCAGCGAACGTGCCCGTCGATGTCGGGACGCGAACCCCAGGCGAGATCGATCCCCTCCCAGTGTGTCGCAGCGACGTAGAGGTCGCCGATCCCGCTCGCGTACGCGAGCGGTGCACACAAACCAGTGAGGCCCAGTCCGTGCCCGACCGAACTGTACCACGCACCGTCGACGTGGCGCTTGTAGTGGGCCAGTAACATCGGGTGATCCAGAAACCGGAGCATGTTCGACTCGACGAATGCCGTCTCCAGATCGCGCGGTTCGGCGAACGACTCGACCCGCGCGCGTAACACGTCCCACTTGTGATCGTCCGCCGCGTCGGGGGTGATGGTCCACCCACGAATGCTCACGAGCGTCGGCGCTTCGTCGCGATGGCGGACGTACGACGCCGTCGAGTCGACGCCGCCGGTGAAGAGCAGTCCGCTTCCATCGGTCCGCGCCGGTGGATCGGTCCGCCGCCGCGGTGCGCGGAGCTGCCCGCCCGCTATGAACGAGTGCATGTCGCCGAGTGCATCTCGAACGGCTGCGAGCGAGCGAGCGAAGCGCTGGTCGACGACGGGTGCCCGCACGTCGCCGCCGCGAGCCCACGCGACCGGACAGAGCTGGGAGAGAACGGGGATCACCAGCACCGATCGGGGAACGTCGTCAATCGGCCGGTCGTAGGACACCTGGAAGGGGTCGCCCGAAAGAAATCGAGAGAGTCCGCCGGTGGCGCTCACCGTACACTCTAAGTCGGTTCCGTCGGCCTGGATCGCGTCGACGCTGAAAGCTGGCATGTCGGGGAGAGTGACACGACAGCGACGCCAAAAACTCCGCTGGCGCGTCGCACACGGCGCGAATCCACAGACTGCCCGCCGAGAGTAGCGGCTGGATAACAAACGACCGAGGAGAAATCGTGCAGACCGATGACCAAGGCTGCCGACCGATCTCGCGTCGGTGCGCGAGCGCCGACTGCGATCAGCGGCAGGGGCCGAGACGGATGTGGACCGCAGGTGACGGCCGCTGTCGTCGATGCTCGCACAGTCGCTCCGATAGCCGCCCTCGAATGGTGCCCGACGGGGGAAACGATCGATGCGTAAGACGCTCGCCAACGGGTGGATCGCCGTCGGATTCGTCGCCGTAGCCATCGCCATCGTCGCCGGCCGACTGCAACCGGCGACCGGATACGAGCCCTCCCTGTACGCGGCGACGCCGGCACTCACCTGGCTCTGTCTCGGGCTGGCGTTCGTGGTCGCCGTCCCGACGGCGTTGACCCATCGGGGCATCCACCAGGCACTCGGGATCGGCCTCGGCGGCCTCGCGGTCACCACCATCGTCTGCCTGCCACTCATCCGCGGCTACACGTTCATCGGAATGGGTGACGGGCTGACGCATCTCGGCTGGACGCGCGACATCCAGACGGGAGCGATGGCCCCACACGACCTGTTCTATCCGGGGTTGCACAGTCTCGCGACGGGCCTGTCCACCGTGGGCGGGTTCGACCTCTCGCACGCCCTCTTGATCGCTGTCGTCGTGTTGTTCGTCCCGTTCGTCCTGTTCGTCCCGCTAACCGTCGACGCGATTACCGACCGGCCGCAGGCCGTCGGCGTCGCAGCGATCCTCTCGTGGTTCGTGCTCCCGGTGAACAACGTCGCGACACACATGGGCGCTCACAGCAACACGAATGCGCTCTTTCTCGTCCCCGTGTTCCTCTTCGCCGTCGTCGCGTACCTCTATCGTCGCGCACCGGTTTCCCTGCCAGTTCTCGGCTCCCCATACGGGGTGCTAGTCGTGTTCGTCGGACTCGGCCTCTTGCTCGTCCATCCACAACAGCTGGCCAGTGCGGTCGTCGTGCTCGCTTCCATCGCCGCGATTCAGCTCCTGGTCAGACGCCGTTCGAGTGACGATCAACCGATCCTCGAGCACCCGACGACGACCGCCCACACGGCCGTGCTGGTCGGCGCGTTTTCCGTCTGGGTGCTCGTGAACGAGCGGTTTCGCGACGCCGTCATCGGATTGGCGTACGGGCTCGCGACGACAGACATCGGCGGTGACGAAGCGGTCGGCCAGCGGCGAGCCTCGCTCACCGAGATCGGCGGGAGCATTCCCGAGTTGTTCGCGAAGTTGTTCCTGGTGAGTGCGCTGGTCGGCCTCGTGGTCGGGGGATACCTCCTGATCGTCTGGCTCGGTCGAAGTCACGCCAGGCCCAGAACACGCACGGCCGCGACGTACCTCGGTGGGGCGCTCGTTCCCCTCGGTGCGATGTTCGCCGTCTATTTCCTCGGCACGCCGACCATGGCCTTCAGGCAGGTGGGCTTCATCGCCGTCGTCCTGACGATACTCGGGGCGGTAGCGATCTCCGGGTTCGTCGGTTGGAGTGGTCAGTACGTTCCCCGTGGCCTCTCGACGGGCCTCGTCGCGATCGTTCTCGGGGCCTGTCTCGTCCTCGCGCTGGCGACGGTCTTCGCTTCACCGTTCATCTACAGTCCCACTCAGCACGTCTCCGAGGGAACCTACCACGGCTACGAGACGGCGATCACGAACGGAACCGACCAACCATACGCCGGGTACGGCTACACGACCTACCGGTTCAATCACGCCCTCTACGGCGTCGAAGGAGTCCCACCCGAACGGGCGGGCATCGTCGGGTCGGGAACCGGCGTGATCGACGCCGACGAGTTCAACGATGAGGACTATCAGTACGCCTACGCGGACGAAGATCCCTACTTCCTGGCCGTGAGTTCGTTCGACACCGTTCGCGAACACGACCTCTATCGTGGCCTCAACTACGACCCAGGTGCGTACGAGCGACTCGAGTCCTACGACGGGTCCTCACGGTACGTCTCGAACGGAGAGTTCGTCCTCTACGAAGTGGCGAGTGGCAGCGACCGGTTCCGGTGAGCTGGTCGATTTTCGCCCTCGGCAGAGTTCGGTCTCACCTCGATAGGTGACTGACCCACCAGTTGGTGACCGAACAGAGTGTCGGTCGCTCTCACTGTATCGCATCGATAGTCACGTCGTGACGGATCCCGGCCCGGTCCGCTCGCTGCTTCGGTTAGATCGGTGACTCGTCGAACGATGTGAGAACAAATCGGGAGTGAGTGAGTCGTGAGGCGGACACTCACCGGACCAGACATTAGTTGCATAGAAAAGTTTATGTATTAAACGTCCTGTTACGGGAGTGTATGACAGATTACCCCCGCTCTCACGAGTCCCCCAAACAGACCACCGACGCGAAATCACGACTTACCAGACGTAGTTTCGTGGGATCCGTCGCAGCCGGCGTAACCGCCGCCGCTACCGGTTTCGCCGGGGCAGCGGCCGCCGACGAAGGCGAGTACGAGACGGTTACCCTGGCGTCGGGAGAGCGGAAAACGGTCACTGTCGACGATGGAGAGACCCTGGAGAACGTCCTGTACGACTGCACCGCGCCGGATACGCACGTGACGATCAGCGCGACGGGCACCGACTGGACGGTTCGAAATATTGGCGTCAAAGGCCGCGTCGACAGAAAGGAAGCCGTCTTCGGCGTCGCCGATACCGGCGGGAACACCTCCACGATCGAGAACGTCTACCTCGGCGATGGTGCCAGCGACGGTCACCGGATCGGCCTGGGTATCTGGGTCGCGCCCGACCACTCGGGGCACCTCGACATCGACGGCGTGAACATCCAGGAGATGGGTGACAACTCGTTTTACTGCTCTGCGCCCGGGTCGAAGGGCGGCGGGACCGTCGACATTCGGAACAGTTACTCGGCGAACTCCTGGGTATCGCACTTCAGACTGGCCGAGGGGACGGTCGAGAACTGCGTCGCCGTGAACGACGAGCAGCACAAAGACGGCCGTGGCGTCTGGGCGTGGTCGCCCGGCTCCGTCGAGGTCCGCGACTGTAACCTCGTCATGAACGGCCGCCACTACGCCGTCGCATCCGGGGCGAACGGCTCCGGGTCTACCGTCGAACTGTCGAATACGGCCTTCTCGACCGACTACCACGGCGGCCTCAACGAGGTCGACGGCGGGACGATCGACGTCGTCGACGAAGCCGATCGGCGCCCCGAAGACGTCTGCCCCGAGTCTTGCCCCGAATCGCCGACCGAAGCCGCAGCTGGGCAGTAATCGTCCGAACAGCGCTCCCCCAGCGTCCAGTCGGTCGCCGTATTTCGAGAAGTTCGCGTGTCTTCGCTGCTGGTACATCCTCTCCTTAGCCGACGGCACGAGGCGAATCCACGATAACAGGCGATTACTCACCACGTCCCGGCGTAATGTACATCTATTTCAGAAATAGAATCTTTCCTGGTTATCTAGCGAACATTTGCCACGGTTCACACACTATCGATTGACTTTCACGGATATTTATGGGACAGATACGGGAAAGTTTATGGTAGTATTGTCTCGTTACCAGCCATGGCACGTGAACGTCAGACCGAGAACGAGAAGTCGAGACGACCAGATTCCGAACCCGACCCGCTTGGCCGACGACGGTATCTGCAAGGAATCGGTGCCGCTGGCGCCGCTGTCGTCGGCATCGGTGCGACCGGTGTCGCGAGCGCGACCGAGTACGAAACGATCACCGTCGGCGCCGGTGACCACCGCGTCGTGAGTCTCGGGGCTGGCGAGACGTTCGAGAACACGGTGATCGACGTCACGGCCGACGGGGCATCGGCGACGATCGACGCACACGCATCGAACACGACGATCCGCAACGTCGGGTTCGAGGGACGGATGGACAGCCCGCCGACGGGGATAATGGGCGTGACCGAACCCGGAAGTGGCACGTCGACGGTCGAGAACGTCTACCTCGGCGACGGTGCGAGTACTGGCCACCGGCACGGCCTCGGACTCTGGGTCGCGCCCGAGCACTCCGGCCACCTCGTCATCGACGGCGTCAATATCCAGGAGATGGGCGACAACTCGTTCTACTGCTCCGCACCGGGTGGAAACGGGACCGTCGAACTCCGAAACTGCTACTCGGCGAACTCCTGGGTGGCTCACTACCGTCTCGCGAAGGGCACCGTCGAGAACTGTGTCGCGCTCAACGACGAGCGCCACGAGGACGGTCGCGGTATCTGGGCCTGGGCGCCCGGCACCGTCGAAGTCCGCGACTGTGACCTCGCGATGAACGGCCGCCACTACGCCATCGCCGCCGGCGCGAACGGGGCGTCCACGACCGTCGAGGGAACCAATGTCCGGTTCGACACCGGTTTCCACGGCGGGTTGAAGCAGGCGAACGGCTCGACGATCTCGATAGACGGCGAGACCGACGACCCCGACGGGAGTCGAATCCCAGCTGGTTGCCCGACAAGTGCCGCCGAAGCGGCGTCTGGGCAGACAGCACAGGAAAACGAATTGGTCACGAGCGATACCGACGAGTCGAACACCGACTGCTGGCTGTCCGACTGGGAGTTCTGGACCGTCTAACCCTTTCCTTCGCTGGGTCACCGGTAACCGGGTGAACGCCAGCCGGCGCTGTCGCGTCCGGCCGTCACCTGAGCAGACCGATCGTCTCCTGAACGTCCATCAGGCCGCTGGCGACTGCCAGCGCCATCCAGACACAAACACCGAGTCCGACGACGCCGACGAGCCCGATCACGGTGGAGATGAACGGACGCATCGACACGACGGCGAGTCCCATCCCGACCGAAATACCACCGACGAGCACCAATCGTCGTCCGAGACGAGCGAAATCGAGCGAAAGTTCGCGGTGCATCACGTAGACGGAGACAGCCGTGTACGCACCGAACGTGACGACCGTGGCCGCGGCAGCGCCGACGACGCCGTAAATCGGGATCAGCACCACGTTCAAGAGCACGTTCGCGATCGAAGTGGTGCCCTTCGCGATCGCCCGGTGTTTCGCGCGGCCCAGATAGTCCAGTCCGTTCGTCGTGACGCTGGTTATCGCCTGGAAGACGACGTAGATCCCGAGCACCTGCAACACGGGGACGGCGCCGAGATACGCCGAGCCGAACACCATCCTGACGGCCGGTTCGGCGATCACGATCAAGCCGACGGCCGCGGGAACGTACAGCAGTAACACGACCTCGACGGTGGACTCGTAGATTCGGGCGGCGTGATCGAGTGCGTCGTTCGCCTTTTGCTCGCCGTAGGTCGGAGAGACGGAGAAGCCGAGTGAGCCGGCGGGGACCAGGACGAACTCGGTGATTTGCTTGCTCAGGACGTAGTAACTCACCGCCAGGGGATTGAGGAGTGCGCCGACGAGTACCGTGTCGATCCGCTTGTCCAGCACGTTCGCGCTGTGTGAGGCGGTCAGGGGAACGCTATACGCGAGAATGCTGTTCCGAAGGGCTCGACTGCCGCCAGTGTCTTCGAACGAGCGGTAGAGACGCCCGAACAGGTAACCGAGCCCGACGGCAGCGCCGAGGAAGGCGCCTGCCACGTAGCCGAGGAGCGCACCGGCGACCCCAAATCCAAGCCCCGTCAGGATCACCACCGCGACGAGGCGCGAGAGATTGTTCGTGAGTTTCACCACGGCGCTCAGTTCGAGCCGATTGAACCCCTGGAAGAGAATCTCGGCGTAGGCGGCGAGCGACTGCACTGCCAGGTAACAGGCGCCGAGACCCAGAACTCCGGCGACCGCTGGTGTGCCGAGAAGGGAAGCGACGACGTCTGCACCGAGGACGAGTCCCCCGGCGACGACGATAATCAGGAGCAGTTTGTACCGCAACGACGAGCGAACGACGAACGGGACGGACCCCGGATCAGTCTCCTTGCGCTCTGCGACGTACCTGGCAGCCGACCGGGAGAGGCCGAGATCCGCCACCAACTGGGCGACGCCGACGACGGCGAGGACGAAGAACAGCTGTCCGTACTCCGACGGGGAAAGCAATACGCGCGCGAGTAGCACCATGAGGAGCCCGTTCGCCAACGCATCGACCACTCGTGCGGCGAGCGTCGCCTTGAATCCCCGAACGATCCGGTCAGTGACCGACATCTATCGAAGCGGTGACCGACGTCGCCACGCTCGGATCGCCGGCTGTACAACGGGGGGTGACGGGAACGGAGCGATACGGCCGCCCGCAGGTCCCGTCACACCACGTCGCCGAGCGGAGCTATCTCGCCACCGATCGAAACTGGCTCTCATCGAGTAAACCGACCAGATCCGGTCCATTTGTTATCGCAGTCGTACCCGATTGCCGCAGGGATACCGGAGTGGCTGCTGGTCGCCTGGATCGCGGAATAGTCGCTGGTCGTCGGATACTGACGCAGTTACTTGGCGCCAATATTTCGGCGGACACGGTGGAGAAACTGCCACACGCCGGAGAACTCATCGGATACAGAGACACAGGTCGCGGCTAACAATTCACGCCCACACGGAGGCCGGTGTATGCGTATCGGGTTCTTCCACGACGGCGCTGGAACCCGCCAGGCTGGCGGGATCGCCGTCTATACCCGCCGGATGGCAATCGAACTTGCCAGGCTGTGTGACGTAACGGTCTGTACCACGGCCGGGCCGGCGACCGCACCGCTTTCGGACGCTGGGGTCGACATCGTCGAACTCCCACCAGTCGACTCGACGGTGGCGTCGTCGGCCGCCGCCATCCTCCCGCTTGGCCCGCAGGACGTCTCCAAACTCCGAATGGTCGCGAGTGCACACCGCAGCGGCGTGCTCGATCGACTCGAACGCCAGGTCGACGTGCTGGTTACGTTCCAGGCGCTGGACGACGTCATCCTGTCCCGGCTCGTCGACGTGCCCACGGTTCGTGGGTTCCACAGTGACTTCACTCAGGGCATCGGGAGTGCGATCTGGGAACGGTTCACCAAGACGACGACGCACGTGGCGAACTCGGCCTTCCTCGCCGAACGCGTCGCGACCGAGTTCGGCTGCGACGTCGACGCCATCATCCACCCGGGCGTCGACCCCGACCACTTCAATCCGGACAGACGCCCCGCATTCCGTCGCGACAGGGCGACGCTCCTGTTCGTGGGTCGACTGGTCGAACCAAAGGGAATCTACGATCTCGTCGACGCTGTCGCGCACGTCGAACGTCCACTCGAACTCTGCGTGGTCGGGGCCGGTGAGGCGGACGCCGTTCGACGATACGCCAGACGACGTGGCGTCGACGCCGCGGTACAGCTGGAGGGGGAGTTGCCACACGATCGGCTTCCTGGCTACTACGCGGCGGCAGACGTATTCTGCCTGCCGACTCACGCCGAGAGTTTCGGCATGGCCAATCTCGAGGCGATGGCCTGTGGCACCCCCGTCGTCACGACCACCGTCGGTGGCATCGAGACGTACTTCAGAGCGGGGACCGACGGAATCGCAGTCTCCCCGGGAGCGCCCAGCGAACTCGCCGACGCGATCGACACGCTCCTCGGCGACGACGACCGGCGCCAATCCGCCGCAATCCACGGGCGACGGCGTGCTCGCGAATTCGCGTGGCGTCGACAGGCCGAGCACTTCGCAGTGTTCTGTCGTGAGCTCTGCGACGGCGACCGCGAACCTGCCGCTGCTGACGAACGGCGTCCGAAGCGAGCGGGGACCGAGCCAGTGGCGACGGTCCCTGGCTCACAGGACTGACCGAGGCGCGTTCGATTCGCACGGCGGTGATTTCTCCACCTCCGTAACACCGCCAGTATACGGAACTGTACCGTGACGAGCCTCGCTTCGGACCGGTAGGCCTTTTCTCGAATCTGGGAGTCGAACCAGTCTCGCTCCCGATAAATACCAGCGCGTGCGCTGCAGCCAGTGGAGTCCACTCTGGCGGCGACATCGGCTCAATGCGCGGTCCGATGAACAGTCAGGATACCGTGAGACTCACGGTATTTTACAGACACAGATACGAGAAAGTTTATGCCGGTATCCTTTCGTTACCCGGCTATGGCACGCGAACCTCCGGAATTCGACGATGAGCAAGCGAACGCTGAAGCGGAGACGGCCGAATCGCCCGCTGGTAACACCGGCTTACTCCATCGCAGATCCTATCTGCAACTCGCAGGGGCCGCCGTCGGCGGGGCTGCGATCGCCAGCGCAGCCGGTCGCGCGAACGCCGCATCGTACGATGTCGTCGAGGTCGACGCCGGCTCGCACGAGGTCCTCCGCGTCGGCGCGGGCGAGACACTGGAAAACGTCCTCATCGACGTCACGGCCGACGGGGCATCGGCGACGATCGATTGTCACGCCCCCAATACGACGGTTCGCAACGTCGGATTCGAGGGTCGGATGGACAGCCCGCCGACGGGAATTATTGGGGCGTCCGACACCGGTGGCGGAACGTCGGTTATCGAGAACGTCTACCTCGGCGACGGCGCGAGCGCGGGACACCGCCACGGGCTGGGACTGTGGGTATCGCCCGAACACTCCGGCCACCTCGTTATCGACCGGGTGAACATCCAGGAGATGGGCGACAACTCGTTCTACTGCTCCGCACCGGGCAACAGCGGCACGGTCGAACTGCGAAACTGCTACTCGGCGAACTCCTGGGTGGCTCACTACCGCCTCGCGAAGGGCACCGTCGAGAACTGCGTCGCGCTCAACGACGAGCGCCACGAGGACGGTCGTGGTATCTGGGCCTGGGCACCCGGCACTGTCGAGGTTCGTGACTGCGATCTCGACATGAACGGTCGGCACTATGCCATCGCCGCCGGCGCGAACGGCAGCGGGACTCACGTCGCGGTGTCCGACACGCAGTACAGTACGGCGTTCCACGGTGGGATCCGCGAGGCCAACGGGTCCACCGTCGACCTGCAGCAAGGGAACGGAACGAATCCCGACGGGAGTCGAATTCCGGACGGGTGCCCCACTAGCGCCAGGGAAGCGGCCGCCGGTGGCCGAACGCAAGTACAGGCGACGAATCGGATCGAGTTGAGCGGCCAGTTCAGCTACCGGATCGAGGTCGACGGCGAGATCGAACCCGCCGCCGCCCACGCACAGTGGCTCACCGAAGGCGACGCCTACGGCGACGACTGGGCGGAGTGGTGGCTCTCCGGGTCCGACGAGGCACGCACCGTCTGGGAGTACACCGGGGACATCACCTCGCTGGAGGTGACCGAGTACGACGGCACCACGAGCGTTCGGACACTGGCGGTGAACGGCGACGAACTCGACCACGACAGGTACGTCACGCCGAGTTCACACACTCTCTCACTCGCTGGCCAGTTCAGCTACCGGATCGAGGTCGACGGCGAGATCGAACCGGCACCCGCCCACGCACAGTGGCTCACCGAGGGTGAGGCCTACGGCGACGACTGGGCGGAGTGGTGGCTCTCTGGATCCGACGAAGCACGCACCGTCTGGGAGTACACCGGTGACATCACCTCGCTGGACATCAGTCCACACCGGGACCGGACCGAAGTCCGAACGTTCGCCATCGACGGCGAATCCGTCGATCCCGAGCGCTTCGAGTAGTCACTCGGAAAGTCCTCGACAGCGTCTTCGCTTCGGCCGAAAAATCGGCGTCACCGATCACGAGCGGAATCGGCTCCCGCACCGGAACAGCAAGCTGGCACGCGAACTGGACCGGACCGATACCGTCGACGGGAGCCAGTTGCACGTAGGGTATCAGTGGACAAAAAGGTCCCGTCGGTCGGACTCGACAGATGGTAGGACCAGTCGCAAGCGGACTCGACAGGTGGAAGAGACAGTCGTGAGCGGACTCACTCGATGCGGGAAAGTTTGCCGTCGACGTGGCGCTGCAACCGCTGGTTGACGACGACGTGAAGTGCGGTGAGACAGCAGAACGCCCCGACGATCAGCGCAGAGAGCAGTGTCATGGAGATGGCGCCGACGAGCGGCAACTCGAGGAAGCCGGCGAGTAACACGACGAGCCCGACGACGCTCAGTACCGCGTACCACCGATCCCACCGGTCGTGTTTGTGTGACTCCGTATCGAGATACATCACCAGCAGATCCGCGTTGTCCGATAGTTCGATCAGCCCGCGATCCTGATCGTACTCGATGATACCGGCGTCGTCCATCTTCGGCAGGTGCGTCTGATAGAGGGCGACGTAAACGCGCTTTCGCTGGTCGGAGTTGAGCTGATTGACCGTCGTGTCGTTCTCCCAGGCGGCAATCTGTTCGGCCAGTTCCGAGAGCGTGACGGTCTCGTCACAGTCCAGGAGGTAGGTCAACACTTCCCGTCGGCGTCGGTTCTTCAGCAGTTCGAAAATGACGTCTTTCGAGAGGCCGTCGGCACTCGTATCTTCGGTAACCGACGTGATTTCCTCCGGCAACGATGTATCGACGGACGACATTACCTCCGACCCTCGTCTCGATGGCGGTCGTACTCGTTCGATGCTGTCGGTCCGGGGTCGGCCGGGGCAGAATAGCTGCACGTGTTGCTCGTCGATTCCCTCGGGCTACCGATCAGATTCACGTATGACACACCAACTGGTATCCCAACGGTGACACTCTTAAACACCCCCACGTTTTGCACCGTCTGCAAACGTCTATGGCCCGATTGATCGCGATCGATCGGGGTGTCAGGTGCCGATAACGTCGGTGGTGTCGGCGGCCGTCCCGTCCGTCCCGACGACGTCGCGAAGCCCATTCGACGCCGGAGGGAGACGATATCCGTCGCCAGAGATGGTAACGGCCGCGTATTCGGTACCCTCCCGAACCCAGTCGTCGACGGCGTTCCAGCGAGCAGACAGTTCCGAGGGGAAGGACGCATCGCGTCGAGCGGACGGGTTGGGTCCCCAAAAGCGTGCACAGAAACCGCTCACCGAAACCCGTCCTTACTCCAGCGCGCCGACGGACCGATCCCTCGAAACAGTTTCACAGTGGTGTTCGCTCGAGTGATGGCCAGCGAGTCGAACCCATCACAGTAGCGTTCGTCCCAGGCCGTCCCGATTTCCGGAACTGGCCAGTCGTTCGGTCGGGCTACATCCGGGCACGTTGGCCGTCGAGGGATGTTCTGCTCACCACCATGTCGATCGTCCGCTCGAGTTACATTCACCGCCGCCTCGCCCGTCTAAGGGGTGATTCGACCGGAGAGGAATCCGGAGTCCATCTGGCCCATAGATCGCCCAGTGGGCACCTGACTGATAAGTCAGCCAGTGGAGACCTGACCAGTGAGTCGCCCGGATACCTGACCGATACGTTCCCAGACGAGAGTTGCCAGCTGACGCAAGCAGCTGCGCTCACTTGCGAGGAAACCGGCCGGACCGTCCGAGCGGAACGGGACGAAGATCGGTTGCGATGGGTCGAATCAGCCGCAGTAAGTACGTATTTCCACTGAAACCATGGCAAGGCCTTACAGTGAGTGCCTGAGTCTGCCAATCCACTGATGACACGGTCCGTCACAACGAAGAACGTCCGAGAAGAGACCAGCGTCGGCGAGGGCCAGTGTCCGGACTGTGAGACGGAGACGGTCGTTCACGATCCGGACAGGCGGGAACTCGTCTGTGAAGAGTGTGGGCTCGTCCTGAGCGACGAACCGATCGACTACGGGCCCGAGTGGCGCGCGTTCGACGCCCGAGAGCACGAAGAACTGTCCCGGGTCGGCGCGCCGTTGACACAGTCGATGCACGACCGCGGCCTGACGACGACGATCGACTGGCGGAATCGGGACGCGAACGGCCACTCGATGGATGCCGGCAAGCACGGACAGCTCCACCGGCTCAGGGTCTGGCAAGAGCGAATCAGGACGAAGAACGCGGGCGAACGGAACCTGAAGTACGCGCTCTCGGAGATCGATCGCATGGTGAGCGCCCTCGGCGTGCCGAAACCGGTCAAGGAGACCGCGAGTGTCATCTACCGGCAGGCGCTCGATCGCGACCTGATCCGCGGGCGCTCGATCGAGGGTGTCGCGACGAGCGCGCTGTACATGTCCTGTCGAAAAGACGATATTCCTCGCAGTCTCGAGGAGGTGACCGCCGTCTCGCGTGTCGACCAGCGCGAGATCGGCCGCACCTACCGGTACATCGCCGACGAGCTCGACATCAACCTGGAGCCAACCAACCCCCGGCAGTTCGTCCCCAGATTCTGTTCGGAACTCGACGTCAGCAGCGAGGTCGAGACCACCGCGATCGACATCATCGACGAGACGACCGAGCTCGGCCTGCACTCGGGAAAATCACCGACCGGATTCGCCGCCGCGGCGATCTACGCCGCCGGCCTGCTGTGTGAGGAGACGATTCCACAGCGTGCGGTCGCCGAAACCGCTCAGACGACAGTCGTCACGGTCAGAAACCGCTACCGCGAACAGCTCGACGCGATCGACGAGCAGCCAGCCGCCTGATCGAGCGCGTCACCACGGCGCGACGGCGAGAAACCACAGGAGAACGGGATCGGCTCGAGGCGACGAAACCAGCCATCATCGGATCGGTATCCATCGAATGCGTCTGCATCCGTCGACCGTGTCTGCATCCATCGACCGAGTCGGTCACCAAACCCGCACGGGCGGGCCGTCCAGTGCGTACTCCGTTACATAATCGAACGTTCGTCCGACCCGTAGGCGTCCTCGTCGATCAGGGCGTTTAACGTCGAGTACGGAACGAACGCGACGAACTCGTCATCGTCGTCGTACAGTTCGATCCCTTCCTCTGCGTGTTCGTAGCGCTCACAGACGATCTGGCCTTCGGGAAGGATAGCCCGATACATAGGTCACCGTACGGACTGAAGCCGCTTAGCCGTTCCCACCAATCAGTCTTCAGTCACGTCGATCAGCGGTGAGATACAGCCATCCTGCCTGGACACGTAAAGCAGCGCACGGACACGATACCACGCGTTCGCCTCGTTCACGGCAGACACGTGAGGCGTCTGACCCGCGAGGCGTAACGGGTTTAGCCGCGAGCGCAATACCCGTTGGCGTGACCGACGAGACCGGGGAGCCCGCAGGTGGGAACCCATCAGAGCCGACGGCCGATACCGACGCCAATGACGTGGAGGAGACGACGAATTCGTTCTCACTCGCGTCGTTCTACGACATCTGCGAAACACAGGGTCGGCCGATCTTGACCGCCGGAACCGTGGCGACGGCGCTCGGAACGAGCCACGAGGCAGCGAACGCGGCGCTCGATCGGCTCGCCGACGACGGCGACGTTACGCGCCTGTCGGTCGAGGCCGATCCCGTCGTCTGGTACCCGAGCGAACTCGACGATCCCCGCGCTCGCGAACGCGTCGTCATCTTTCCGAAGCGCCGGGAGATCGTCGTCGACCAGCCCCAGCAGTTTACGCGCGCGCAGCTCTCGCAGTTCGCCCACCTCGCGGAGACGACCGGTGACGGTGGCTATCGGTACGTCGTCCGCCCCGAAGACGTCTGGCAAGCCCCTCACGATACCCTCGATGGCCTTCGACGGACCATCCGGCAGGCCCTCGGCGAGCGAAACGACACCCTCGAAGACTGGATCGAGAGCCAGTGGGATCGGGCACGGCAGTTCCGCCTCACGACGCATCCGGACGGCTACACCGTGCTCGAAGCGCAGTCGCCCGAAATCATGGGCAACGTCGCGCGACCGCTGCTCGACGAAGAGCAGGTTCACGCACCGATTTCGGAGACCGAAGACTGGGTCCGGGAGGGTTCCGAGGCGGCGATCAAGCGCGAACTCTACGAGGCCGGCTATCCCGTGCAGGACGATCGCGAACTGGACGGTGGCGACCCGCTCGACCTCGAGCTCACCGTCTCGTTGCGAGACTACCAGCGAACCTGGGTCGAACGGTTCGACGACCAGGGCGCTGGCGTGCTCGTCGGGCCACCGGGCAGCGGAAAGACGGTCGCCGCGATGGGCGCGATGGAACGGGTCGGTGGCGAAACGCTCGTCCTGGTTCCGAGTCGCGACCTGGCTCGCCAGTGGGCCGACGCGCTGGCGGCAGACACGACGCTCGATCCCGCCCAGATCGGGCAATATCACGGCGGCCAAAAAGAGATCCGGCCGGTGACGATCGCGACGTACCAGATCGCGGGCATGGACCGCCACCGAAGCCTCTTCGACGACCGCGAGTGGGGACTGACGATCTTCGACGAGGTCCACCACGTCCCGAGTGACGTCTACCGGCGCGCGACGCACTTACAGTCGCGCTACCGACTCGGACTCTCCGCCTCACCGATCCGTGAAGACGAGCGGCAGGCCGAGATCTTCACCCTCGTCGGCCCACCGATCGGCACTGACTGGGACGCCCTGTTCGACGCCGGCTTCGTCGCCGAACCCGAACTCGAGATCCGGTACGTTCCCTGGGCGGACGAAGCGGGCAACGCCCACGCCGCAGCCGACGGGCGTGAGCGGTATCGCATCGCCGCGGAGAATCCCGCGAAGATCCACGAGGTCCGAACATTGCTCGCCGCCCACCCGTCTGGCCAGGCGCTGATATTCGTCGAATACCTGGATCAGGGCCGCGAACTGTCCGACGCACTGTCGATTCCCTTCCTCAGCGGGGAGACGCCCCACCACGAACGCCAGCGACTCCTCGAGGCGTTCCGCGCCGGCGAGCGCCAACAGCTGATCGTCTCCCGGGTCGGCGACGAGGGACTCGACCTCCCGACGGCGGACCTCGCCATCATCGCCTCGGGCCTCGGGGGCTCACGCCGACAGGGAACCCAGCGCGCCGGGCGGACGATGCGCCCGGCGGGTGGCGCGCTCGTCTACGTGCTCGCGACGCGGGGCTCTCGCGAAGAGGACTTCGCCCGCCGCCAGCTCCAGCACCTCGGGCGCAAGGGCATCTCCGTCAGAGAACACACCGTCGACCGTCCCGACGAGGCGGACTCGGCGGAAGAATCTGGAGCGTAGTGGAGAATAGATCGCGGTCGGCGGCCTGACAGCGTTCTTGCGACGTGAATTTGACGTCCCGTCACCAACGACGGTCGTTCGTTGACCGAAGCGTGGCGCCCAGCGACGCGATTCGATCCGTGTCGACACCTCGATCGACCGGGAGCGCGAGTACGCTCGCGCCGAGTGCCTGCGCCGTCTCGTAGGTCGGATCGGCGACGACGTCGACGGGGAGTCTCGGCCAGGTGTGAACGTCCAGCCCGGCCGTCGCGAGCTGGGACTGGACGACGGCTGGTTGGGCCGCCTCGACCGGGACGCACTGCGGGCAGATGCCTTCGGGAAGCGTCTCGAAGAGTGGCGTCAGGCCGTCGATCTGGTGAAGTTCGTCGAGCCAGGCCCGATAGTGCGCTCTGCGCCGCGTGCGGATCGACGCTGGGTCGACACGGGCACAGACTGCTGCCGTGAGTTTCGAACACGGACGTTTCCCGGCTTCGTACCGGGCCTTCGGCCCTGGAACGTCGCCGGCCACGCCGTCGACGATCGGGTCGACCACGCGCCGGAGGTCCGGGACGGTCCCCAGTACGCGGTCGAGTCCACGCGCGCAGACGAAACCGACGTCTGCCATCGTGATCGTGTCGGCGACGCCAGCACAGGCCGAAGGGGCGATTCGATCACGTAGCCGATCGTTCGTGACGTAGAGGACGGCCCCGTTCGGCACCGTGAGCGTCTTCCAGAGGCTCGTGATGCCGACGTCGCCGAGCGTTCCCAGCAGTTGCCCGTTCGCAACGCTCAGGGCCCCATGAGCGTTGTCGTCGACGTGATAACAGTCGTGTTCGGCCGCGTGGGTCGCAACGAGATCGATGCCCGGCTGGGGGAACCCGAAGTAATCGATCGAAACGACTGCGAGCGTTCCCTCGTCGGTCCGTGCCGTGAGATCCGCTTCGTCCGGTTTCAGTTCCGGCGAGATGGCGTAGTACCGCGGTTCGACACCGAGTTCTCGAAGTGGTTCGGCGACCGCATCCGGGATGTACGCCGGCAGGAGGACGTTCCACGTCGTGTCTCGCGTTCGGTCGACAGGGTCGCCGCGAGCGGGCTGTCGACGGCCGGGTGAGTGGGACGGGTGGCTGCTGGCAGCCGTCTCGGGGAGCATCGCGGCGACGCCGTCCCTGAGCGCGACTTTCCCGGTTCCATAGAGGCGATGATCGGGTGCGTGTCGATCGAGAAACGACCTGATTCCCGTCGATCGACCGCCTGGGTCACTCCCGCCCGTTCTCCGCTGTCGCTGGCGATCAGACGCTACCATCGGTGATCACGGTCGAGGGCGTGGTCATCCCGACACTGGGCCATCGCCTTGGCACTAGCCAACGGCTGGCTTTAGCATCCGTATGCTACGGCGCTCGTCGGCCCCGTACGATCGGCGTACAGACCGAGCGGAATCGGTCGAGACCGCTGGTTGCCGTTGCAACGCGACCGTACGCGGTGAAGCGACGCGATAACAAAGCGACCCAGCGGGAACGGGCCTGCATGGACGGATCCGCGTCACCGTCGGGACCCGACCTGTTACTCGTCGGGCTCGACGCCGGCTGTCAGTCGGTGCTCGACGATCAGTTCGAGGCCGGTACTGCACCGACGATCGAACGACTGTTCTCGTCGGGAACGGTCGGCCCGCTCGAGTCCCAGATTCCGCCGTGGACGGCGAGTGCGTGGCCGTCACTGTACACGGGGACCAATCCGGGAAAACACGGCGTCTTCGATTTCCTCACGTTCGACGGTTACGACTGGGACGTCGTCAACGCGACGCACGTCCGGTCGCGGCCGATCTGGGAGTTGCTGGACGAACACGGCTACACGAGCGTGGTCGTCAACGTCCCGGTCACCCATCCGGCCCGGGAATTCGACGGGGCACTCGTCCCGGGGCTCACCGCGCCGGAAGTCCCGGCGTGTCACCCGGACGGGATCCTGAACGAAGTCGAAGACGCCATCGGCCCGTATCGGATCTACCCGCAGAGCTGGCAGGACGTCGACGACCAACTTGCCGCCTACGAGCGGACCATCCGCCAGCGAGGCCGTGCCTTCCGGTATCTCCTCGATCGATTCGCCCCGGAGTTCGCCTTCGTGCAGTTCCAGCTGACGGACTCCGTCTTTCACGAACGGCCAGGAGACGAGGAGGCCGTCGAGACGGTGTACGCGGCCGTCGATCGCGAACTCGAGCGAACGCTCGAAACGGTCGATCCGGGTGCAGTGATGCTCGTCAGCGACCACGGGATCGGCCCGGTCCGCGACGTGGAGGTCCGAGTGAACGAAGTCCTCTCCGAGCACGATCTCCTCGAACGAAAACAGGGCGGCGAGGGTATGCCCACGTGGTCCCGTGCGTTCGAGAACGACTTCGTCGAGGGTGCGGACGCGAGCGAGCACAGCCCCGGCGCGCTCGAACGGGCCATCGAGCTCGCGGCGAGGGTGGGTATCACCACTCAGCGCGTCGCGGGCGTCCTCGACCGGGTCGGGCTCGCCGAACCGATCGGCCATCACGTCCCGAACGACGTCATCAGGGCCGGGAGCGAGCAGGTCGATTTCCCGGCCTCGGCGGCCTACGTTCGATCGAAGAGCGAACTCGGTGTCAGACTCAACGTCGAGGGACGTGAGCCGAACGGACAGCTCCCCGCGGCGGAGTACGAACGCGTCCGGTCACAGGTCGTGGACCTGCTGGCCGCACTCGAGACGCCGGCGGGCGAGCCCGCGTTCGAACGCGTAGGGCCCCGCGAGGCGTTCTTCGAGGGCCCACATGTCGCGAACGGACCGGATATCGTGACGGTCCCGCGCGACTTCGACACCGCTCTCGTCGCCAGGCTCGCCGGCGAGACGTTCGGTGACCCGATCGAGCCGTGGAATCACAAACGAACGGGGGTGATCGCGGCGACGGGACCCACCGTCGCCGACGCCCCGCTCACCGACGCACACCTCTTCGACGTCGCGCCCACGATCTGTACGTACTTCGGCGTCCCGATCGACGAGGCGATGGACGGGCGCACGCTCCCGATCGTCGGGCCAGGAGAGGTCGATTCCTATCCAGCCTACGATCCCGGGCCAACGACGTCGACGAACGATAGCGCCGTCGAAGATCGCCTCTCCGACCTCGGCTACCTCTAACACCATGAGTGTCGACATCAGATCGTTCGACCTCGAAACCGAGCCCGAGGAGTGGAATCGCCTCGTCGATCGCGCCCATCGATCGAACCCGTTCTACCGGGCCGAAGCACTGGCACTGCAGGCGACCGAGACGGAGACGACTGTCCACGCCCTGGCCGGGTTCAAGGGCGAGGAGCCCGTCGGGCTCTTCCCCGCGTTCGAACTGACGAAGGGGCCGTTCGCGGCGGTGTTCTCGCCGGCGCCACAGTCCTGGTCGTGCTACCTGGGCCCGGTCGTTCACTCGATGAGTCACCTGAAGCAACGCAAGGCAGACAGACGCCTGCGATCGTTCGTCGACGGCTGTCTCGAGTGGCTCGAAGACGCTTGCTCACCGGTCTACTGGAAGGTGACGACGGCAGGCATCGACGATCTGCGGCCGTTCACCTGGAACGGCTTCGACGTCTCGCTCCAGTACACCTACGTCGTCGATCTCGAGGACTCACCCGAAGCCGTCAGAGATCGATTCAGTTCGGACGCGCGTCGCAACGTCCAGTCTGTCCCCGACGGCGTCTCCGTCACCGTCGAGGGACCGGACGCGATCGACTCGATCGTCGAACAGGTCGCGACGCGGTACGAGAAACAGGGGCGCCCGTTCCACCTCGAGCCATCCTACGTGCGCGCACTGTACGACGCGCTCCCGGCGGGCGCGATCAGACCCTACGTCTGCCGGGTCGACGGCGAGTTCTGTGGCGGCATCCTCGTCCTCGAATCGGACGACACGCGCTTCCGGTGGCAGGGTGGCGTGAAACTCGAAGACGTCGACGTGCCGGTCAACGATTTGCTCGATTGGCGAATCATCGCCGACGGGATCGACTCGGCGGCGACCAGATACGACCTCGTCGGCGCCGGTGTCCCGGCCATCAACCGCTACAAGGCGAAGTTCAACCCGCGTCTCGAGACCCACCACACGATCACGTCGGGCACGTTCGGTATCGACCACCTCGTCGAACGCTACGAGCAGGCCGTGTAACCGACCTGCTACGTGTCTGGACGTGCCTGACGTCGTCCGACGGACCTGACGCCGCCCCGCGTCAGCGGTGTGCCTTGGGGATGAAGTCGGACGTCTTCATCTCGCGGTAGGTCGAACACTCGGGACAGGCGTGGACGACGTCTCGATTGTCACCGAACACCCGGGCGAACTGCCGGGTGACGCGATTGCCACAGGACACGCAGTTCGGTGCGGCCGTCGACCGTTCTTCCTCGAGCGGGGTCCACTTCGTTTCGGATTTGGGAGCCATCGATCACGGATACCGACAGAACCGTCATTGGTATGGAGGGCGTACCGTATCAGGAACGACGAGCGTTCGTCACTGTGTGTCACGATAGGCCACGGCGAGAATTCGACCGTCTTCTTGCGATTATGCTCGTATTTACAGGTGGTAGCAAGGAATTTATCGCCAGATATGAGCGGATACTGGGCCCTCATTTCTCTCGAAGCGCTCCAGCCCGTGGACGGTGACTGCCCGGTCATCAACGACGGATGCTCAGACCCCGCGACAACTACCCCACCCGAAAACGGCGGCTCACCGATCGCCTCACTCGACGGTGACGCTCTTGGCCAGATTTCGAGGCTTGTCGATCTCTCGATCGAGTAAGTTCGCAGCGTGATACGACACCAGCTGGAGCTGGACGGTCGCGAGCAGGCCCGAAAGCATGGGGTGGACGTCCGGAATCGAGAGGTGGGCGTCGGCGATGGAGAGGGCGTCGTGGCCGTCCGGACAAACGGCGACGATCGGCGCGCCGCGGGTAGCCGCCTCCTCGGCGTTCTTGAGCGTCTTCTCGTCCTCCGTGCCGGTGAAGATCGCCACGACGGGCGTCTCCGGCGTCACGAGGGCGAGCGGGCCGTGCTTGAGTTCGCCCGCGGCGAAGCCCTCCGCGTGTTCGTACGTGATCTCCTTGAACTTGAGCGCACCTTCGAGCGCGACTGGGTAGCCCAGGCCTCGCCCGATGAAGAAGAACGCCCGCTCACCGCGATATCGCCGGGCGACCGACTCCGCCGCGGAGCCGTCCAGGAGCTCCTCCACGAGCGACGGGAGTCGGTCGACGTCCGCACAGATGTCGCCGATGGGAAGCGTCGAGGTTCCCGTCGACGCCGTCGCGATACGGTCGGCCAGCAGCGTGAGGACGATCGCCTGCGAGGAGAACGTCTTCGTCGCCGCGACCCCGATCTCGGGGCCCGCCCTGATGAACAGTTGCTCGTCGGCCTCACGGGCGGCGCTCGATCCGATCACGTTCGTGACGGCGAGCGTCGTCGCCCCGGCCCGGGACGCCGCCCGGAGCGCGCCGAGCGTATCGGCCGTCTCGCCGCTCTGGGTGACGGCCACGACGAGCGTTCGATCGTCGATGGGCGGAGCCGAGACACCGAACTCGTTGGCAAGGATGGCGTCGGCGTCGACCCCGGCCCGACGCAGCACGATCGCCCCGTACAGCGCAGCGTGATACGACGTCCCGCACGCCGCGAGGACGACCCGGTCGATGTCGGCGAAGGTCTCCGGCTCACAGGCGTCGAACGAGACCGAGCCGCGTCGCGGATCGTATCGGCCCTCTATCGTCTGGGCGATCGACGTCGGCTGCTCCGTGATCTCCTTTAGCATGTAGTGGTCGAACTCGCCCTTGCCCGTCTCCTCGGCGTCCCAGTCGACCGTCTCCCGACGGCGGCGAACCGGCGCTCCGTTCGCGTCCGTAATCGAGATTCCGTCCGGTTCGAGGACGACCACGTCGCCGTCCTCGATGTAGATCAGATCGTCGGTGTACTCGAGGAACGCTGGAACGTCGCTCGCGAGGTAATAGTCGTCGCCGTCGATCCCGACGACCAGCGGGGACCCGTCCCGGGCGGCGTACAGACAGTCGTCCCCGTCGCACATGGCCGCGATCGCGTAGCTACCGGCGAGTTCTTCTATCGCGTTCCGGAAGGCCGTCTCGCCGTCGTGCCCCCGGTCTATGTAGTACTGAATCAGGTGGGGCACGACTTCGGTGTCGGTGTCACTCGTAAATTCGTGTCCGGCCTCCTGTAGTCGCTCTTTCAACGCGCCGTAGTTCTCGATGATGCCGTTGTGGACGACGGCGACGTCGGCGGTCGAATCCGTGTGCGGGTGGGCGTTCTCGTCCGTCGGTGGCCCGTGTGTACTCCAGCGCGTGTGACCGATGCCGAGAGAACCGCCCAGGTGCGTTCCCTCGAGCGATTCGACCAGCTCATCGACGGTCCCGGATCGCTTCGCGATTTCGATACCCGCCCCGTTCTGGACGGCGATCCCCGCGGAGTCGTAGCCACGATACTCGAGATTCTCGAGGCCGGTGAGCAGGGGTTCGATCGCCTCACCGTCGCCAACGTGGCCGATGATCCCGCACATTATCGGCCACCCCGCACGACGGGTTGACCGGTACTCGGTCGGGTGGTAGCGGCCAGTGTCGGCTCCGACGGCCAAACGAGCAGTGATCGGTCGCTCATAACCCCAGCCAACTTCCCGGCAGGCATTACTATTGAGCGACTACGTCATTCGGTAGCCTCCGGGTACTGGCGCCGTCGTGGCGGTTCTACACGGGTCGGTTCCGCCTCGACGACGCAGAAGGGAATCGCTCTTCACGATGAGGACTCACGCCCTCGCAGGATTTTCGCTCGCTCGACAGCGATTTGCCTCTCGTTATTCCGTGGGGTACTCGATTGGACCGCGCCCGCCACCCCAGATAGCGGTTCACGCACGACCACCGGCTGTGGTTCCCTGAGGACCAACAATAGGAGGGTCGTCTCACAGAACAGAGCCACCAGCAGCCCCAGCCATCGTTCGCCTAGTCCCACCCTACGAGCCACTGGGCGAGTACGGTTCGCAACGGGCGGAACTGGCCGAACGACCGAGCAGCTGGCCGCGTCGTACGTCGTCAAGTCAGCTCGGTCGTCGAAAACACGAGTGGCGTGACCGGTTCCACGGTCCCGTTCGTTGGTCACACACACACACACACACACACACACAC